>JAEEGG010010825.1_pt1 | contig 20039 bp, 15 predicted proteins | sample 9134161 | NCBI WGS metagenome assembly JAEEGG01 (sample SAMN16246543, study PRJNA631951) | gut metagenome | biome: gut microbiome; feature: rumen; material: CR-attached | host: Bos | place: Iran: Karaj | collected 2018-10 | reverse complement strand
GGTGTCGGCGTCCACCACGTTGTACTGGATCTCCATACCGCCCTGATCGAAGTAGGTCCGGGTCATGTCCTCCAGCTTCCGGACGCCTTCGTCCTCCTGGATGGAGGAGGGATGGATCTTCAGGTTCAGGGCCATGCCGTCCAGATAATGGCCGTGCTCGAAGTTCACGGCGGACTCGAAGACGGAGGTGGGGCCGCAGACATCCCGCCCCTGACCGGGGCTGCAGGCGTCCGCGATGGGGTCGCCGGTCTTCCGGCCGTCGGGAGTCGCCCAGGTGATCTCCCCCTGGACCACATGGTCGCTGGCGCCGAAGGTGCCGCATTTGTAGGTGGTGCAGCGGCAGGTGGAGAAGGCGCGGGTGATGTTGTAGTACAGGTCCATGACGTACTTCATCTCTTCGTCCGCATAGGGGTCGTTGTTGCCATAGTGGGGGACCTCATGCAGCACCCGCTGGCGCAGGGGCTCATGGCCCTTCCAGTCGTCCAGGATCGCCTGGAGGAATTCCTCCCGGGTGGCGATCTTCTTGTCGTAGACGATGTATTTCAGGGCCGTCAGGCTGTCCGCCGTGGTGGCGAGGCCCGTGGCGGTGCCGCCGTAGGAATTGTACTTCGCGCCGCCCTCGGACACGTCCTTGCCGGACTCCATGCACCCCTCAGTGGAGATGGAGAGATTCGGGAAGGGGAACAGGCGGGGGTATTCGTGCTCCGTCAGGTTGTTCAGAGAGGCGCTCCAGGTGAGCATCCAGCGGCAGATCTTCTCAAAGGCGGCCTTCACGTCCTCCATGGTCTCCATGTCGTAGAGATAGCCGGAGCGCACCTTGGCGGGACACTGGGCGCCGTTGATGGGATTGATGCCGTTGTTGATGGCCATGACCAGGGCGATGGCCCAGAAGATGCCGTTATGGCCCATGGCGGAGCCGTTGGGCGCGGGATAGTCGTTGCCGAAGCCGGTGATCTCCTGGCAGCCGATGAAGGCGAAGTTGCGGGCGTCCTCCAGGGAGAAGCCCACCTCCTTCATCAGGGCGGGGATGATCACGTCGTCGTTCTGCAGCAGGGGCAGGCCGCCCACCCGCTTGGAGGCCGCCATGGCGCAGTCCCACATCTCCCTGGGGGTGCCCTTGGTGATGCGCAGGGAGATGGTGGGGTCGTGGAGGTCCAGCCGGGCCAGGGTCTCCAGCACCATGTAGGACACCGGGTTCACCGCGTCCTCCCCGGTCTTGGGGTCGGTTCCGCCGATGGTGGTGTGCTGGAAGGAATTGCCGATGCCGGCAGTCTGGGCTGTCTTGCCGAAGCTGCCGCCGTAGAAGGTGTTGATCTTCAGGAAGAAGCCGTCCACCAGCTCCTGGGCCTCCTCCAGGCTGATGCGCCCGGCCTCCAGGTCGGCCTTCAGGTAGGGCCAGGTATACTGGTCGAAGCGGCCCAGGCTGATGACGCCGGGGTCGTTGTCCGACTTCAGGAACACGTCGTACATGAGGGCCATCTGGCAGGCTTCCCAGAAGGTCCGGGGCGTCTCCGTGGCGATATGGTCCAGGCTCTCGGCCCGGCTGAGGAACTCCGCCTTTTTCGCAGGGTCCCCGGCCTCCGCGGCCAGCCGGCGGGACAGGTCGGCATAGCGGCGGGTCAGGGTGATGGCCCCGTCGCAGGCCACGGTGGCGGCCTTGTAGAACATATACTTGCCGATGTCGTCCCCCATGATGTTGCCTTCATGGTCGTCCAGCCAGTCCTGGGCCTTCTTCCGGATGGCGCCGTAGCCCTGGCGGAGGATATTCTGGTAGCCGGGGGTCAGATGTCCGGGGGGCAGGTAGATGGGCCAGCCGCCGATCTTCCCGGAGGGGTTGGCCTGGAGCACGAAGAGCTCCTGCACCCCGTCGGGCAGCCAGTCCTGGGCCTCGAAGCCGCCCTCCAGCTCGGCCTTGGCCTTGGCGAGCTCCCGGAGCTCCTTCACGTCCTCCGGGGAGATGGCGAGCCTCTGGTGGGAGTAGAGGGGGTCCTCGTCCGGCGCGTGGTGCAGCCCGTCCGGCCCGATGGGCCAGGTGTTCTCGATATCCACGCTCAGCCAGGCGGAGCCGCCCGCACCGCCCCAGCCCTTGTTGCCCAGGCCGCCGAAGAAGAACTCGTCTTCATGGAGGTTCAGGGGCATCCGTTCCAGGACGTAGAGAGAGATGTAGGGCTTCTGGAGCATGGGCGGATACTTGATGTACTTTTTCTTTGCCTCCAGCTGCAGGCGCGTTTTTTCCGCATCCGCTACGATCAGTCGGTCGCGGACCGCGTCCCGAAGCCGCGCTACACGCTCGGTATAGGGTTTGAACGCATACATGGCACATTTCCTTTCTTCAAAAGTCTGGGCGGTTTTGCCGCCGGCCCGCCCCCGCGCATACGGGCGGCGGAATCGTTATTTACCTGGATTGTACCACATCTCTGCCACGTTCACAATAGTGCTTATACGCCTCAACTTTTCGGAACAATTCTTTTTCCGAAACCTGCTCCCGTGACCTTGCCAAAGCCGTCGAAAACTGTTACCATAGAAGTTAGCGGAAGGATACTTCCGCGGTGCTTACCGATACATTCCCACCGACAGAGAAGGCAGTAAACAATGACCGGAAAACGGAGACGTTCCCCGCTGGGATTAACCATATTGGGTATCTTCCTCCTGCTGGATCTGATCCTGGCAGCTCTTCTCCTGAACCGCTGGCAGCTTCGGGTCCAGCTCCTGGGCGACGCGGTGCAGACTGTGGAATTCGGGGAAGCTTATCAGGATCCCGGCGCTGAGGCGGTTTTCGGCGGGGAGCACATCCTGCACACCCTTTTCAAGACGAAGGCCAAGGTCCGGGGCGAAGTGGACACCGGCATGCCGGGAGACTATACCCTCCTCTACTCCGCCGGGTTCCTCTGGTTCAGCGACAGCTGCACCCGCATCGTCCGCGTGGCGGACACCACGCCTCCGGTCATCACGCTGATACAGTCACCTGGAAGCTACACCCTGCCGGGCCTGGCCTATGACGAGGAGGGCTTCACCGCCATAGACGCCGCCGACGGCGACCTCACAAACATGGTGGAGCGCTGGGAGGAAGACGGCATCGTCTATTATCGGGTGGCGGACAGGGCCGGCAACGTCGCCCAGGTGCAGCGGCAGATCGTCTATGACGACCCCATCCCGCCCCTCCTCACCCTGCTGGGTGGGGAGCACATCACCGTTCCCTTCGGCGCGGGATTCGGGGAGCCGGGCTATGCCGCCATGGACAATGCCGACGGCGACCTCACTCCTTACGTCACCGTCAGCGGTTCGGTGGACACGGGCACGGCCGGGGACTATGAGCTGCGCTACACCGTGGAGGACAGTCGGCACAACCGCTCGGAGGTCGTCCGCATCGTCACCGTGGAGCGCCAGCCCGCGGGGACCGTGTATCTGACCTTCGACGACGGGCCCAGCAAGCACACCGAGGACCTGTTGGATATCCTGGCCAAATACGACGTGAAGGTCACCTTCTTCGTGGTGAACTACGGCTACAACGACGTGATCGGCAAGGAATACGCCGCCGGGCACACCGTGGGCGTGCACAGCGCCACCCACGACTACCACACCATCTACGCCAGCGAGGAGGCCTACTTCGAGGACCTGCAGGCGATGAACGACATCATCTATGCCCAGACGGGGACCTACGCGGACCTCATCCGCTTCCCCGGCGGCAGCTCCAACACCATCAGCAGCTTCAACCCCGGCATCATGACCCGCCTGACCCAGGCGGTGGTGGAGCGGGGCTACACATATTTCGACTGGAACGTGAGCAGCGAGGACGCGGGGGGCACCACCGACCCGGACGTGGTGTTCCAGAACGTCATCGACGGCATCGAGGGGCGGAAGAATTCCGTCGTCCTCATGCACGACAGCAAGGGCTACACCGTGGAGGCGGTGGAGCGCATCATTACCTGGTGCCTGGACAACGGCTATGAGCTGCGCCCCCTCACGAAGGACAGCCCCACCGCCCACCACAGCGTGAGCAACTGAGGCAAAAGACGAATTCTCCCGGTCACCGGCCCAGGGCCGCGTGACCGGGAGATTCTTTATCCTTTCATAGCTTCCAGCAGATCGTCCAGCATTTTTTCAGACTTTCGGCCCGGCGAAAGCTCCACGCCGGTCATCACGTCCAGCACAGCCGGGTGCAGCCGCTCTATGAGCTCTGCGCAGTTCTCGCTCCGCACACCGCCCCCCAGGATGGTCGGGCAGCGGGCGGCGTCCCGCACGGCCAGGAAAAGGGAAAGGTCCGCCTTCAGGCCGGGGCGCGCCGCGTTTTCCGGCCCGCGGGCGTCCACCAAAGCGGCGCAGACCCCCGCATCCGACAGCTTTCTTCCGCATTCGGCGGGGTCCGCCGTCCCGAATTCCCGCAGCCGGGCCTCCGGGGAGGCGGGCACGGTCTTGATCACGCCGATGCCCAGAGGCGCCAGCTCCTCCGCCAGGGCGGCGGTCACTTCCAGGCTTTCCCCGCCGTGGAGCTGCACAAGGTCGGGCCGGAGGCCGATGGCCAGGGCGCGCAGCTTGTCCGGCTCGCCGCCGGTGACGATGCAGCTCTTTGCCCTTCCCCGGACCAGGGGCAGCAGCTCCTTGCAGCGCTCCCGGCTGAGGTTCCAGGGCACGGGCACGGGGTATTCCGTGACGAAGCCGCAGATCTCCACGCCCTTCCGGCAGCATAATTCCACGTCCTCTTCCCGCATGAGGCCGCAGACCTTCAGCTGCGGCCTCATGCTTCCGCCTCCGCTCTCGAAAGAGCGTCGTAAAAGGCAAAGGGGTCTTCCGCGCGCCAGATGGCGGTGCCCACCAGCACCCCGTCGGCCCCGCTGCTCAGGGCCCGGCGCACGTCGGCGGGGCTCATCAGTCCGCTTTCGCTGATGAGGAAGCTGCCGGGGGGCTTCAGGGAGGCCAGCTCCTCCGTGCGCCCCACGGTGCCCCCGTCCTTTTCCAGGGCCAGGATATCCCGGTTGTTGACGCCCAGCAGGGGGCAGCCCAGGGAGGAAGCAAAGCGCAGCTCGGCGGCGGTGTGGGCCTCCACCAGAGGCTCCAGCCCCAGGTCCTGGGCGGCGGCGCAGCAGCGGCGCAAAAGCTCCTCCGGCATGGAGGCGCAGATCAGCAGCACGGCGGAAGCGCCGCAGGCCGCAGTCTCCTCCACGTCCGTTACGCTTTGGATAAAGTCCTTGCGCAGCACCGGCACCTCCGCCGCCAGGATGATCTCCCGCATGAGCGCCAGGGAGCCGCCGAAGTGCTCCATCTCCGTCACCACGCTGAGGACGGGGGCCCCGGCCTCCGCCATGGCCTTCGCCGCCGCCGCCGGGTCCCGCCCGGCGAAGAGGGGCCCCTCCGCCGGGGAGACCATCTTGAAATCCGGGATCACGGGGACGAAGCCCGCCGCTCTCCGGGCCCGCAGGGCATCGAGAAAGGCGCTCATTCCTGCTTCGGGAAGGCGTTGGAATGGGCCACCAGGGCTTCCAGCTTCGCCATGGCCCGGCCGCTGTCGATGATCTCCCTGGCCAGGGCGATGCCTTCGGGGAAGGAGGCGGCCTTGTCCCCCACCATGAGGGCCCCCGCCGCGTTGAGAATGATGGCGTTTTTCCGGTGGCCTTCGATCTCGCCGCTGAAAACGCCCCGGATCACGGCGGCATTCTCCTCCGGCGTGCCGGTCTTGATATCCTCGATGGTGCAGCGCTGAAGGCCGAAGTCCTCCGGCGCGATCTCATAAGTCCGCACCTGCCCATCCCGCAGCTCATTGATCCTGGTCTTGCCCAGCAGGGAAATTTCATCCAGGCCGTCCAGACCGTGGACAAACATGGCCGTGGAGTAGCCCAGCTCCTTGGCCACGTAGGTCACCGTGTCCAGGATATCCGGCTTGTAGACGCCCAGCAGATGCCGGGGAGCGAAGGCGGGGTTGATCAGGGGCCCGATGATGGTATAGAAGATCGTCTTGATGCCCAGCTCCGCCTCCGGGGGCAGCACCTTGCACATGACGGGATGGAACAGGGGGGCGTAGATGAAGGCGATGCCGATATCCTCGATGAGCTTTTCCGCCTGGGCGGGGGTCAGCTCGATGTTCACCCCCAGGGCCTCCAGCACGTCGGCGCTGCCGGAGAGGCTGGAGATAGAGCGGCTGCCGTGCTTGGCGATGGGGATGCCCGCCGCAGCGGCCACCAGGGCCGTGGCGGTGGAGATATTGAAGGTGGAGAGGCCGCCGCCGGTGCCGCAGGTGTCCATCGTCTCGGCGCTGACCTTGGGATGCAGGGGGACGCAATTGAGGCGCATGGCCTTGGCAAAGGCGGCCAGCTCTTCCAGGCTGGTGCCCTTCATCAGCAGGCCCACCTGGAAGCCCGCGATCTGCACGTCGGTGATCTCGTCCTTGTTGATGGCGGCGATGAGCTCGAAAATCTCCTGCTCGCTGAGCTTCTGGCCGCTGGTGATCTTCGTCAATATTTCCTTGTACATGGGGTTTCCTCCTTAGCTGAGTTCCGCAATAGCCTGTTTCATAGCCCCGACGTATCTTCCCACCCGTTCGGGCGCTTCTTTTCCGTATTCCTCCACGATGCGCACGATGGCACTGCCCACGATGGCCCCGTCGGAGAGGGCGGCCATGGCCCTGGCCTGCTCCGGGGTGGAGATGCCGAAGCCCACGGCGCAGGGGATCTTTGTGTTTTCCCGTACGGTGCGCACGATGGCGGCAAGGTCAGTGTTTATTTCGCTCCGCTCCCCCGTGACCCCCAGGCTGGAAACCAGATAGAGGAAGCCCTCCGCCTCCCTTGCGATCATGGCCACCCGATCCTCCGAGGTGGGGGCGATCATGGAGATGAGGTCCACCCCGTATTTCCGACAGGTCGGCAGGAATTCCTCCTTCTCCTCAAAGGGCAGGTCCGGCAGGATGAGCCCGTCGACGCCCGCTTCGGCGCAATTGGCGAGGAAGCGATCCGCCCCGTAGGAATAGACCACGTTGGCGTAGGTCATGAACACCAGGGGGATGGTCACGTCCTTCCGCAGCTCCTTTACCAAAGCGAAGACCTTGTCCGTGGTGACGCCGCCCTTCAGGGCCCGCAGGTTCGCCCCCTGGATCACCGGACCCTCGGCGGTGGGGTCGGAGAAGGGGATGCCCAGCTCGATGAGGTCCGCCCCGGCCCCCGCCGCCGCGCGGACGGCGGCCGCCGTGGTCTCCAGGTCCGGGTCCCCGCAGGTGAGGAAGGCGATGAAGGCCTTCCCGTGATCGAATGCCCGATGGATCTTACTCATGGATATCCTCCCCTCTGTAGCGGGCGATGGCGGCGCAGTCCTTGTCCCCCCGCCCGGAGACGGTGATGACGATGATTTTGTCCTTCCCCATGGTCGGGGCCAGCTTCATGGCGTGAGCCACGGCGTGGGCGGATTCGATGGCGGGGATGATGCCCTCCGTGCGGGAGAGGAATTCAAAGGCCTCCACCGCCTCGTCGTCCGTCACGGCCACGTACTCCGCCCGGCCGATGTCGTGGAGATAGGCGTGCTCCGGGCCCACGCCGGGGTAGTCCAGCCCGGCGGAGATGGAATAGACCGGGGCGATCTGGCCGAATTCATCCTGACAGAAATAGGACTTCATGCCGTGGAAGATGCCCAGTTTTCCCGTGGCGATGGTGGCGGCGGTCTCCGCCGTGTCCACCCCCCGGCCCGCCGCCTCGCAGCCGATGAGCCTTACGCCCGCGTCCCCGATGAAATGGTAGAAGCTGCCGATGGCGTTGGAGCCGCCGCCCACGCAGGCCAGCACCGCGTCCGGCAGGCGGCCTTCCTTTTCCAGCAGCTGGGCTTTTGTCTCCCGGGAGATCACCGCCTGGAAATCCCGCACGATGGTGGGAAAGGGATGGGGGCCCATGACGGAGCCCAGGCAGTAGTGGGTGTCGGAGATGCGCTTGGTCCACTCCCGCATGGCCTCGCTCACCGCGTCCTTCAGGGTGGCGGTGCCGGTGGTGACGGGGATCACCTCCGAGCCCAGGAGCCGCATGCGGTAGACGTTCAGGGCCTGGCGGATGGTGTCCTCCTTTCCCATGAAGACCACGCACTCCATGTCCATGAGGGCCGCCGCCGTGGCGGTGGCCACGCCGTGCTGCCCCGCGCCGGTCTCCGCGATCAGCCTCGTCTTCCCCATCTTCTTCGCCAGCAGGGCCTGGCCCAGCACGTTGTTGATCTTGTGGGCCCCGGTGTGGTTCAGGTCCTCCCTTTTCAGGTAGATCTTCGCGCCGCCCAGCTTCTCCGTCAGCCGCCGGGCGTAATACAGCCGGGAGGGCCGCCCGGCGTATTCGTTCAGCAGCTCCGTGAGCTCTGCGTTGAAGGCCGGGTCCTCCTTGTAAAAGTTATACGCCTTTTCCAGTTCGATCACCGCGTTCATCAGCGTCTCCGGGATATACTGCCCGCCGTGGACGCCGAATCTTCCCGCCGGATTCGTCATTTTCCTGCTCCTTTCTCATTGCAGCCGCCAGGATCCTCTCTCCGCAAAGCGCGAAGCCGCGCAGCGCAAGATCATCCGGGCAGCCTTTCCGCAAGCACATCTCCACTCATCCTGGATCGCGAGGTATTTGCTCAACAGCATCCGCCCGCCGGACGGCGGCGACGAACGCAGCCATTTTCCCTTCGTCCTTCCGCCCGTCCGTTTCGATCCCGGAGCTGACGTCCACCGCGAAGGGTCTCAGAAGCTTCACGGCGCTTTCCACGTTCTCCGCGTTCAGTCCTCCTGCGAGGAAAAAGGGCCTGCGTATCCGGTCTGCCCACTGCCAGTCAAACACGCTCCCCGTGCCGGCGCCGGAATCCAGCAGCACATGATCGGCGCTGCTGGCCTCCGCCATTTCGGCGTCACGCGCCGTCCGGATGCGGAACGCCTGGATCACCGGCCGGGCGGTGAGCTGCCTCAGATGTCGGATATAGCCGCCGTTTTCATCCCCGTGGAGCTGCGCTATGTCTATGACGCCGCTGTTCAAAAGACCCGCGACGACTTCCGGTGCTTCGTCCGCAAACACGCCCACCGCCGCGATATCCGGCGACAGCAGCTCTTTCAGCGCCGCAGCCTGCCGGGGCGTCACGTACCGCTTGCTCTGCGGCGCAAAGACGAAACCGATATAGTCCGGCTTCAGCGCGTTGGCCGCTTCCACGTCGCAGGGGCGGCTGAGGCCGCAAAGCTTGATCTTCGTCATACCGCGCCCCGCAGCTCGGCTAGCTTCGCCGCCTTATCCGGCGCACGCATCAGCGTTTCCCCCACCAGCACCGCGTCCGCGCCGGTCTCCCGAAGGCGCTCGACGTCTTCTGCGGTTTTCACACCGCTCTCGGACACGAAGATCACGTCGGGTGGGATCAGCGCCCGGAGGCGGCGGCTCAGGTCCGTATCCACGGAAAAGTCCCTGAGGTTCCGGTTGTTGACGCCGATCATCCGCGCCCCGGCACGCAGGGCCAGCCCCACTTCTTCCCCGTCGTGGGCCTCCACCAGCGCGGAAAGCCCCAGCTCGTCGCATAGCCCGATATGCGCCCGAAGGGCATCCTCGCCCAGGAGCGAGCAGATCAGCAACACCGCCGACGCGCCCAGGAGCTTCGCCTCATAGATCATGTACGCATCCACCGTGAAATCCTTGCGCAGGCACGGAAGGGATACGGATAGCGCGATTTCCCTCAGATACCGGTCGCTGCCCAAAAACCATTTCGGTTCCGTCAGGACGGAGATGCAGTCGGCGCCCGCCGCCTCGTATTCCTTCGCGATTTCGAGATAGGGGAAATCCGGGGCGATGATCCCCTTGGAGGGAGAGGCTTTCTTGCATTCGCAGATGAAAGAGACGCCGGGCTTTTTCAAAGCGTTTTCAAAAGCGAAATCCCCTTTGGGCAGAGACAGGGCCTGCCGCCGCACTTCTTCCAGGGGTTTTTCCTTTTTTGCCGCAGCTACCCTTTCTCTGGCATGGGCGGCAAGCTCATCCAGGATCGTCATGCTTCCGCCTCCGGCCGGTTGCTGACTTCGATCAGCTTGTTCAGGGTCTCCAGCGCTTTTCCGGAGTCGATGAGCTGCGCGGCCAGGGCGACACCCGCTTTCATGCTCTCCGCCTTGCCGCCGAGGTAGAGCGAAGCGCCTGCGTTCATCAGGACCGCATTGCGCTTGGGACCGCCTTCTCCCTTCAGGATCGCAAGGGTGGTCGCCGCGTTTTCTTCGGGTGTTCCGCCGCGGAGTTCTTCCTTTTTGCAGCGTTCAAAGCCGAATTCCTCCGGCGTGATGAGGAAGGATTTGAACCAGCCGTCGCGGATCTCGCACACTCTCGTCGGGGCGCTCAGGGAGATCTCGTCCAGCTTGTCCTGGCCGTAGACCACCATGCCCCGCCGGACGCCCAGATTGCTCAGCACCTGGGCCAGGGGCTCCACCAGGTATTCGTCATAGACGCCCAGGAGCTGCATGGTCGGTTTTCCCGGATTCGTGAGGGGGCCCAGGATGTTGAACACGGTGCGGAAGCCCAGCTCTTTCCGGATCGCGCCCACATACTTCATGGAAGAATGGTATTTCTGCGCAAAGAAGAAGCACATGCCCGCTTCTTTCAGCAGCTCGATGCACCTTGCCGGGCTCTGGTGGATGTTGACGCCCAGGGCCTCCAGGCAATCCGCCGTCCCGCACTGGGAGGACGCCGCCCGGTTGCCGTGCTTCCCCACCTTCATGCCGCCTGCCGCCGCCACCAGGGCGGAGGTGGTGGAAATGTTGAAGCTCCGGGCGTTGTCGCCGCCCGTGCCCACGATCTCAAAAAGCTCCATGCCGGTTTCCACGGCGGTGGCGTGATCGCGCATGGCTTCCGCGCAGCCGGCGATCTCATCCGCCGTTTCGGCCCTCGCGCTTTTGGTGGAAAGGGCGGCCAGGAACGCCGCGTTCTGGGTGGCGCTCGTTTCGCCGCTCATGATCTCGTTCATGACGGTATAGGCTTCGTCGTAAGTGAGGTCTTCTTTATTGACGATTTTGACGATGGCTTCCTTGATCATGGCTCAGCTCTCCTTTATGAAGTTTTTCAGCATGGTCCTTCCGTCCGGCGTCAGGATGGATTCCGGATGGAATTGTACGCCGTAGATGGGGTATGTTCTGTGCTGCACGGCCATCACTTCGCCGTCCGCAGCCAGGGCAGTGATCTTCAGCTCCGCCGGGATCGTGGAGGCATCCGCCGCGAGGGAATGATAGCGGGCGACGGGAACGGTCTCCGGGCAGCCGGCGAACAGGGGGCAGCCCAGGTCCAGCTTCACCTCGGACTGCTTGCCGTGCATGAGCTTCTTCGCGTAGGTGACCGTCGCGCCGAAGGCGGCGCAGATCGCCTGGTGCCCCAGGCAGACGCCCAGGATCGGGATGTTCGCCCCCAGGGTCCGGACCACCTCGATGATCACGCCGGCATCCTCCGGCCTGCCGGGGCCGGGGGAAAGGATGATCCGCGCAGGCGCGAGCTTCCCGATCTCCGCTGCGGTCATTTCGTCGTTGCGGACGACCCGGATATCCGGCTGGAGCGCTCCCGCCAGCTGATAGAGGTTATAGGAAAAGCTGTCGTAGTTGTCGATGAGCAGAATCATAGGTCTTCCTCCTGTGCCAGCTCCAGCGCCTTGAGGGAAGCCCTCGCCTTGTTCATGCTTTCCTCGTATTCCTTTTCCGGAACGGAATCCGCCACGATCCCGGCCCCGCTCCGCACGAACACCTTCCCGTTCTTCTTATAGGCGAGGCGGATGGCGATGCAGGTGTCCATATTGCCGGAGAAGTCGATGTATCCGATGGCGCCGCCGTAGATGCCGCGCTTGTTGTTTTCCAGCGCATTGATGAGCTGGCAGGCCCGGATCTTCGGCGCACCGGAAAGGGTCCCGGCAGGGAGCACGGCCTCGATGGCGTCCAGGGCGTCCTTGCCTTCCAGCAGCTCCCCCCGCACGGTGGACCCGATATGCATGACGTGGGAAAACCGTTCCACGGAATGGAGCTTCTCCACCTGCACGGTGCCGATCTTGCTGATCTTGCCCAGATCGTTCCTGCCAAGGTCCACCAGCATATCGTGCTCCGCCAGCTCTTTTTCGTCCGACAGCAGCTCCGCCTCCAGGGCTTTGTCCTCCTCTTCCGATCTCCCCCGCGGTCTGGTCCCCGCCAGAGGGAAGGTGTGCAGCACGCCGTTTTCCAGCTTCACCAGGGTTTCGGGGGAAGCGCCGGCCACCTCCACGTCCGTTCCGGAGAAATAGAACATATAGGGCGACGGATTGATGGTGCGCAGGACGCGGTAGGTATTCAAAAGGCTTCCCTCAAAGGGAGCGCTCAGGCGGTTGGAAAGCACGATCTGGAAAATATCGCCCTCGCGGATATGCTGCTTTGCCTTCTCCACCATGGCGCAGAACCGCTCCTTGCTGAACAGAGGCGTGACCTCCCCCAGGAGCTTCCCGCTGGGTTCGTCCCTCTTTTCCCCGGTGCGAAGCAGGGCGATCAGCTGCTTCAGCTCCCACACCGCTTTGTTGTAATTCGTTTCGGGTTCGTCCAGAGCCATATTCACGATCAGGACGATCTTCTGACGGATGTTGTCAAAGGCGATCACCTTGTCAAACAACATGAGATCGACATCCTTGAAATTCTCCGTATCCTCTGCCTCGCTCCTCACGCTGGGTTCGCTGTAGCCGAGATAATCAAAGGAAAAGTAGCCCACCAAGCCGCCGGTGAAGGGAGGCAGATAGTCAAAATGCGGGCTTCTGTACCGGGACAGCACCTCCCGCAGATAGCTGGAAGGATTCCCCGTAACGTATTTCTGCTTCCCGGCATCCAGGACGCCGTTGATGTTCCCGCCGATGCATGTGATGGCGAATTTCGGGTCGAAACCGAGAAAGGTATATCTGCCCCAGGTCTCGTCCGCCTGGGCGGACTCCAGCATGTAGCAATGCTTCGAGACGTTTTTCAGGATGCGCATGGCTTCGATGGGGGTGATGAAGTCCGACAGGACCTCGCAGCTGACGGGAAGCACATCGTATTTCCCGGTGGCCGCGAGCCTTTCGACTTCTGTAAAAGCGGGCGAAACAGTCATGTTCTCTACCTCCAAACAAAGGATCCTTTTGTCTTTCGGTCAAGGGAATAAAAAACGCCCTTGACAGAAATTTGCTTCTGTCAAGGGCGAATATAAATCCGCGGTGCCACCTTGATTCACGGGACTTGCCCGTGCGCTCTGCGGGATACCATCATATCCCCGGCAACTGACGTATGCCCCCACGTCGCAGCTTTCACTGCGCCCTCCGCGGACCATTATGACGGCTTGTTTCTCACCCGACTCTCAGCAGCGCGGGCTCTCTGTAGGGGCATGACCGCCTTTACTTCCGCATCAACGGTTTAGTTATTGAAATTGGTGGGATTATAGCACGGTTCTCCAACACTGTCAATAGTTTCTCATTGCTTCGTGAAAGATCTTTGAACCTTTCTATTCCGAAGAAAAAGCCTGCCTTGGGTAACGGCCTTCCCCCGCCGGATAGTATGCGGGGGTGGACCGAATGCCTTGATTTCAGTCATGGCCGCTTCCACGCCAACTTTATGCCGTCGCACTCAAAGAATCCCATGGAAGGTTTATTTAGGTCGGTTCATGATATGCGAATACACATCCGTCAGCTCGTGAGTTTTCCGAATTGCGAGTATGATTTGCGTCAGCCGAGGCGCAGGTCGAGGGCGGGCTGTCACCCCCTGGGACAACTATGAATGTTACCCGATTGCCTGCTGAGCAACGCGAAACTTTCTGATCAAGGGATCGTACCGGTTGATCGTCAACGCTTCCTTCAGCTGACGACGGTGATGATGTTCGAAAGAAGATAGTGGAACAGGGGATAAGACGTGTTCTCATTCTCTATGTAGGCACTGCGCAGATCCCAGGTATCAGAGGGATCGTCGGGATTGACGCCGGTATAATCCCCCCGGAACACGAAATCTACGTTCCCGCGCCTGAACTGCTCGATGGCGGCGTCCATTGCCTCCTGGGTCCCGGGGGCCGCAGCCTGCAGGTTCAGATCGACCATCTCCACCCAGCCCTTTTCAAATCCGGCGGAAACGTCCGTCCCGTGGATATGGCCGGAGACGACGGATTCGATCTTCCTGCCCGCCAGGACCGCATCCACCGCCGCGAGCACATAGGGTTCCCAGCAGATCCTCGCAGTCACCAGAGAGGTGCCGGGGGCGACCTCCGACATGCTCTGATTGAAGCCGACGAAATAGACGTTCCGGCTCTGGGAAGCCTCCTCGCAGGCGACGGCGGGTCCGATGGTGTCGGTATGCTGGGAGATGATTACGCAACCGTCGGCGATCAGCTTTTCCGCCGCGCTCTTCTCCAGGGCATAGCTGCTCCAAGTCTCCGTGTAGCGGACGCGCATCACCGCCGTCGGCACCACGGAGCGGATGCCAAGCAAGAAGGCGGTGTAGCCGGAGATGACCTCCGAGGTGGGAAACGCCGCCACAAAGCCCACCTTGGCCTGGTTTTCCGAAAGGATCCCCACCGAGATCATCTGACGGATCTTCATGCCCGCGGCGATCCCGCTCACATAGCGGCCCTGGTAGGCTTCGCCCTTGAAGCTGTGGTAATTCTCCGGCGGGGTCATAGCGCTCATGTCCATATAAGAAGTCTGGCAGAACTGGATATCGGGGTATTCAGGCGCAAGCTCCATCACCTTTTCGCTGTAGCCGTTGAAGAAAATGATATCACAGCCCGCGCCGGCCAGTTCCCGGAGGGGTTCTTCCATCTCGTCGTCCAGCACGTTGCTGCACGTCAGGATCTCCACCCGCTCTCCGTATTTTTTCTCCACCGCGTCTTTTGCGAGGGAGAAGTTATAGGTGTAGGGCGTGCTTTCGTCGTTGTCATAGATAAAGCCGATTTTCAGATGGTCCTTCCCGGAGGAAAGATTCAAAAGCCGGAAACAGCCGATGAAAACAGCCATGACGACCAGGCAGGTCAGCGCGGTCGAGATATATACCCGCTTCATTCCTCCGCTCCTTTCTCCTCCGGAGAAGCGTCCTTCCCCTCGATCTTCATCTCGGCGGCCTGGATCTTTTTGTCCTCCTCGACGCGGCGTGTGAGTTCCTCCTGCCCTTCCGGATCCACCTGCTGGATCTCCGCGCGCTTCTGGGCATAGATCTTGTCCAGATCGATCACACCCTTTTCCACCAGGCGGAGGAAGGCGTCCAGGGCATCGGGGTCGAACTGCGTGCCCCGACCGCGCTTCATCTCGTTCATAACGTAGTCTGTGTCCATATGATTGCGGTAGACCCGGTTGGAGGTCATGGCGTCGAAGGCGTCGGCCACGGCGATGATCCGGCCGAACAAGGGGATCTCCTCTCCCTTCAAACCGTCCGGATACCCGCGTCCGTCGTACCGTTCATGGTGATACCGGGTGCCGTCCACCACATGCTCCACCAGGGTGAAATCCTTCAGGATCTCCGCGCCGCCGACCACATGGGACTTCATTGTCGCGTATTCCTCGTCGGTCAGCCGCCCGACCTTGTTCAGCACACTGTCCGGGATGCCGATTTTGCCGATGTCGTGCATCTGTGCGGCCTTCCGCAGGCTGGACAGCGCCCTGCTGCGCTGCCACCATTTGAAGCAGTTCATCTCCTGGGCGATCAGCACCGAATACTCCGCCACGCACATGGAGTGCTGGTGGGTGCGCACGTCCTTGGCGTCCACGGCGTTTGCGATGGCCATGACGGTCTCGTTGGCCATGTTCAGCTTGATCTGCTGCTTATTCAGCTGCCGCTGCACCACGAGCCAGGTGAACCAGATCATGAACAGGGAGAGAATCAGCAGCATGTAGATCCGAAATCCCCGCTGTTCATAGAATTCGCCCTCTTTGATCAGCTCGAATTTGCGTTCCTCCAGGACCCGATCCCCCGCGCTGTCGAGGATGGCCAGGTGGAAGGTGTATTCCCCCGCGGGGAGATTGACGTAAATGATGTTGTTCAGGCTGTTCTGGGGCACAATAGTCCACTGGGTATCGTAGCCGTCCAGGAAATAACCCACGTTGGGCTCCTGGATGGTATAATTCAGGATCTCCGGACTCAGCTCCACCCGGCTGACGCGCTGCCCCACCGTGATGGCCCCCGTGCGGGCCGGGGGCTGCAGCACGCCGTCCAGCCGGACGGAGGCCAGCTGCATCCGGTAAGAGCGGATGTCGCTGTTGTATTTTTCCACGTCGATGATATAAACGCCCGTGTCACAGGGGAGGAACAGCTCCCCGTTTCCGTTGTAGTAGTTCCAGGAATTGGCGGTCAGGGAGGTGCCCAGCCCTCTCCGCGCGTCCAGCAGTTCCCAGGCCACGTCCCCGCCCGCGACCAGTTCGTCCCGCTCCACCACATAGATCCCGGCGCTGGACATGACGAACAGCGTGTCCTCGTCCTTGACCCAGATGTCGTAATTGTTGAAGTAGGGAAATTTATCCAGCGTGCGGACGGAGCCGTTTGGCTCCATATAGCACAGGCTGTTGCTGGTCACGATGAATACGCCCTCGGATTTCGGGTCCTTGATCGTACGCAGGATGACACCGCTGCTGAGCCCGTCATCCCGGGTCAGCATGTCCGCCACTTCTCCGTCCTTCAGCACGGCGATGCCGTCGCCGTCGGTGCCTGCCAGGATCGTGCCGTCGCCCCGCTCGGTCAGGGTCAGGATCATGGAGTTGATAAGCCCGTCCTCGTTGCGGATGGTCCGCCGGATCTCATGGTCCCGGATATAGCTGATCCCGGTATCGCCTGCGGCCAGGATCGTCCCGTCCGAAAGCCCCATCACGATCCGGGCGCGGTTTCCGAAGCTGCCGTTCTCCGCGTTATAAGCCCAGCTTTCGCCGTCCGGCGCATATTCCAACAGGCCGCTGCCGTAGGTGCACACCCACAGGTGGTCCTGCTCATCCACATACATGCAGCGGATGCGCTTGCCGGTGAGCGCCGCGGTCAGGTCGTTCTCGATCTGTTTGCTGCAGGTCCTGTCCACCACGTCCAGCCCCTTGTCGGTGCCGATGTAATAGCAGTGCTGCCAGGAGACGATGGCGTTGACCACCCGGCGGTCCATGCCCACGGCGCCGTACACATCCTTGAAGGGGGATTTGGCCAGCCGCAGGAGGCCGAGGCGGGAGGAGGTGAACCACAGGTTGCCCTGATAGTCGTAGAGCATGTTGTCGATGGAGTTGTTGAAATCGTTGGTGTTCATCCTGTGATAGCCGGCGGAGTCTATGTAGGATACGCCGCTGTCCGTGGAGATGAACAGGGTCCCGTCGCTCAGGTAGTTCAGGTTGTTGATGTTGTTTACGTCCTCGCAGGTGATGACGTCCATCTGCCTGAAATCGTCGCGGGAGACGTCGTAGCGATAAATGCGGTTGGTGGCGGTGCCCACCATCAGCGTTCCGTCCGGCGCGAAGGCGCAGCAGTTGAACTGATCCTCTCCCTCCGTCAGCGCCATGGAGCTCTGGATGCTCCCTTCCTTCATCAGGAAAAGCCGCCCGCCGGAGGCGATGGCCGCCACATGTCCGCGCTGGTCGGCGGCGATGCTGTCTGCGTAATTCACCTCCTGCAGGGTGTTGGCGGCCTTCAGGCCGTTGTTCATCATCAGGATCTGCAGGCTGCCGGTGGTGCCGACATAATAATATCCGTCGGAGGCGCGGATGATGCACCGCACGGAATTAGAAGGAAGGCCGCTGGACTCGTCCAGCACGTTCACCACCTTTTCCCGGATCACGATGGCCAGCCCGTTGTCGTTGGTGCCGATCCACAGGCGGCCCTCCTCGTCCACATAGAGGCAGTTCACGTTTTTGACGGATTCATAATTGTCCACCCAGCGGAATTCCCGCCCGTTGTAGCGATACAGTCCTGCGTAGGTGCCGATCCAGAGGACGCCGTCGTTGGTCTGGGCGATGTCGTTGGCCTCGCCGCAGGGCAGCCCGTTGGAGCTGCTGTAAACGCTCTGGACATAATCGTTGTAATCGACGGGCTCTGTGGCGGCGGCCGCCGCTTCGGCGGGGGAGGAGAGGGACAGCCCCATGGCCAGGCATAGGATCACCGCCGCCGAAGCGGTCCCGCCCCGACGCACGGTCCAGGCGCTGCGGCGACTATTCCGCCAGCGCCGGACCAGGATCACCAGATACACAGCGGCGATGGTGATCACCTTATCGACGAATTCCAGTGCCAGCTGGCCCAGGAGGTAGCACAGGAAGGGTGGCCATTCCTTGTCCAGCAGGAAGTTGACGACGCCGTCGCCCCATTTGTTGCCGGTATAGCCGTCGGAGAGCAGGAGATTCACCGGCACAGACACGATCAGGGCCGTGAGCATGGCCAGGGAAGCGGCCTTCATAAAGCCGTAGAACTGATCGAACCAGCTGCGCTTCGCCGCGATCCCCACGATGAAGCCCAGGGCGACACTGGTGATCGCATAGGCCGCCGAAAGGTGATTCACCGCGCCGTAGGCCAGGTTCCCCGCAAGGCCCACCATCGCGCCGCACACCGGACCGGCGATATATGCGCACAAGGCCGTGCCGAAGGAATCGGCCCACAGGGGAAGCCCCAGCCGGACGGACAGGAGCCTTCCGCCCACGTTCAGGCATACGCACATCGCCGTAAACAGGACGATCTGCCAGGTTTTCCATTTCTTCATCCCTTTGATTCCCTCCCACATCCTGCAGGAAATCGCTTCATCGGCCCAAGCACGGGACAATGGGCCCGACAGGAAGGAAGCAGCTGCCTGCTCGCCCGGCCCGTCCCTGCGTCTGAAAGGCAGGGCAGGCCCGCTTCCCAAGGGAACGATCCCGGTCGTCTGCTTCTTTTTCTTCAGTTTAATAGATTCCCGGCGCGGTTTCAAGGGCCTAATACGTTTAGGGAAGTGCTGATTTAATCAACGCCATGAAGAAGATTGAGAAAAATGAAAGCATCACGTCCCCCTGCATCCCTGTTTCGTGCAGGTTCTTTATGCCCTCGACGCCGTCCTGCTCGGGCACGGTAAAGAACACTCTGGGCGTCCCCTTTTCTCCGCTGTTCAGGTGGACATAGGAGGCTTCAAAGGCGCCCTGGTCGGAATTGATGCCCAGCTGGGTGTTGAAATCCGCCATCTGCGTCAGCGCCTCTGCTTCCGCATCCGTGATTGCTTTCAGCCCCGCCTGCTGCGGACTGCTGTAACGTGGTTTAGGATCTGCGTTTCTCAAGATCGGCATATCGATATCCTCCCTGTCGTCGTAGTCTCCGGTCACGTCAATTATATAGCATAACAGCTTTTGTCCAACGAATTCGTCATTTTGAGAAAAATAACTGTATTCGGGGTTGAAATAATCACCGCTTTGGCGTATAATCGCAATCAAGAGTTGTGCGCAATATGACAGCGTGCAATCATAGCATAGTGGAACCAGCAATGGAAGCAGGCCGATGTAAGATGCTGTCCTGCACGGAAGTCCCCGCTAAGAAAACGCTGCCGCCATGACAGGAACAAATAACGGGAGGCAAGGCTCGCTTCGCTCAGCGCCAATGCCGAAAAACTCTGAGGAGGATGCTTGCTGTGACGGAACATTCACAAACAACGAGCAGATTTGACTGTATCAAGCTGAGCAATCAGCTATGTTTTCCCCTATATGCCTGCGCAAAGGAAGTGATCCGGCAGTATCTGGGGCCGCTGGAGGAGCTGGGGCTGACATACACGCAGTACGTCGTGATGATGGTGCTTTGGGAATTTGGCGGCATGACGGAGGGAGAGCTCGGCAGGAAGGTGTACCTGGATTCCGGGACCCTGGCTCCCCTTCTGAAAAGGCTGGAAAAACAGGGCCTGCTCACTCGCGCCCGGTTGGAAGGCAACGAGCGGAAGCTCTATATTTCCCTGACGGCGCAGGGCGAGGCGCTCAAGGAAAAAGCGATCCTGGTTCCCCCCGCCATGCAGGGCTGCATCGACCTTTCCCAAGAGGAACTCATGGAGCTGAAACGGCTTCTGGACAAGGCTCTGCTCCGGATGGAGGCACATACATGAACAAAACAGACAACGATTTTGATCTGCAGGAATACCTGACAAAAGGCGTAGAGGGCGTGATCGCCGACGCCG
>JAEEGG010010824.1_pt1 | contig 20040 bp, 12 predicted proteins | sample 9134161 | NCBI WGS metagenome assembly JAEEGG01 (sample SAMN16246543, study PRJNA631951) | gut metagenome | biome: gut microbiome; feature: rumen; material: CR-attached | host: Bos | place: Iran: Karaj | collected 2018-10 | reverse complement strand
ATGATGGAGGTGGGACGTGAGATAGCCCGTCTCTTCAAGGACGAACCGCGTATTACCAAGATCGTCACCGTGGAGGCCAGCGGCATAGCGCCAGCCTTGATGACGGGTTTCGTCATGGGTCTGCCAGTAGTTTATATCAAGAAGGGTAAGCCCAATACGATGGAGGATTGCTACACGATCCCCTGCCGCTCGTTCACTAAATCAAAGAACTATGAGCTTGTGGTCAGCAAGGATTATCTGGGCCAGGATGACGTGATACTTTTCATTGATGACTTCCTCTCGTCGGGCAGTTCGGCTATCGCTGCGATGAAACTCTGCCAGATGGCTGGAGCAGAGGTGGCGGGTGCAGCTTTTATGATAGAGAAGGAATTCATGAACGGACGCAAGAACATCCATGCAGAATTCCACGATGTCAGAATTGAGAGCCTTGCCATCGTGCAGAGCCTTGAGATTACCGAGGAGGACAAGAAGTTCATGCGCATCGCCATCGATGCTTCGATCGAGAATGTCAAGAACGGAGGTGGTCCCTTTGGTGCCGCAATTGTAAAGGATGGAGAGCTGGTAGCCACGGGCGTGAACCGCGTGACGGCAAACAATGATCCGACAGCCCACGCTGAGGTTTCGGCTATCCGCAATGCTTGTCAGAAAGTGAAGTCTTTCAATCTGGATGGGTGCGTCATCTATACTTCGTGCGAACCCTGTCCGATGTGCCTGAGCGCCATCTATTGGAGTGGCATAAAGAAGATTTATTATGGCAACACAGCCATCGATGCCAAACTGATCAATTTTGGTGACCAGTTCATCTACGACGAGATTGAACGTGCGGCCAACGAGCGTTCGATACCATCGATCTGCATGCTGAGACATGAGGCTCAACAGGCTTTCCGCGATTGGCGACTAAAGGTCGATAAGATAGAATATTAGCAGATGAGTAGTCCTTTGGAACCTCATATAAAGTTCTGGCATCCTGCCGAGATTGAAAAGGCGGTGCTGGAAATTGGGATGCTGCCTTTCTTCGAAAACGACATCCCGAGCTTTAGCGTCGCCGAACATACACCGGCCGAGCTGTGGTTCAACGACGAACAGGAAGGCCCATGGGAATGGAAGGGTCCCATCATCCAATTGGGGCATACGGCCTACGGGAAGTTCTTCAATCGCAAGGCAGGATGGGTGGCTTTGGAATGGCTGCCCGACCTCGTCAACCTGCGACGGGCTACTTATCCCTTGCCTCCCGAAGACTCGCAGGCTCCCGAGCGACTTATCTACGAAGTATTGTGCCTGGATCGAGATGTGCTTTCGCGTGACTTGAAGCGCGAGGTGGGACTCTTTGGCATGAAGCTCAAATCGACCTTTGAACGCTATATTGCGCAACTCCAGATGGGACTTTGGGCTTGTATCTCCGACTTCGAATACAACATCGACCAGCACGGCAATCGCTATGGCTGGGGATTGGCACGTTACTCCACGCCTGAGGTGATGTATGGTGAAGACTTTGTGCGTTCTGCCATCGGCCAGCGTTCGCCTGAGGAGTCGCGACAACGACTTGTCGAGCAACTTTTGAAGATGGTACCGACAGCTACTGAAAAACAGGTTTTGAAGCTGTTGAAGTAAAAGAGGTTGGGAATAGAAACAGAAAGAGGGTGTCAAGAATCAAATCATTTGGTTCAAGACACCCTCTTTATTTCAATCAGTATGATTATTTCTTAGCCTTCATGCAGGCATTGGCAAGGAAGAGGATCAGCACAATATACATAGCGAGGCTGAGGAGCTGACCGCCGGTGCTGACTGCCCATGCACCGCCATCAATCATCCAATCTGCACCTGCGAAGACAAGACCTGCGCTGACTACACCCATCAACGCACCACCGGCAATGAAGCCAGATGCAAGGAGCGTGCCGCGTTCGCCGCGAGCGGCATTGACCTGCGGATCCTTGCTGCGTGAGGTGACATACCAGTTGATAGCACCACCCACCATGAGGGGGAGGTTGAGCTGGAGTGGGATGAACATACCCAGGGCGAAGGCGAGGGCAGAAATGCCACAGGCATTGACGATGAGGGCGATGACGGCACCGATGCCGTAGAGCAGCCAGGGTGCACCCTGTCCCATCATCAGTGGCTCGATGACGGCAGCCATGGCACGGGCCTGGGGAGCGGCCATCACGTCGGAGTTATCGGGTGTGAAACCATAGGCCTGGTTGAGAATCATGATGACACCTGCCGCTGTAGCAGCACTGACGAGGATACCGATGAACTTGAATCCCTCCTGCTTGGCTGGTGTTGTGCCGAGCCAATAGCCTATCTTAAGGTCGGTGACGAAGGCACCAGCACTGGCGAGAGCCGTACAAACCACGCCGCCCATGATGAGCGCAGCCACCATACCTTCGGAGCCCTTCAAACCTACTGCAGCCATGATGAGCGAAGCAAGGATGAGGGTCATCAACGTCATACCCGAGACGGGATTGGAACCTACGATGGCAATGGCATTCGCAGCCACGGTGGTGAAGAGGAACGCAATGACAAAGACGATGATGAGGGCTACGATGGTGAAGAGCAGCGAGCCATGCATCACGTCGAGGTAGAAGAAGAGGGTGGTGGTGAGCAGGGCGATGATGAGGGCCAATACGATGGTCTTCATGCTGATGTCGCGCTGGGTGCGCGGAATAGCAGCGCCTGCTGCAGAGGCTTCGGCACTCTTGCTGCCAAAAGCCTGCTTGATGAGCGAGAAACTACCCATGATGACACTGCGACTCTTCCAGACACCGATGATGCCAGCCATAGCAATACCGCCGATGCCGATGCTCTTGGCATACTGGAAGATCTGCTGCGGCATAGCATCACCTGCAAGGATACCTGCGCCGACTTCAAGGTCAGGCCAGATGAATGCAATGGCAGGAACCACAATCCACCAGATGAGTACCGAACCGGCACACATGATGGTAGCATATTTCAGTCCCACGATATATCCCATGCCGAGCAGGGCGGCAGACGTATTGCAGCTCAGGAAGAACTTGCCCTTGGCTGCAATCGTGGTACCAAGCGAGCAGAATGTGCTCGTAAAGTTTTCGGCCCATGTGCCGAAGGTGGCAACGAGGAAGTCGTAGATACCACCCAATACTGATGCGATGATGAGTGGTTTGGCAGATGAACTCTCACCTTCGCCCGAGATGAGCACCTGCGTCGATGCGGTAGCTTCGGGGAAAGGATACTTGCCGTGCATGTCGCTCACAAAGTACTTGCGGAAAGGAATGAGGAAGAGGATGCCAATGACGCCACCCAAGAGTGATGCCAGGAAGACCTCGAGGAAGCTGACGCTGATTTGGGCATCAGGGAACTTCGAATCAAGGATGTAGAGGGCGGGCAGTGTGAAGATAGCACCAGCCACAATCATGCCCGAGCAGGCACCGATGGACTGGATAATGACATTCTCGCCAAGAGGATCCTTGCGCTTGGTGGCCGAAGCAAGACCGACGGCGATGATGGTGATGGGGATGGCTGCCTCAAAGACCTGTCCGACCTTGAGGCCGAGATAGGCTGTGGCTGCACTGAAGATGACTGCCATGAGCAAGCCCCAGATGAGCGACCAGGTGGTCACTTCGCGAGGGTTGGCCTTGGCAGGCATCAAGGGATGGTACTCTTCGCCTGGCTTCAAGGGGCGCATGGCGTTTTCGGGGAGTCCTTGGGTGGGTTTGTTTTGTTCCATTTGGGTTGTTGTTGGGTTGATATTTCTTTAGAAGGCAGCCAAACATGGCTGCCGCATTAACGCAAAATGGCTGGGTGGGCTACAACATTGCCGCGGGGTCAGATCTTGCGGAGTTGCCAGAGGCAGGATTCGAAGTCGATGCCGGTGTTGGAGGGACCGGGTGTTCGAAGGGTTTCGATGAGACATTGACGCACGAAATGGGAGGCTCGCTTGGCAGATTGGGCAAAGGGCACACCGTTGACAGCGTCGGCACCCAGGACGGAGGCAAATACGTCGCCTGTGCCTGAGCGGGTTTCTTCGACAATCATCTGGCGCTGGAATTCCACGTCGCCATCCTGTTCACCCACGACATTGCCGATGAAGTTTTCGCCCATCTTGATGCCGGTGATGACGAGACGCTTGGCACCCATAGCCATCAGTTCGCGGGCCATGACCACCAGCTCGGAATGACGCCAGCCATTGGGTTTGTAGGGCGTGTCGGTAAGGAAGCAGGCTTCGGTCAGATTGGGTGTGATGATGTCGGCATATTGGATGAGGCGTTTCATGTCGCGGCACATCTTACGGGTATAGGTGGGGTAGATGTGACCGTTATCGCCCATCACCGGATCAACGAGGACGATGGTCGATGGACGACGGAAATCCTTGATGAACTGCTCCACGATGCCAATCTGTCGGGCCGAACCGAGGAAGCCGGTCATGATACCGTCGAACTGCAGATCGAGTTTCTTCCATTCTTCAATATAAGCAGGCATTCGACTGGTGAAATCCTGCCGATAGAACGATGGGAAGCCTGTATGATTGGAGAAGATGGCAGTGGGCAGCGGACAACCCTGCACACCCAGATGACTTACAATCGGCTGGATGACAGATATGCTGCAACGACCATAACCCGAGATGTCGTTGATGATTGCTATCTTTTTCAATGAACAATTAACAATTAATAATTTACAATTTTTTTTGGCCTCAAACCATGAACCATGAATCATTAACCATGAACCATTTGGTTACATCGGGTCCACATCGTAGTAGAAGACGATGCGCGAGAACTCCTGGATGTCCTGTGACAGCTTGTTTTGGATGACATTCAACAGGCGGCGAATCTCGCTGGTCGATGCCTCGCGCTCCACTTTGAGCAGGATTTGTCGGATATACATGTTCTTGATGCGTCCGATGGGTGGAGCTTCGGGACCGAGTACGCGTTCGCCGAAGGTGTAGCGCAACTGCTGCACATATTGGGCGACCATTGCATCGAGACGGTCCTCGTATCTTCCCTTCATATAGATTAGGATGAGGCGAGTGAATGGAGGATAGCCATACCGGCGCCGGTCTTCAAGCTGGGTTTCGACCATCTTCATGTAATCGTGGCTGACCACTTGCTGGAGCAAAGCGTTCTTCGGGTCGCGACACTGGATGACGACTTCGCCTTGTTGCCCTTCCCTTCGTCCGGCACGTCCTGCCACCTGTTCCATGAGCTGGAAAGCACGTTCGTGAGCACGAAAGTCGGGGAAGTTCATCAAACCATCGGCGCTGAGGATGCCCACGGTTTGGACTGCACTGAAGTCCAGTCCCTTGGTAACCATCTGCGTGCCAATGAGCACATTGCATTTCTTTTGCTCGAAGCCCTGAATGATACTTTCGTAACTCTTTCGGGAGACGGTCGAATCGGTGTCCATGCGGATCGGACGAGCGATGGGGAGAAGCCTCTGCAGATGCTCCTCGATGCGCTCGGTGCCGTAGCCCTGGTTTTCGAACTGTTCTCCTCCGCATTGTGGACATTCGCGCGGCCAGGGCATACGATAGTCGCAGTAATGGCATTCGAGGGCACGCGTGCGCTTGTGGTAGGTGAGCGTGACGTCGCAACGTGGACAACGTGGTGTCCAGCCGCATTGCACACACTCGATTAGCGATGAATAGCCTCGCCGGTTCTGGAAAAGGATTGCCTGCTGGCCTTTTTGGAGCGTCTGTCCCACCTTCTTGAGAAGTTCGGGGGAGAAGACTTCCTTGGTGGGCACCAGCGTAATCTTGGGCAAGGAAACACCGGCATGACGTTCGGTGAGGCGGACCAACCCGTACTTTCCCTGTTGGGCAAGATAGAAGCTTTCGAGGCTCGGAGTGGCACTTCCCAGCAGTACCTTGGCACCATGCCGCATGCCTAATACGATGGCCGCGTCGCGTCCATGATAGCGTGGGGCAGGATCTTGTTGCTTGTAGCTCGGTTCGTGTTCCTCATCGACAATGATGAGTCCCAACTGACGGAACGGGAGGAAGATGCTGGAACGAACCCCTAATATGAGGCGGGAACTTTGAGCGGCACCCTTTGAGTCATCGAGCATCGCTTTCCAGATTTCCACGCGTTCGGTGTCGGAAAGTTTCGAGTGATAAACAAGCATCTGCTTGCCGAAGACGCGGCGCAGACGCATGCAGAGTTGCGTGGTGAGAGCAATCTCGGGCACCATGAGCAGTGCTTGCCGTCCTTGTTCAATCACTTCCTGGATAAGGTGAATGTAGATTTCCGTTTTTCCGCTGGATGTGACTCCCTGCAGCAGGCAGACCTGATGATCGCGGAACGATTCGCAGATCTGGCGATAGGCAACCTTCTGCATCTCGGTGAGCGGATTCATCGGCTCGCATTTCTGCTCCAGATAGGGGTCATCGCGTGTGTCGAGCCGGGAGACGGGTTCTTCGAAGGTTGTGAGCAGCCCTTTCTTCTGCACTTCGTTAAAAATGGCGGTGCTGACTCCAGCCGATTTGAGAAGCACATCCTTGGGAACGGGGTCTGCCTTGGCCTTCTGGAGTGCATGGCTCATATCGAGCAACTTCATGAAGAGTGCCTGCTGCTGGGGAGAGCGCTGCAGCGCCTTGAAGGCGGATTCGAGGTTCAAAGAGGGATGAATTTTCGGAGGACCTGAAGTATTCGGAGTACTCTGAGTATTCTGAGAACTCGGAGTAATCGGAGATGAGGAGTCTTCGATGCCGGGCAGCGCAATCTGCACCATGGTGCGCATTTTGGGATGGAAGTCCTCACGGATGGTCCCTTCTTTCCCTTCCTCGGGCTTGAGTTCGCTGGGCAGGGCAGCTTTCATCACATCTCCGATCGGACACATGTAATAGTTGGCGATCCATTGCCAGAAGGGATACTGCGGATGTCGGATAATGGGCCCTTCGTCGAGTGCCTGGAGGATGGGCTTCAGTTCGTAGCCTGTTTCCGGTCGGTGAGGCGTTAGACCAACGATGATGCCCGTGTAGGTGTGACTTCGTCCAAAAGGTGCCAATACGCGCTGACCTATCTGCACCATCTTTTCCAATTCATCGGGGATGATGTAGGTGAATGTCTGGTTCAATGGAACCGGTAGTATAATGTCTGCGTATAGCATTCTCTTAACCTCTCTGTAACTTTCTTAACCCTTCGAACCCTTCTTAACCTTTCGAACCTTTCTTAACCTCTCTAAACCCCGTTTACCCCTTGGGCGTGAGCATCACCAGCGGGATGAGCATCTCTTCGAGCGAGATGCCGCCGTGCTGGAAGGTGTCCTTGTAATACTGGACGTAGTAGTTGTAGTTGTTCGGGTAGGCGAAAAAGTCGTGTCCTCCGCAGAACGCATACTGGGTGCTGACGTTGAGGATGGGCAATCCGAAATCCTGCGGACGTTCGATCCAGAAGATGTTCTTCGACTGCGAATTGAGATTCTTGCCGAGCTTGTAGCGAAGGTTGGTGTTGACGTTCTTGTCGCCAATGATCTTGATGGCATTGTCGCAGCGAATCGATCCGTGGTCGGTGGTCAGAATCACCTTGTAGCCCATTTCGGCTATCGAACGGAAGAGGTCGAGAGTCGAGGAATGTTCCATCCAGGTGCGTGTCAAAGCGCGGTAGGCGGCTTCGTCGTGAGCCAGTTCGCGCACGGTCTTGATTTCGGTGCGTGCATGACTCAGCATGTCGATGAAGTTGATGACGATGACGTTGAGCGGATAGCGCTTGAGGCCCTTGAGTCCTGCCACGAGTTTCTCGCCATAGCTGTTTTCGTTGATCTTGTGATACGAGAATTCGTAATGTTTGCGGAAACGGTCAAGTTGTGTTTGGATGAGTGGCGCCTCGTTGAGGTTCTTGCCTTCCTCTTCGTCTTCGTCCACCCAAAGGTCGGGGAACATACGTGCAATCTGGTCAGGGAGCAAACCGCTGAAGATGGCGTTGCGAGCATATTGCGTGGCAGTGGGAAGCATGGCACAATAGACATCCTCCTGTATAGTATAATAAGGAGAAAGCAGCGGCTGCACCGCTTTCCACTGGTCGAGACGGAAGTTGTCGATGACGATGAGGAAGAGCTTCTCTCCGGAATCAAGCAAGGGGAAAATGCGTTCCTTGAAGAGGGAAGGAGACATCAGGGGAGCGTTGTCGTTGTTAACGTTCTTTGTGGAAGCAAATGTCCCAATATTGGCAGGAGAGGCTTTTCGTATAAGGCCCTTCACCCAATCCTGGTAGTTGCGTTTCACAAATTTGTAGAAGGCTGCATTGGCTTCTTCCTTCTGCATCTGCAGCATGGAGTTGAGTTGCGGGTCGGAATTGGCGCTGAATTCGTTTTCCCAGAACACGAGACGCTTATAGACCTCCACCCATTCGTCGAACGTATGGGCATCGCTGATGGCCATCGAAAGTTTGCCGAACTCCTGCTGGTAGCCCGATGTCTGCTGTTGCTGGGTGATTTCGCGGGCATGGAGGTTCTTCTTGATGCTCATCAGCATCTGATTGGGCAGCACGGGCTTGATGAGATAGTCGGCTATCTTCGATCCGATGGCCTGGTCCATGATGTCCTCTTCTTCGCTCTTGGTAATCATGACGATGGGAAGCGAAGGATGGCTTTCCTTGAGCTGGCTGAGGGTTTCGAGGCCGGAGATTCCGGGCATGTTCTCGTCGAGAAAAACGAGATCCACAGGATGTTCGCGCGCATAGTCTAACGCATCCTGTCCGTTGGTGACCGTGATGACGTCGTAGCCCTTCTTCTGAAGGAACATGATGTGGGGCTTGAGGAGATCTATCTCATCGTCGGCCCAGAGTATCTGTGGATTATTCATTTTCTTTTTCAGAGGATTCTGTTTCTGGGTATTCGGAGTTCTCGGAAGATTCGGTATTGCCGGGGTCGATAGCAGGCACTTCGACAGTGGTCTCGCCATTTTCGGAAGCCTCGCTTTCTGCACCTTCTAAGCCCTCTTCACCTCCATAGGTGGCCTGTACCCAGTTGAAGTATTCCTCGAAGGTCTTGCCACGGAGCAGCAGACGGAAGTTCGGGTCGCTGATGTCGATTTGGGTGATGCCGTCGGGCAGAACGAAGGTGTCGCTGTCGTCCATTCGATCGTGGTAGTCGAGCAGCTCGTCGAGGTCATCAAATCCGCTGATGACCAGCACCGAAAGGCCGCCGCCCGTGTCGATGATCTCGAGGTCGAAGTCCTTGACAAGATAATTCTCGAAGTTGAACTTGGCAATCTCGAAGAGCAGGTCGTTCTGGATGTTCGACAGACTGTCAGTCTTGAACGCGAGGAGCAGGACGTGCGGCACATTGTCGTCGTCGAGGAACTGCATAGACTCGTCAACCGCCTCCTCGCTGCCATCTCCACGACGGAGCGAAGTTCCCCACATCATGCTGCGTACCTGCGAACCGAGTTGCAGCTCACGTCCCTCGCGATAGCCCTTGATCATCAGGCTGGCAAGTGGCGACACATCGCTCTCTGGATACGTGGCCGTAAGTTGTTCGAGCGTCTCCTTGAACTGCTGGCTCTCGCCATCCTGCACAAAGCTTAGGGCGTGAAGGAAAAGGAATTTAGGCATGAGTTTGGAGAGCGGCCACTTCTCGTGTACAAAGTTGTAGTTGTCGTGAACGAGTTTCGTGTTGCCTGCCAGATATTCTTCGTAGGTGTGGATATAGAGCGAATCCTGGCCCTTGGCCATTTCGCGCAGCGTCTCGATGTAGTTGGGGTCGCTGACAGCCACGCCGTAGGCACTTTCAGGATAGCTGTCCATGAGCTTGCGACGCCAAAGTTCGGCTTCGGCCAGCATCTTGTTCTGCTCGACCACGTCGCCTCTTCGCTGAGCTCGGTCACTCATTCGCATATACATCAGATAGATGGCATAGTACATGTCGGGGCGGTGCTGGCTCTCGGGATAGCGTATCTCGAGCTGTCGGAAAGTCTTGATGGCAAGCGGGAAGTTCTCCAGTTTTTCGTTGATGATGACGCCTTCGTTGTAGAGTCCTTCCTCGATGAGTTCGTTGGCTGTCTGTTTCTGCTCGTCGGTAAACGGAATCTGTGCCAGGTAATACTCCGGCTTGTGTGGGTCGTTGGCATCCTCGTCCTCTGTTATAGCTTCTTCGTCGGTCGAAGGTGCATCTTCAGGAGCTTCAGTGGCAAGGCTGTCAGCAGGCATTCCTTCGGCAAGCTGGTCAGCTGCATCTGCATCGTTTGAATCTTGCTCATTGTCGAAGAAGGCTGTCTCGGTCTTGTTCTTGCGACGCCAGTCATCCTCGGGTTTGCGGGCGCCCCAGGTGCGCTGGAACGAGGTCTTTCCCTTGGCTACTTGGGCGGGGTTGTAGAAGTACCACGACTTGTCCTGCTTTCCCACCGTGGGCTGTTCGTCCTCGGTGGCCAGAGGGTCGGCGTTGCTTGACTTGTTTGCCTCATATTGGGCCATGCGTTCCTGGTCCTCGGCTTCCTTCTCGGCCTTGATAAGGTCCTTGATGATCTTGGCGATGACCTTATCAAGCTCATCCTTGGGCAGTTCCGCAAGTTTGAGCAGGCTGTCCTGCAGCTGTACGGTTTCGGCATGGGTCTGCAGTTCATCGAGCACGGTACTCAGCCGCTGTATCTCCTTGTAGCCCTTGAAGTCCTTGTCGATGATGCCCATTGCTGTGCTGTAGGCCTTCTGTGCCTTGACATAATCTTCCTGGATGAATGTGATTTCACCCAATCGAAGGGCTGCAATGGCCTTGTCGATGCCGCCTCGTGTGCTCTTCTCCAAGGCAGTTTCGAACTGGGTGATGGCTTTGGCAGTATCCTCTTGCAGTAGGGCTACATTTCCAAGACCATAGTAGATTTGGTCGAGATATTCTTCGTTGCGAAACTGATGGCGCATACGATTGAACTTCTTTTCGATCTTGGCAAGGTTCTTGGGAGAGGTTCCGCCCATTTTCGAAAGCACGTTGGTCTGTGCCAGTTTGGCATTGAACTGGGTCTTGTAGTCATCGCCGCTGTGCCCCAGACGTCCGAAGATCTTGTAGGCTTCATCGTAGTCGCTGCGTTCTTCGAGCAGTTGGGCAAGGAGGTAGTCGCAACGCAGTTTCTGCGCAGACGAATGTGATGCATCTCGTCCGACGCGAAGATAATCGATGGCTTCGAGCGAGGTTTCGGGTTTACAAAGCAGAATTTCGGCCTGTGCCAGCGAAAAAGCTTTCTGAAGGGAGCGGGGCAGGTCCTTATAGACGGGCAGGGCGCTCAGCTCCTTCTGGTTGCTATATTGCTTCGGAGAAATGACGAGTCCCAGTTCGGCTTCGGCATCGAAGTTGAAGCCCTGCACGGCAAAGACACGCGCTGCCCAGATGTGACATTCGGCAACCGTATATTTCCGCCACCAGAAGCGTCGGGCAGTATAGGCAAAAGTGGCAGCAGCAGCATTGAAGTCACCTTTGTAGAATTGTGCCTTGCCCGAAAGGAGCCAGGCGTTGTGCAGGAACGGATTGAATTCTCCGTGGGTGAGCCAGAGCTTGTATTCGGGAGTGTTCTTTCCCCGGCGCTTGGGCTTGTTGGATATGCTGCGTCGTTGTACGGCAATCTTGCATTTCTCAATGGCACGATCGAACTGCGCGTTGGCGGGGGGCTCCTTGGCATCGGTCAGCTTATAGACGGGGTGCAACTGGATGCGTTGGCCAAATTCCTCGTCATGCTTGTTCTCCATGGCTGTAAGGCCTTCCTTATAGGCCTCGTTGCCGTTGTAGTAGATGTTGTATTTCGTCGTCATTGCCTTCATGCCACGGTTCAACTTGGTGTTGCTCTTGCATGCACTGAGACATGCGACAAGCAGCACCGCGATGCACGCCGTGCCAATCAAGTGTAGTGGATGATGACGTCGGGTTTTCAATTTTTTATCCCGAATTATAGATTAATTTTTTGGGGGGTGGTTTTCGAGATTCCGAGATTCCGAAATTCCGTTATACCGGTATTTCGTTCTATCGTTATTCCGTTATACCGATATTCCGACATACCGGAAACAAACGGAACCTCTCAAACCCCTTCAAACTCCTCGAACCTCTCAAACCTCTTAACCCCCTCGGACCTTATCATTACTATGGTCAACCCCATCGGAAGAGACAGACTGGAAGCGACGTTCGCGCACCACCAGAAGGACTTCGTCCATGAGTTGGAGGGGTAGGGCAATTTGTCGGAGTTGCAGGGACCGCACCCAACCGGCCACTTCGATTTCCTTGAGTTCGTAGAAGACGTTGGCAAACTCCTCGGCTTCCTCGTCGGTGTAGTCTTCGGCTTCGCGCCCCTTGTATTGGTCGAGTTCCTCGTCGTCGTAGTAGATGATTTCGTTCGAAACGGCAGCCAGCAGCGAATCGCGTTCACAGGTTGCATGCTGTCCGCAACATTCTTCGGGTACGTCCTTGGTGACTTCGAGGGGAGATGTCTCGTCGGGCTTTGCCGTACCTTCGGCTACACGCTTCTTGAAGCGTTTGTCGCCGATGAATGCGGGGATGGCTACGATGAGCACGAGTATGACGAGAGCGGAAATCAGATAGAGCATTTGGTTTATTGGTCGGGAAAGGGGAGTAAAGGGTTATTGGGGCAGCCATATATGGCTGCGACTGAAACGTGGGAGGAAGGAGGGACTATACAGGGGTTGTTAAAATGACACCTCCTGGATGCTGAATCCTGCCTTTCGAAGGTCGTCCCAATAGTTGGGGTAGGATTTCGAAACCACGCTGGGGTCATCGATAAGGATGCTGTGCGAGGGCAGAACAAGCGATATGGGAGCAAAAGCCATGGCCATGCGATGATCCTTGTAGGTGGCGATGACAGGTGCACTTTCGGGTTCGCAGCGGGTGCCGTCCCATTGCATTTCCACCGAACCATTTAGTTCGTGGTCAGTGACGACATAGCCAAGTTTTTTCAACTCGGTTTCGAGGGCAGCCACACGATCGGTCTCCTTGATGCGAAGGGTATGCAGTCCTGTGATGCGGAAGGGAACATTCATGCCGCAGCAGGTTACGATCAGCGTTTGTGCGAGGTCTGGCTGCGAGGTGAGGTCGAGGATGAGAGGGGATAGAACTACGTTCGATTGGCTGAGGGTTCCCAAAGTCGCCACCTCGTTCTGAAAGGTTGTTCGGACGCCTAACGCCTCAAAAAATCGTGCGATGGCAGCATCGCCTTGCAGGCTCGCTGGGTGCAGTCCTTCCAGTGTTACGGCATTCGGTCGATTGGTCCTTTCAGCGAATGCAGCAAATGCAACCATCTCGTACCAGTAGCTTGCAGCACTCCAATCGCTTTCGATGGGATATCGTTGTGCCTGATAGTGCTGGGGTGCAATGCGGATTACCTGGGTTGCGTGGTTCCAATCCGACGTGATGCCGAATTGCCTGAGCATGCCGAGAGTCATCTCGATATACGGTACGGAAGTGATGTTTCCGCTCAGCATCAGCTGCAAGCCTTCGTCCAGCGAGGGGGCAATCATCAACAGGGCCGAGATGTATTGGCTCGACACACTTCCATCGATTGTCAGGGCACCGCCTTTCAGTTTTCTGCCGTGTATGCGCAGTGGGGGAAAGCCATCTTCCTCTACATAATCGATGCGGGCACCGAGTTGGCGCAGCGCATCGACAAGCAGCGAAATAGGACGTTGCCTCATGCGTTCCGAACCGGTCATGACGACCTCCTTTCCTTCCTGGCTGGCAAAGAATGCAGTAAGGAAGCGCATCGAAGTGCCAGCTGCTCCGATATCAACAATGCGTGCCCCATCGGCAGCATAACTGTACTTCGAAGTATCATTGTCGAAAGCCTTCAGCATGACACGCGTATCGTCGCAGTCGCTGATGTTCGTGAGCCGACAGTGATCACGGCACAATCCCTGCATGATGAGTGCCCGATTGCTGAGGCTCTTCGATGCAGGAAGCCCGATACATAAAGGCTGTGTTAACGACTTCGGTGCCGTAACAAGATATCGCATACCTTTCGTACTTTCAAACTCTTCGCTCCGAGCTACGCTCACGCGCCTCGAAGGAAGCAACTTTCAAACCTTTCGTCCCTTTTCGGTAACGTCCTTTAATATCCTTTAGAATCCCTAAATATCCCTAAGCATCCCTTGGCATCTTACGCTTCCGCCACAATTCGGCAAATGTTGACCACGGTCATCATGGCCTTTTCCATCGACTGGATAGGCACGTACTCAAACTTGCCGTGCATGTTCATGCCACCAGCGAAGATGTTGGGGCAGGGCAGACCCTTGAACGAAAGCTGGGCGCCGTCTGTGCCGCCACGGATGGGCTGTACCACGGGAGCAACACCAGCGTCGAGGATGGCCTGCTTGGCAATCTCGGTGATGCTGTAGGGCTGGCCGTTGGGCAAGGTGCGTCCGCCAGCCGAAAGCACGGCATCGGCCTCCTGTACCTTCTCGAGCATGTTGTAGTACTGGTCCTTCACCACGGCAGTACAGGTGCCGGGATGCAGGGCGTTGATGTTATCCACAATGCGCAGGATGTTCTCCTTGCGTGCCTCGAAGAGTTCGCGGTTGTGGTCGCGGATGATGAACGAGAGGTAGGCTTCCTCCACGGTACCCGACATCGAGGTGAGGTGATAGAATCCCTCGTAGCCCTCGGTGTGCTCGGGACGCTCGTCTTCGGGCAACTGCTCCAGGAACTCCATGGCAAGCAGCGAGGCGTTGATCATCTTGTCCTTTGCGGTGCCGGGATGTACGTTCGAACCCTTGAAGGTGATTCTTGCCGAAGCGGCGTTGAAGTTCTCGAACTCCAGTTCGCCCACTTCGCCGCCATCCATCGTGTAGGCAAAGTCGCAGCCGAAGAGGGGCACGTCGAACTTGTGGGCACCCATGCCAATCTCCTCGTCGGGATTGAAGGCGATGCGCACCTTGCCGTGCTTGATTTCGGGATGCTGGCGCAGGTACATCATGGCAGAGATGATTTCGGCAATGCCAGCCTTGTCGTCGGCGCCGAGCAGGGTGGTGCCGTCGGTGACAATCAGGTCCTCGCCCACGTGGTTGAGCAGTTCGGGAAAGACGCTGGTCTTCATCACGATGCCTGCAGCCTCGTTGAGGACGATGTCCTTGCCGTCGTATTTCTCGATAATGCGGGGCTTCACGTTCTCGCCGCTGGCATCGGGAGCTGTGTCCATGTGGGCAATGAAGCCGATGGTGGGCACCTTCTTGCCTTCGAGGTTGGAGGGAAGGGTGGCGTAGAGATAACCGTTGGCGTCAAGAACCACATCCTCGAAGCCCAGTTCCACGAGTTCGTCGCGCAACTGCTTGGCGAAAACCATCTGTCCGGGTGTGCTTGGAGTCACACCGCTCTCTTCGTTACTCGTCGTGAATACCTTCACGTATTTGATGAATCGTTCAACAAGTTTTTCCATGCTATAACTAAAATTTTCGATGATTAAATGTTTTTACACGAATTATCATCAATTTGCCATAATTCGCGTTAGATAAATAAACGCGAGAAACGTCAAATTATTGTATTCCTTTGTCGAAAAAAGCCGTCAACTGCCCGTCACGATCCGGTAAAGCGTCTTTTCTCCCTTGATCTTGAGGCCCTTCACTTTGGCCAAAGCAGCTTCAGCCTTGTCGCGGCGGATGGCAACGTACGCGCAGTGGTCCATGACGTCGATGCGTCCCAGGTCGGCGCCCGTCAGTCCTCCGTTCTTGGTGAAGAAGCCCACCACGTCGCCCTTCGAAATCTTCTCCTTCTTGCCACGACCGATATAGACGGTCACCATGGGGGCTGGTCCGATGGAATCGGGATGCTTCTTGGTCGAATAGAAGGGCAGCTTAGCAGGGAAATATTCGGGCAGAACTTCTTCCGGCCCGACGATGACGTAGGCTGTGCCCGAAGCTCCGGCACGTGCTGTTCGTCCATTCCGGTGCGTATAGGCTTCCGGACTTTGGGGGAAATGATAGTGGATGATGTGCGAAACGTCCGGCAGGTCGAGTCCGCGGCTCGCCAGGTCGGTGCTGATGAGCACGCTGATGGAGCCGCCGCGCAGTCGGATGATCGACTTGTCGCGCATCTCCTGGTCCAGGCCACCATGATACAGCGCATTCTCGATGCCCTGGTCCGTCAGGTAATGCGAGATGCGTTCGGCTGCTTCCCGATAGTTGGCAAACACAATGGCTTGCTCGGCCGTCCCTCCTTTCTCCTTGCCAAGCAGGCAAAGCAGCAGTTCGTGCAGGGTTTCGAGCTTGTCGGCAATCGGCGACTTCACCTGATAGATTGTCAATCGTTCGGGTTCCTTCTGGTCGCTGCCGAAGTCGAGCTGTGCATAGTTGTGGAAACCCGTCCAGGGCGCAATGGGGATGGCATGGGTGGCCGAGGTGAAGATGCGCTGCCGGATGCCGGTCAAGGTGTCGAGGATGGCATGCATCTCTTCCTCGAAGCCCAGTTCCAGCGATTTGTCGAACTCGTCGATCACCAGGAACGTGAATACTTCCGGCTTGATGTTGCCTCGTTCGATGTGATCCTTCAGGCGGCCTGGAGTTCCGACAATCAGGTACTTGTCCTGTGCCCCCTGTTCGCCAAGGAGCGCCTGGAGCTGCTGTTGTTCGGCACGCGTATCGTGTCCGCCGTAGCAGGCCACACATCGGATTTCGGTATGCAGGCGCTGCCAGACGTCGGCTATCTGCTGGACGAGTTCGCGGCTCGGGGCAATGATGAGCGTCTTCCCTTCGGCTTCCCAGATCGGCAGCAGGAAGGCGAGCGTCTTGCCGCTCCCCGTCGGGGCGAGCAGCAGGATGTCGCGTCCTTCCGGAAAAAGGCTGAGCATTTTTTCCTGCATCTCGTTGAGCGAAGCAAAGCCAAGTGTACCCAAGGCGAGCTGTCGAATGTCTCTATTTTCTGTCATTGCACGGCAATTTTAGCATTTAGATATGCGGATTCGGCGGCAAAGATAGCGATATTTCGACAAAATACAAAATTTTTGATGCAAAATAATCCTTTGAAACGAAAAATGGCCTATCTTTGCGGCATGTATAATAAGATATTGTGCTTGGCTTTTGTCTTTGCTCTTGCCCTGTCGGTCATGGCTGAGGATTTGCAGTCTGTGATCAAATTCTATAAGCCGGACATGAGCAAAGGTTTCATTTTTGTCAGTAAAGTCGATATGACCTTGACCTTGGTCAATAGCCGGGGGAAGGTTGTTGTGACTTATCCGATAGCCTGTGGAATGAATATCGGTCAGAAACGCGTACAGGGCGACCACCGGACACCCGAAGGGTACTTCCTGCTCGAAAAGATACACGATTCGTCCAACTGGGGACATGATTTTCACGATGGAAAAGGTTTCATCAAGCATGCCTATGGACACTATTTCCTGCGTCTGCAGTCCGGATTCCAGGGGATTGGAATTCACGGAACACATGCTCCCAGCAGCATCGGCACAAGAGCGACGGAAGGTTGTATCCGTCTCTATAACGATGACATCGAGGCACTTGGACAAAAGGTGACGGTTGGAATGCCTGTCATCATCGGCCCCGAGGAAGGTGTCTCCAAGCTAATCGCCAGCAATGCCCAGCGTCCCGATCTTCCCTATTGGACCACAGGCGGTTCTCGTCCTGCCAAACCAGCTCCGACGCATGTAGCACAAAAGCGGAAGCCGAAGGTCGTGGATGGCGAGTTGGATATCGACCCCGAACAGGACTTGGTCGAAACTGCGGTCGAAACACCTGCTCAAAAGGCAGCTTCGAAACCAGTTAATAAGGCCACTTCGAAGCCAGCTGAAAAGGCAGTTGCTGCAAAGCCCGTCAAGTCCGAAGCACCTGTCCAGACGACAGCTTCGAAGCAAGTCGAAAAGGCAGAGCCCGTTGGAACTATGGTCAAGAAGCCTGCCAAGGGCCCCGTTTTCGTGAAACATGAGGAGAAGCCAGTTTCAACCCCCTCAAACTCCATTGAACCTGTTATCGAAACATCCAAGGTCGAAACATCCAAGGTCGAAACTCCTGTTGTTGAAACACCCAAGGTCGAAACACCCGTAGTCGAAACACCCAAGGTTGAAATCCCTGTTGTTGAAACACCTATTGTTGAGAAACCTGTTGAATCGACCGATCAGGCTCCACAATACGAGGTCGTTGTCGAGGAGGTTATCCAACCCGATGGAACGGTGAAATATGAAGTCCGTTACGTCAAGAAGTAACTATCGCCTCCCAATCAATTGTTAATTCTTAATTTTAATTGTTAATTATAAACTACAAACGTATGAAAAGAGACAGTCAGATCTTTGACCTGATCGCCGAAGAGCGTCAGCGTCAGATGAAGGGTATTGAGCTTATTGCTTCCGAGAATATCGTCAGCGACGAAGTGCTCGAGGCCATGGGTTCGGTGCTTACCAACAAGTATGCCGAGGGTCTGCCCGGCAAGCGTTATTATGGTGGTTGTGAGGTTGTCGATAAGGTAGAGCAGCTTGCCATCGATCGTCTGAAGGAGATCTTCGGTGCATGCTGGGCCAACGTACAGCCCCACTCTGGTGCACAGGCCAACCAGGCCGTCCTGGCCGCTGTGCTCAATCCTGGCGACACCTTCATGGGTCTCAACCTGGCTCATGGCGGACACCTCTCTCATGGCTCTGCTGTCAACAGCTCGGGTCTCCTTTACAAGCCTGTTGCCTATAACGTGCGCGAAGATACCGGTCGTGTCGATTACGACGAGATGGAGCGTCTCGCCCTCGAGCACAAGCCCAAGCTCATCATCGGTGGTGGTTCAGCCTATAGCCGCGAATGGGACTATGCCCGTATGCGTAAGATTGCCGACGAGGTGGGTGCCATCCTGATGGTCGATATGGCTCATCCCGCTGGTCTCATTGCTGCCGGTCTGCTCGAAAATCCTGTCAAGTATGCCCACATCGTGACCACCACTACCCACAAGTCGCTCCGCGGTCCTCGTGGTGGCGTCATCATGATGGGTGAGGACTTCCCCAATCCCAAGGGTCTCAAGACTCCCAAGGGCGTCGTGAAGATGATGTCTGCTTGCCTCGACAGCTCGGTATTCCCCGGCACCCAGGGCGGTCCATTGGAGCACGTCATTGCTGCCAAGGCCGTTGCCTTCGGCGAGATTCTTCGTCCCGAGTGGAAGGAATATGCCCTTCAGGTCAAGAAGAATGCAGCCGTGTTGGCCGACGAACTCGTGAAGCGTGGCTTCAAGATCATCTCTGGTGGTACTGACAACCACTCGATGCTCGTCGATCTCCGCACCAAGTATCCCGAACTCACTGGCAAGGTGGCTGAGAAGGCACTCGTTGCTGCCGACATCACGGCCAACAAGAACATGGTGCCCTACGATTCCCGTTCGGCATTCCAGACTTCCGGCATTCGTCTCGGCACTCCCGCCATCACCACCCGTGGTGCCAAGGAGGACCTCATGGTGAAGGTTGCCGCTTGGATCGAGGAGGTGCTCAACGATCCCGAGAACGAGGCCGTTATCGCCAAGGTTCGCAGCGAGGTCAATGCCGAAATGGCTAATTATCCCCTCTTCGCGTATTGATTTCTTAAACGCGAATTATCACGAATTTCACATGAATTATTTTTGTAAGGCAGGTCATTTATAGACATTACTGAAAAATTTACGTTAATTCGCGATAATTCGTGTTAAAAATAAAAACAAATCGGGCGTCCCACTTTTCCGTGGGGCGCCCGATTGCATTAGGCTTTGCTCATTAGTTTCGGAACGTGATGGTACCATCGGCCACATCGACGATGATGGGCTGCTGGCGATTGACCTTGCCGCTGATGAGCGTCTTCGAGAGCTGATTGAGTACAAGGTGTTGGATGGCACGCTTGACTGGACGAGCACCGAACTCGGGGTCGTAGCCCTCCTTGGCAAGGAAGCGGCGTGCATCGTCGGTGACACGCAGTTCGATGTCGTTCTGCTTCAACAGGCGATGACAACGATCCAGCTGGATGTCCACAACGCGGCGGATGTCGTCCTCGGTGAGGGCACTGAAGTTCACGATCTCGTCAATACGGTTCAGGAACTCGCGACGGATGGGCTGCATCGGGCGGCCTTCAGCCGTGAGGATGGCCTGCTTGCCGTAGAGCTGGTCCTCGGTGAGGTTCGAGGTCATGATGATGATGGTGTTCTTGAAGT
>JAEEGG010010819.1_pt1 | contig 20045 bp, 16 predicted proteins | sample 9134161 | NCBI WGS metagenome assembly JAEEGG01 (sample SAMN16246543, study PRJNA631951) | gut metagenome | biome: gut microbiome; feature: rumen; material: CR-attached | host: Bos | place: Iran: Karaj | collected 2018-10 | reverse complement strand
ATGGTGCTGAAACTCTGGCCCTGTTTTATTCTCTGTACAAAACTTCCCAGATGAACGGACTGGATTTTAAGTATTATCTGAGGGAAGTAATAACCACCATGATGAAGCACATAAATCAGATTGACTTTGAAAAGAATGATAAGGGAACGATTACAGGATACAGGGGACACAGTATCCCTAATGATATTTTGGATAGCATTGCCCCTTGGAATTTAGCCAAGAAATTTGACAATAAAAACGAATAGTCGGAAACCATTTCCGACCATTTACTTTTTTTATAAGTTATAAAGATACTGAAATATAGTCCTGATGTCTCCAGGTCTCCTGCCGCCATCAGTCAGGGTTTTCTCTGAAAGACCCCTTCTCGGTACTGCGATCCAGCACTGGTCGGAAGTCCTGATCAAAAACACCGGATATGAACCATTCCATATCCGGTGCACACAAAAAAACCCCGGAATTCCGGGGCAGAAAAAGGAAATTTAATACATCAGAAATTGTAAATGAAACCAAGAGTCAGAAGATTTGCTGTCTCCTTGTTGAACACGGCCTTGTAGCGGTGTTCGCCTTCAATGTATACAACAGCATTTGAAGTAACATTGAAGTCAACTCCGATATTGAAGAAGTTGGAAAGAGCGTTGCGTCTGCTTCTGATGCCGTCGGCACGCTCTGTCATATCCTTGTCATGATTCCAGATATAGGCATATGATCCGTAGATAGTAAACATCTGACCCGGAGTCGTGTAGGACAGAACTGTATTTATACCGCTTCCCTTGTATGTGTTCTCAAGTTTGCCGTAGTTGTAAACCAGCGCTCCGTAGATACCGGGAGCTCCGCGGGTACCATAGTAGACAGATCCGGCAACTTCTTCCTTGTCTGCACCGAAGTAAAGACCTTTGGCAGGATCCCATGCACTGTTAAGACCTTCATAGTGATTGTAGCCTACCCAGAATCCAAGAGGATCATTACCGAGATCAAATTCATATCCCAGGCTGGTGCCAACACCGTAGCTCAGATCATCATTGGTATCCTTGAAACGGTATGATGCGAGGAAGGAAAGTCCGCCATGCTTCAGCTCATATATTGCCTGACCGTCCTGACGTCCGCCGTAATCATTCTTGCTTAACCCCCAGTAGGTTACGCCTCTTTTACCCCAGTTCCAGAAAATATCTGTAACTTTGCTTACCTTGTAGAATGCATCCTCAAGACGACCGAAAGTAAGCTTTCCGTACTCATTGAAATTAAAACCTACATAACCATAGCGAATTTTGATCTTATCAGCTTCATTGTCAGTTTCCTGAGCCTGAAGATCATACATGAGATAACCAAAAACGGACACATTGTCATTCATCTTGGATGTACCGCTGGCACCGAGACGTGCAGTACCTGCCATGCGGTGCTTCGCATTGGCATCATTATTCTGGAGATCAACCTTTACACGGCCTATCACATTCAGAGAGTTGGTGTCTGATTTGTACACATTGGCGGCATCAGCCGGAATTGCAGCAGCCATAACGGCAGCTGCAGTCAGATATGAAATTAAGTTTTTGCTCATCATTATTTCCTAGAATATGTTTTCAAACTTACAGTTTGCAACGACAACAGAACCAGATTACAACAAAGAATTTTGATCTGCGTCACAATATGCACATTATATAATCAAAGAAATAAAAAAATCAAAGCAAAATTTTTTTTCAGATGAAAAGAAATGGGAAAAGTGAAGAAAAAAAGTTCTTTAAGTCTGCAGCAGAACGTTTCCGATTGAAAGCGATGAAGCAAAATTTAATTCCCTGACAGATCCGCCAAATCACGATGCGGAGCTGCAGAAAAACGTGACAAATTCCGGAAAGCTGCTTTTGAAAAACAGACGTTCACTGTTCTTCATGCGGTATTGCTCGCGGTGTTTCGCCGGACTCAAAACATCTGCGGAGGAGATTATTCAAGTGATCCACATATATCTGCCTTGCCAGCTTTATTTCACAGTCTGCAGCCTCATCATCAGCGGACTGCCCGGCACAATCACCGGCAGCATATGCGGCGGCAGCGGCATTCTCAAATTCCTGCCTCGCATTTTTTGCATCTTCTTCTGTTTCGCTGTTTCTCAGAAGCAGATATTCCAGAACTGATTCATTGACACTCAGAATATTTGCTCCGTCAGTATCCTCATGATCCGCATACTGTATCCGATCCATTTCCCACCCGCACTCGGGACAGATATCACCGGACTCCAGCAGTTCGGATCTGCCGCAGACAGGGCAGACAAATGCTGCAGAATCTTTCTTATCTTCTGAAAAAGCAGTCTGTATCATAATCAAATCTCCACGCCGTAAGGTTCATCATTATTCACCATTTTATTTCAAAAAAAAAGCTGCGGTAAAGAAAACGGTGCACGGAAAATCAGCCGGGACATGCCTGATGATCTAGATGATATTATGAGATGAACAGTCGGTTCGTCTTTCACCAAGCCAGTATATGTCAGGCTGGGATGTCCTTCCGGTAACCTCGCCGGCATTTACAAAAATAACTGTCGCCTGCTCCTCTTCGCTGATCAGTTTTGCAAGCTCCCGACTCAGAGATTCAAACTCCTTCTGATTAAGACGGCAGCAGAAAACTGAATACTGCAGCCTCTGTCCGTGACCCTCCAGAAACTTTGCAACCCTGCGTCTCAGTCTGTCATCAGTAATATCATAAGCCACAATGTAAAAATTACGCACTGTCTACCTAATCTCCATTCCTCGGTAACGCTCAAGCTCACCCCTCAGAACCTTGCACAGGATCCTTACCTGAAGAGAAATAACCTTCCTCCACGAAACGCGATAATTGAAATGCGGATGAGTCACCAGCTGGCTGAGTTTGTTCTCATAAAGGTTGATAAACTTTTTCCTTGCATCCGGTTTGAACCTGCAGCACGGTGTAGAATCATCCTTTTCCCTGATAAGATCAAAATCATCAGTACTCAGTAAATTTCTTGAAACAACACCAATCACAATGGAATCAATGATAATTGGACGGAATTCCTCCATCAGATCGACAACAAGAGCTGGTTTGCCGCTGCGCTGGGTGTGAAGGAATCCGATCCACTGATTCAGTCCCTCTGACAGAACGGCAACCGTAATATCAGTTTCAAGCAGTGCATATCCGAAGGAAAGCATGCAGTTTACAGGATCCTGCGGAGGACGTCTGTTGCGGTCACTGACTTTGAAATCATTTTCACATGCGGAAACATATTTCTCGAAGCATGAAAAATAAATCGCCGCGGCCTCACCCTCCATACCAAGTATTTTCTGGGCATCGTGACATCCAAGCACTGAATGGCTGAGACGCTGAAGTCTTCTGAGAGCGTGAGCAAGATAATCGTCGGAAACAAGTCCGCGTAAATTACGCATAATCAGAACACGCTGATTATGTATTTTCGATGAAATCATTTCTACCGCAATGTCGGCCGATCGAACAGGATCCGAGGCATACAGAATCTGCCCTTTCAAGGAAACTGCATTGTGCACTCCGAACTTCGGACCGGTGGCAATTCCATAAAGCAGACCTGACATGGAACGGTAAATCACTGCCACACCTTTTTCGCAGAGCCTGTTCAGAGCCTGGGTTGTCATCTGAATATTTCCGAACAGAACAAGATTTCTGATTTCTGTTATGGGCTTTGACTGCTGCTCCTCTTCCCTTGTGGTGACAACAAGTTCATTGCCGGTGAGAGAAATGGCACTGCCCTGACTTGTAACATAAAAGGGCTCGCGATCGTCACGTTCAGCGAAAAGTCTGCGTTGGAGCTGCTCTGACAGATGATCATAGCCACAGAGAATATTGGCCTCATCCGGCAGGCACCTCTCCGCAAGAGCACAGCGGTCACAGACGGCCGACGCGTCCTTGATTACAGGCTGCACCTGTTTTTTTATCAGTCTGAAAACCCCGTTGACCAGACGGATCATCTCATTTATCATGTAATCCGTAATCTCCACAGTCTCGCACAGAGTGCCGTTCTCATTTCTTATCAGACCGACTTCACATGAAATATTCTGATCCATAAGGACATAGGAATCGAAAGCCAGCCTCAGACGGCATTCCTCATGGGAAAGATCCCGGTTCAGCACCATTACCGAAGCAGTGCCGGACGGAAGAGAGCATATGGATACATAGGTGCGAAGAAGATTGTTTCTGGAGACACACAGACGGTTTTCCAGGAGAGAAGCCCTGCCGCCGTCCACAAGATCAAGCGCAATATCAAGGGGAGGAAGATCCTTCTTCTCTTCATTCCGCCCGGAGCTGTCAGCTCCGTCATCCTGGGTCAGCTGATCGTGATACCTGAGCCAGCATTCACGCTGGCACCTCCTGTAAGCAAGCATCATCTCGGGAGTAATGGAATAGGAGACATTAACCTCCCGCTGGGCGAAACCCCTGATGCGGCTGAGATCAATCGGACCGTCAGATTCCTGATCCATACTCCCTCCTGTTTGGCAAAAACAGTTTCCACAATGCTCCTCTTTTAACACAGTATTATTCCGTCATAGCCCGATGAAAATCAAAACATGAAGTAATACGCAAAAAAATATGTCAGAAATTGAGTTATCTCACATATAACAAAGATCCTTTTTTGTACGTTATTCATAAAGAAAAGATAGCAGGAGATGAATAATGCCAGAAAGTATGTCACTGAAAGCATTTGCAGACAATTACAATGAATTTCTGATCCAGAAATCATCTTCGCTCTCCATAACTGAAGGGGAGACCCCGGAAGCAAGGGGTACAGCAGGCAGTGTAATGTCCAAATTCAGCCGCGACAATCCCCTGGTTTTTACCACGTCACAGCGACAGCTCGTTGAAAAACTGGATCAATTTCTTTCTGATCCTGAATCAGATATTTTTATAATGAAGGGATATGCCGGTACCGGCAAAAGTACTGTACTCTGTCTGATCCATGATTACATGGAAAGTCTTTCCGATGAGTGGCAGTACTGTCTGATGGCTCCCACCGGCAGAGCGGCAATGGTGCTGAACAAAATCACCGCAAGCAGAAAATGCACCACCATCCACCGGGGGATCTACGATACCCCGTCCATCCGCACAGGTACAGGTACCGCCAGGGACTTTGATCACACCTTCAGCGATTCCGCCACGGAAATAACAGTAAATCACGCAAAGCGGATTTCAGAGATGAGTACTTTTATTTCCCAGACTGACAACAACAGAAAAAAACTCATCATCCCCGTAAAAACAGATTTTCAGAATCACTGCAAACCTCTGCTTCTTGTTTTTGATGAAGCATCCATGATCGGCAATTCATACAGCGAAATGAGTGAATTCAGGTTCGGAACCGGAATGCTGCTGAACGATATTCTCCTGTATTCATACATCGGACAGTGCAGTCAGCACCGGCACAAAATCATATTCTGCGGCGATCCGGCACAGCTGTTTCCTGTGGGAATGAATTTTTCGCCGTCTCTCGATGTGAATTTCCTGCAGAACGATCTTCATTTTAAAACCTACGAATTCGAGCTTTCAGATGTTCTCCGCCAGAGTACCGACAGCGGAATTCTGAACAACGCCACAAAGATCAGAAATGCCATCAGAAACAGAAATTTCTCAACACTCAAAATAGAGCCTGGTTCAGATGTGATAGAGCTTACTGACACAGTGCACAGCGGAAAAACAAACAGAGTTCCTTCCGATATTGCGGAAGACAGCTGCTACAATCCTGAAATTAAGGATGAGCTGATACGAATTTTTTTCGCGGCATGCCGTAATCTGGTAAACAACCGGGCGGAATTCATAACCTTCAGCAACAGCGAAGCATTTGAAATCAACAGAAGGATAAGAGCACATCTTCATGCAGGCGTACCGATGCTTCTGGAAGCCGGTGACAAGCTTATAGTCACACAGAACAGTTATATCCAGGAGGAGCTGTTTCTGTCCAACGGAACATTCGTCCAGGTAACAGACATTCTTCCGGAGCGTTTTGAAAAAACATTCTCAATCAAAATGAAAAAGGATTCAGTACAGAATGAACCCGGCGACAGTCCGTTTGTCAGGGTTCAGCAAATCAGCAGTGACAGTGACATCATCACCTTCAATGTAACGCTGAAAACCCTTAAGGTGCGACTCAGAAAACGGGAATATACAGGTGAAATTATAACCTTTGACTGCTGGATCCTGCTTAATGATCTGTGCACCGCCGGCACAGGCATTTCAGGTCCGGAAAACGCGGCACTTGGGAGAATAACGCAATACCGGGACAATCAGGACGGAGGACTGTCCGACGAAATAATCAGTTTCAAGGAGGCTGTCAGAGTCCGCTACGGGTATGCCATAACATGCCACAAATCACAGGGAAACGAGTGGGACAGCGTTTTCCTGTACTCTCTGAACCGTCAGACAAAAAACGGAAGCGAGGAGATTTTTCACTGGTACTACACGGCTATAACCAGAGCGAGAAAAAAACTGTTTATAGTGGATCCTGCCAGTTTCGGTAAATTCAGCAACATAAAATTCAGTTCCGGAACAGGAAACTGCTTCACTGCTGCCGTTCCCCGCAATCCTTCCGGCCAGTATGACATACGGATCCAGACACCTGCACCCCGGAATGATAATGAGTACAGTCACCAGTCCGGCATCACACCTGAAGTCATGTGCACAGAGCAGAATTACAGCGGTAACCATGATCTGCACCTGCAGGCTCCTGATCCTGCCGGCCGAACTCAGGAAAACAGCATGGTGCCGGATCACGTCTGTCCGCCGGCAGAGAATTTATGTGAGCGGCAGGAAATGACCGGTCCTTTTGGAGATCCCGAAATACCGGAGCCGTTTGACATGAATAAATATTCCGAGACAGATCAGTACTGCAATAATTCCGGTTCTGAATCAGGAGATCCGAATCCGCAGGAACCGGACATGAAAACGCTGCTCCTCAGATACGGCATTGCAAAACCTGATTCCGTAATCGGCTGGATGGCTCTGAACGTCATTGCAATCCTCAGAAAGGCAGGTCTTTATCTGTCTGAAATCAAACATCACTCATATCAGGAAAGATACATTGCCGTAAACCCTACTGATCCAAAATACAGATGCTCCTTCTCCCTGTACTACAACTCAAAAAATACAGTTAAAAACATTATGCCAGATCAGAAATGCTCGCCTCTCCCGAAAACCGTCTATGAAGATCTGGTATATCTTGAGGGAAAGAGGTACATGGAGGAGAGAGTAAACGAAAGTACCGCCGTCCTTACACCTAATGAGCAGGAGATTATGGATCACTTCAAAAAGCTCGGGGCCGGAATAGATGCGGAAGTCAGTCTTGTCAGCCGGCAGCAGTATGCACTGAAAATTGCAATATTAAGAAAGCTGCATGACTGCATCACCGATCGCTACACCGATGAGTACTGTGAGGCTGTCATTTACTACAATGCAAAAGGAAATGTCACCAGCTTCAGAATAGAACATACCAACTCAGACAGTCTTCAGCGGGATCTGGAGCAGATGCTGGAGAATCAACAGTAAATGATGATCCTCGAACAGATTGACTACAGTACTGATTCCGGTGAAGCCGTTCTCATCAGTACTCCCTGGCAGCTGAGGCTGTATGATCCGGCCTGGCATCAGATGATTTTAAATTACGCAGCCAGCTGTCACCCTGAAAAAAGTGATGCGGCTGAATTTCTGAAATTTCTCTCGACATTCCGTCCGGTGCTCTGGAGCTACGAATCTCCTCTCAGTGCAAAGGGCATATGCTTCATCTACCCCAAGTTTTATACGGGAAACATGAATACGGTTGAAAAGCTGATCGAAACCGCAGGCAAACTGACTCCCGTCTCCTTCAGAATTTTAAATGCAGATATTGAGCCTATCGGCGGAATATATATGTGCCCGTCCGAAGCCGGCGGCACTTCCGAAGCCGTACTCAAAAATATTCCCTGCAGCTGCTATGAAAACATGATATGTTCAAAAAAAGTCAGGGCAAACATTACCGATTACATTAAGACTCTTGATGAATACAGCTACTACGGCAAAAATGACGAACAGTCAGAGATGAGAGGCGAAAGCATAAAATACAGGATCTCGGCGGATTTCGAACTTCCTCTGCACTTCGTAACATACTTTACGGATCTCATACACAAATCTCTGTCCAAATCTCTGTTTAGAAACAGGGATAACATTAACGATGACTTCGTTAAAACCCTAACAGGCTACTCGCCCGCGGAAAATCAGTGTGAGCAGAACAACAGCCATATCCACATATTCCCTGTCCTGGCGGGGAATAGCGCAATCTGCGGATTCATAATCTGGCACAGAAAGATGTTCTCAGAGAGGATCAGACATTTTCTCAAAAGGAAATTCACCATCAGAAGTCATTTCGGCAATTTTAATCTGCTTCCGCTGGATACCACATGCTTTGAGGAAAACATCACTTATTTCGGCAGGCTTATTCAATCCATCGGCAGAGCCAGGATCTGGCACACGCTGACACCATTCGTGCCGCCGAGATATGTCAAAACCGGAGGGCACAATACCCTGGAGGGACAGATCCTGAAGGAACTGAAAGACTTCGGAATAGAGGAAAAGGTGGAGCAGATCACCATAACAAAAATGGATAACTGCGACATTAACCTCTACAGAGGAATGCGAAAGCCGAAACAGTACGTAAAATTTCATGTGGAAATAGTTTTTTCACAGGAAATTTACGGTCCTCTTCTTCTTGGCTACGGTTCGCACTACGGACTGGGAATGTTTGTCCGCGACACACCGAAGCATAAAACAGCGGACTCCGATCCGTTTTAACCTGAACATGAAGAGAGAAAGCGGCAGGAAGACTGCCTGAACGTTATTTAAACGGGATCCGTGATTATATGCACGGCTGCGCATACGAGAACTGGACAAATCTGACAGAAACCGGAGTCCGGTCGGAAACAGATGAGCACCAGAAGCACCTACTGTTACCGGTAATAATTACATTAACGACAACAGTTACATTTTCAACAACAGATGCAACCAGCTGCGATGCCGAAGAAACATAGGATCCTACATATCGGCACGATTCGAAATGCAGTTGATGAAAATTTCAGTCAGTTCAGGATCAAACTGGGTACCTTTTCCCTCTCTGATGATTTCAATAGCCTTGGATTTAGAGAAAGGCTCCTTGTAAACACGAGGCGAAACAAGTGCATCATACACATCGGCAAGAGCCATGACTCTGGCTTCAAGCGGGATCTGATCACCGGATATTCCTGTCGGATATCCCTTGCCGTCATATCTCTCATGATGAAAGAGCGCAATGTTGTAGGCTATGGAAAAGTACTTCTTATCCTCCACATTCTTGATGCTGCGCATAATCAGATCCGCACCGAACTCGGAATGCTTCTTCATAACTTCGTACTCAACCACCGTAAGTTTGCCCGGCTTGTTAAGCACATTGTCAGGAATTTTGATCTTGCCGACATCATGAAGAGGTGCCGCATTCTTGATTTTTTCTATGTTGGCAGGAGTCAGGAATGAATACTTGGGCATTTTAGACATGCCGACCAGCAGCATCTCCACAAGATCAGCCGTCCGGGCAATGTGTCCTCCTGTGCTTGCATCCCTCTCTTCTATGACATCTGCTATTGTTCTGATCATATGATTCTGAAGCGTGACTATCCTCTGTCCCTGGGCTGTCACCTTCTTCTCGTAGGAAATAAACATAGGGACAAGGAAAAGAGAGGACAGGACGGAAAACCCGACAGACACGGCAAGGGTTCCGTAGCCGTCCAGCAAAAAATAGGAAATAAGTGCGGAAACGAGAAGCATGGTCATGATTTTGACACATGAAACAAGGAGTCCCGAACTGAAACCGCCGATTACATTAACATCCTTTTTCATTTCTTTTGACTGGGCATCCATTACTCTACTTCCAAACTACAATTTTTTTCACACCGCAAAACTGATCAGAAAACTCTCATACAGACTTCAGTTCGCAACGTAAAGCATGATATCACACAAAGAACAAAACAACCCCCGGGACTGAAGAAATTTCTAAAGAAACTTTCTCAATGTCAGAATATTCTTACTGTCCCTGTACTCATAGGAAACACCGTCCATGAGCTTTTTAACCATCATTATGCCAAGTCCGCCAGCCTCTCTTTCCTCAGCCTCAGCGGTTATATCCGGATCTTCGGACTGCAGCGGATTGAATTTTACTCCGGAATCGATAAAGATCAAATCAATCGAGGAGTTGTCCTGACTGGTTTTAATACTGACCTCCACATCTCCGACTCCGGATCCGTAGGCATAGTTGACGATGTTGCTGAAAACCTCGTCAATAACTACGCAGATCTGGTGTTTGATGCGCTTCGGACACTCTTGGGCATCAAGAAAATCCAGCGCCATGGAGGTTACCGGCTCAATCTGATCAATTGTTGATCTGACGTTAATCGTACGGCTTGGCACATCCTGTTCCTTAAGTTCATACCTCTTGATGTAGTGAACGCTCATCATGGTGATGTCATCAAACTGTGGCGCCCCCTTTACAAACTTTTCAACGCCTGCATAAACAGCCTCGCAGACCTGCTTCGGTGCAATGTCAGGATCTGCATTGAGCACCTCAAGAATTTCATCTATTCCGAAAAGCGCGAAATCTGTCGAGGTGGCCTCGGCGACTCCGTCGGTGTACAGGAATATGCGGGAACCCGGCTCCAGCTGTATTTCATACTGACGATACTTGATCCCGGGCATGCCGCCTATGACAAAATCATGCTTGTCCTTAACCGCCGTATACTTGCCACTGGAATTACGGAGAATAGGAAACTCGTGTCCGGCATTGGCGGCAGTCAGAACACCGGTGACCAGATCAAGGATTCCAAGCCATACTGTTACAAACATCTCCTCCTTGTTATTGCGGCAAATGATCTCATTGACCTCGGTCAGAGCGCTGGCCGGACTCATGCCCTCCATTGCCGCATTTCTGAGCAGCAGCTTGGACATCATCATGAACAGAGCGGCGGGTACACCCTTGCCGGATACATCGGCAACCATCATCACCAGATGAGAACTGTCCAGAAGGAAATAATCGTAAAAATCCCCTCCCACCTCTTTTGCCGGAATCATTGAGGCATAAATGTCAAAATCATCACGATCAGGGAAGGCCGGATATTCACTCGGCAGCATGTCAGCCTGGATTCGGGTTGCCAGGGAGAGTTCCGTCTCTATTCTCTCCTTCTCAGCCGTCATGTCAGTAAGATTTTTTTCATACTCGGAAATGTACTTTTCCATTCTTGACATGACATAGCACAGATGATTAAGTTCCGACCCTGATTTGAAATTAAGATGGGAGAAATGATCCGGCACATCATTGCCCTCTCTCTTGTCCCTCGCATAACTTGATGCGGCACCGGCTATTGCATTTATAGGATTGACTATTCTCCAGCGGAAGTAATAAACGACAGCCACCGCCTGCAGCACCATAATCAGAAGAACCGCAAGAGAAAACTGAACAACAAAGGATTTTATGCCGCTGTACAGTTCATTAAGAGAAACATCGGCAAGAACAAAACCTATTATTTTGCCATGGGCATTGTGGATCGGATAGCCGCTGGTACAGATCCACCCCCACTTTTCAGTATTATCAATGCTGTAGGTTTTTGAGTCGTAATCCCAGTTGATAAACTCGGACAGCTCATTGTCCTTGACCGGCTCCCAGTCGCCCGGAAACGTTGTTGTATCCTCGTTGTCATCCGGATCCACAATATAAACCAGAGCCTTGGTTTTCTCGTCATAGTAGCCGATGTACACTCCGAAAAGATCACTGTTGTTCAGGAAGCGATGCATGATCTGCCTGACTTTGTAGTAGTCATCATCGGCGTAAATATCAAGAAAATTGTCCCGGTACTCCTTGGTAAAGGTCTTTTCCCTCACCTCTTCAGGAAGAGCGTGATATCTCTGCACAACAGTTTCAACTATGGGCTGCAGTTCATCGGTGTACTCGGTAAGAGCTACCGACGCACTGCGGGCAAGATTATAGGAGAGCGTGATATACTGGTTGCCGAGGGCTATGGTATACATGCCAAGACCTATCAGCAGAGCTACCGCACCCTGAATGACGGATCCCAGTATTGTAGAACGGAAAACGATATTGGATACCGAATGAACGGACTCCTCCCCGTTTTTCTCTCTTCGTTCAGTCGAACCGGTGGTTTTCATTGGAAAAACAGCTATTCTATGGTAAGAATTCCGGAAAAACCGGTAATATCAAATATCTCTCTGATTACATCATTTACATGGATCACCTTCATTCCTCCCCTGCCGTTCATAATCTTCTGAACTGACAGAAGGACTCGGAGACATGCTGACGACATATAATCCAGTTTCTCCATATCAAGGGTCAGAGTTTCAATTCCGATAATAGAACTCTTCAATTCAACATCAAAATTTGGAGCAGTAATACTGTCAATTCGACCGGACAGACGGATCACCAGATCCGTTCCGTTTTTAACCTTATCAATAACCATGTCACCTCCGCTGCAAAACCGTTACGGCAAAACAAAACAACCTAAAAATCAGCAGGTTACAATGAAAACAAACACATCGGCAAAACTTATACAATTTTACTTTCCGCCTGCATAATATAATGTTTGTAAGGATTTTGAATGCGAGATCCCTCGCAACTTGAAAAGAAAAATATCCGGACTATGCCATTCAGACTGAATCTGATACAAATCCGGGGACTTCCCGTCTCAGGTCATGCCCGGTATCACCAGTCATCATGCATACAGAAGTTTCCTCCGTCAGGAATAAATCCTGTTCCGGCAGGAGAGCGGAAAAATTCTGTATCAGTTTTGCATCTGATCCGTGCCTGTGTCAATGCCTATGGCCAGTGCACTGCCAAGCAGCAGAAAAAGAAGACCACCGGCAAGAAAACAGCCCTGCCCTCCCATTGATGAAAGAAGTCTGAACGGAGTCACTGTTCTTCCCTCACTGTCTTTCTTTCCTATACCGAACATATACAGAATGCCGACCCGGCGGTCAGCGGCCTTTCCCATAAGACTGAGTCGGCCGTCAGGAAGCATGGCATGAATGATCGGATGTTCATACATGTCCACTCTGACGCCCTTGACGTAATAAACAAGCACAATCATGGCAGCCAGCACATACCACGCCGCGCCATAGGACAGGTGAAAATAATCCATGAAACGTTCATTTTCACCCATGCTGGCAAGGCGGAACAGAGCCGCAGGGAAAACGGGAAGAAAGATGGTGACAAGGCTGTTAAAAACAAACATAAACCATCTTGCAAAGCCGTAGAACCGGATTTTAACCGGAATTTCCTGCCCGCTTTCGTCCTTCTCATAAAAAACCGGAGTATTGTCATATGGATTTTTAAGAATATCGCGGCCGGACTCAAGTTTTCCGTCATTGCGTTCAACTCCCCTGGCATCAGTTTTCAGGATCACGTCTGTCTTTATGGCCTGCTTGCCCTGAGTCATTACAGCAAAAATTATGGCACCGAACACGCAGAATCCGAGAAAAAGAGCCTCCGGATCAAAGTCATAAAAGTAGCCGAAGACCAGCGTAAGAACACCCGTATAAACAGCCGGTTCCACCAGCCACGGATATGATTTCCTGGATCTTCCGGCAGATACAGCTATCCGGCCGGTCTGACCGTTCATAACAGCTGTAAGTTTCTTTGTTTTCACCACATACATCGGCATCAGAGCCGGCATAACATTCATGTCACCGGTGGACATGCTCAGATTAACGCCGCCTGTCTGCATGACCCTTTCCACCTCCGGTCTGAAGTCATCCCGCACCTCCGACCGTATGCGTTCATCCGCATTCGCATCGGAAATATCGCAGAGCTTGACCCTATGCCCCGCTATATAGCCGTATTCAAAGGGTCTGGCCTCAGACCAGTTAAAAGGTTCGGCACAGTTTAAAACAAGGTTGTCCATCTGTTTCGAGGCACTGACAGCAACTCCGTCGATGTAACCGGCACACTGATATCTGCGGAAGGTTCCGTCACGGGAAATTTCCGCCCTGACTGGACCTCTCACAACATAATATGGAAGATAATATCCGCGGAGCCTGTTCATATTTGACAGAAGATGCTTCCCTTCTGCAGTTGACGAATGTTCCCTGGCCCATTTTTTCATTCTCTCCGCAGCCTCGTCAGGGGTAATAAAAAAAGGAATAATCAGCTCCGGCAGCCGTTCAGGATCATTGAATTCGCGTCTGATCAGTTTGCTTCCGCAGAAATCACATATTTCGGAAGCCTCACCCTCACCGAAAACTATTTCAGCTCCGCAGGTGCTGCAGGAGCATATCATCAGTTTCTGATCTGAGATTTTTTCCGCAGTACTGTCTTTCTGAAGCGATCTCCACTCATAAACAGATGTGCGAACATCCTCTATTCCCGATGTCTCACCGCAGTGTGGACAGGCATAGGACTGTTTAAGGATGTTAAATCCTGCAGGAGAACCGCAGTTTCTGCAAAAAATGCGAAGGGGATTGTTATTGTCAGACATAGATCAATACTCCACTGTTTCCGGTAAACGTCAACCATATTTACACAGACTCGACTGAAGAAAAGTGCTGCCCCTGTCAAAAACAGGATATTTATCACATTTTTTAATAAAATATACCGACTTTTCAAACACTTATCCATAGAAAAACTGCTGCAGGCAGTCAGACGCAGATTCAGGATTAAACCCGATCTTTTCAAAACCGGCCGAGTTTATTATTATAACTTTGTTCGAAGCGGCACAGAATCACCTGTAAATTCTTCTGAATAACCGGCATCCCTCCGGAATCTGACACCTGCGGTCAGCTGAATCACAGCTGCTTAACCAGGGAACAGTAAGAACAGAACTTAAAGAAAGCATGACGGGATACTATCTGAGAATTGAAAACAGGCAAACAAAAAAGGCTTGATGAAACTGCTGCTTTAACGCATGCAACAGAGGAAATATGTTCAGAAGAACAGCACAAAGGCACTCTGAATAAAGCAGACAACAGGAGGAGAACAGATGAAGCTGGGATTTGCGGGCGGTGCACAGGAAGTCGGAGGAAGCTGTATTTATCTCAGGATCAGAGATCGCGGCATTCTCATGGATTCCGGGATCCGCCAGGGCGGGAGCAAGGATCCGCTGCCGGATTTTCGCATGATCCAGGAGATGGGAGGCACTGATGTCATTCTGATCAGCCATGCCCATATGGATCACATCGGTTCTCTGCCAGTCATATCCCGGGCTTTTCCTCAGGCTCCGATATATATGACCCCCATGACAATGGATCTCACCCGGGTTCTTCTGCAGGATTCTCTGAAGATCATGTCTCTTCGGGAAGAGGAGATTCCGCTGTACGGTGAAGCCGAGGTTTCTGCAATGATGGAACGCATTGTGCCTCTGCATGAACAGGTGGAGAGGGAAATACTGCCGGATATCACAGCAGTTTTCTATCCGGCCGGACATATTGCCGGAGCCGCCTGCATTTACCTGAAGACGCCTGAGGGTACAATTTTCTATTCCGGCGACTTTGCTTCATTTTCGCAGCAGTCCATTGAAGGCATTCACATTCCGAAGCTTCGCCCTGACATCTGCATCGTGGAATCCACCTACGGAGATCGACTGCACTCCAACCGGCAGGTGGAGGAGAACAGACTGATCCAGCTGGTAGGCGAGGCTGTTACGGCAGGTAAAAAGGTATTAATCCCCAGCTTTGCTCTCGGCCGTTCGCAGGAGGTCATTCTTCTGTTACGCACAGGCATGAACCGCGGACTGATACCACAGGTTCCCGTCTATGTGGACGGAATGGTGAGAGACATCTGCCGGATATATCATCTGCACCCGACCTGTCTGAAAAACAAACTCGCAAAATCAATTATGAAGGGATTCGATCCGTTCTATTCTGATAACGTCCGTGCGGTTTTACCTTCTGCAGATCGCGGTGAACTGGTGGAAAAGGCGGGTCCCGCAGTTTTTGTTGCCAGTTCCGGAATGCTCAGCGGAGGTCCGAGTGTCCTCTATGCAGAAAAAATCATTTCAAGAGAAGACGGACTGATCATCCTCACCGGATATCAGGATGAGGAGGCACCGGGCCGGGTTCTCATGCAGCTGGCGGAATCATCTGAAAGAAGTCAGGCAGCCGAACCGGGTGACGATGAAGTAACATTCACACTGGCCGGTAAAAGTCTTCCGGTCAGAGCAAAGGTATGCAAGGTCGGACTCTCCGCCCACGGAGATCAGGAGGAGATACTGAGTCTTCTGACCAGACTCAGTCCCAGGGATGTCTTTCTGGTACACGGAGATGCCACTGCCCTGCCTGCTCTCGCCAAAATGGTTACAGGCGAATATCTCAGAGAAGTTCATGTGCCGCGATGCGGGGAAATCATGACGATTTCCTACAAAACCCCTCGCCGGCAGCATCACCGCACCTGGCCGTTTACACTCGATGAAACAGATTTTCCAGACAAGGCCGGAATGGCAAGGCTGCGTCAGTTTGTGATTGATCATTATCCGGAGCGGCAGTGGATAGCACTTCATCTGATGGAGATCTGGTATGGAAAACCCGCTTCTGATTCAGCAGAAATAAACTCCTGGCAGAAACTTCTGCTCGGCAGCGAGTATTTTTCATCTCATGATATGAATTTCTTCCTGTTTCATCCTTCCACTGATGAAGAGATGACAGCTGCCAGAACACCTAAGGAAATGACCATTCAGGAGATTCAGGCATTGTCCTCGAAACACTTTTCATTCCTGGATTACAAAAAAGCAGGCTTTTATCCTGATGAGAAAAAGGTTGTTCTGCGATTTCTTTTTCCTGACGCAGTAAACCAGGATGCATTTATGAAGGCGGCAGAGAACTTCACCGATGAAACAAAATGGACAGTCTCCATACACCCTGCCACAAACCACGGCTCTGTCCAGCAGCTTCTGCATACACTTCTTGAAGATCGTATTGTTAAAATCAGCTACTTTGAGATGGAAAAGAATTACCAGGTGACCGTATCCGGACCGGATCAGAATGACGCTGCAGTAAAAGAACAGTTTAAATCCGAGACCGGGTGGACACTGACTCTGCTGGCGGATAATTCACAAACCGTGACGACAGACAGTGCAATGTCTGTGTCCGCACAGTTCAAGACTCCTTCAAAGGAAAGACTTACCGAACAAAATGCGGCGCTTTCCTATGTAAGAAGCTACTGCACAAAGGAAAAAATACCACTGCAGAAGCATGGAGTTAAAAATGACAGCCAGGGAAGATATATTGAACTGACATTCATTTCTCCGGAAATTGCCAGACGTCACGACGCGCAGCTCCAGGCTCTCGCAGAGAATATGGGATGGCGTCTTGTGATAAACAACGCAGTGCTTCAGAATCAGGTGCTGGCAATTGCCGCACAGGCAGCAGAACAGTCAGGCTTAGTTCTGAAAAAAAATCCATCCTATATGCCGGGAAACCGGGAAATACAGCTGAAGGTATCAGGAGTAGCGCCGGAGATCAGAGATGCAGTATGTGCAGAAATAACTGAAAAGACAGGACTTTCCTGCAAAATAATAACAGCATGAAATCAACTGCGGTAAAAGTCGCACGCAGTCGTGATGACAAAAATGAAGAACTTCAGTCGCCGGAGTCCTGAGTGATCTGCAGCGGTATGTCCGGCAGCTGATCGGCAGAGTGCCGGACAATCGAAAGAAAAATCGGTCAAACCGGGGAAATGCTGCAGTTATCCCCTGTTGTCGGAACTTCCGCCGGGAAGCGGCATATAAGGAAACACTCCGCCGGTTCGGTCTGCTCTGTCAATTTTTGAATTTTCTTAAGGTTCGGAAAAGGTAAAGGATGAGGCACCTTCAAACATGTCCTTCCTGCTGGTAACCGCCCCGGTGTTCCACCTGCTGATCGGCTGGTTGAAGGATCTTGCATTTCTGAACATTTCAACCATATCCTCAACCTTTGACGTATCCCAGTTTTCCAGCGGCTGATTGAAACTCCTGGCATAGGCAAACATCTGGCTCATGGATCTGACCCCAGACGTATCCCATCCGCCGACTGGCTGATTAAACGAACGTGCTCCGCAGAACATGCCGAACATGCTGGTTACATTTGACGTATTCCAGCCGCCGACCGGCTGATTAAAGGACTCGGCACCCCAGAACATCGAATCCATGTTTTTCACCTTTGACGTGTCCCATTTTTCAATTGGCTGATTGAAGGCTTCCGCATGCATAAACATGGAGCTCATATCTGTAACCTCTGATGTGTTCCAGTTCTCCAGAGGTTGATTGAAAGATCTGGCCATAAAAAACATTCCCTTCATGCTTGCAACACCTGAGGTATTCCATCCGCCAATCGGCTGATTGAAGGATTCTGCATTTTTGAACATTTCTGTCATGTCGCTCACACCGGAAGTATTCCAGTCACCGACTGGCTGATTGAATTTTTTTGCCGATCTGAACATGGCCCGCATGTTGCTTATATGGGATGTATCGCTGATATTGACGTATTCAAGATGTTCAAAACCGTCGAAGGCGCAGGCCAGGGAATGCACATCCGGAGAAAGTCTGATCTCAAAATTTATGCTTTTTACAGGACTGATGCTGTTAGCTCTTCTGAATGGATTTGGATCCTGACGAACTGTTCCGGTACTGTCACTGTTCTCTCCGTTTTCCGCTTCATCCCTGCATGCAGTAAACTCGTAATTGATGGTCAGAGACTGGATACTGTTTGCCAGGATCGCTTTTATCAGTTCACCGGATATGTCTTCAGGTGAATTAAGAACCGGATTACTTTTCATGTCAGCGCCTGTTTCAGATGCACAGAATGCAGTACCGCAACAAAGAAAAGTCGCAGCTAGGGCAGATGCGACTCCGCAGCCAGTTTTAAGCAGTGCTTTCAATGCTGAATTACAGATCGTTGTATTGATGGGATCCACCATAATTTTCCCTTATTCGACAGATATAAAAATCACCGTTGCCGTTTGTCCGTGTCTGCGATGTACAAAGGCACTCAGATTGGAAGAACATGTTATCTGATACCGGCATTTGAACTTCTGACTCAGTTGTCATCCCTGAAGTTCAGATTCCACACTCAGCACCCGCAGTCAATACTGCAATTTTTTCCCATGGAATGAAGCGACGGCATGTCCGGTAAACAGTAACAGAAAATCCAAAATGAAAAGCCACGCAAAAAACAGGTGGCGCATCTCATCATCCCGGCATGATTCAGGGGAAACTGAAACCTGCCGCAAATTCTGATTTTTCGGCTCCGCGCTGACGAACAGAACAGACACAGGGAACTGCTTAGGCAATTGTAATTCAGAAGCATTCAGGATCCGAAAAAATATCTGCCAATACATGATTTGCTGCTCAAAAAACAATTCAAAATTTGTGAGAGAATGATGCAGGTGTGCAAATCTAAAATTGCAACAGCTTCTAGGAAACCGGGAAAAAATTATGAATATAAGATACATTGCAATCCTTCCACTGCTGATATCTGCTGCCGATGCATTCAGTGATGATGCCGTTCCTGTTCAGTACCAGGGAAACTGTCAGCAGGAAAATGTGATACAGAATCTTGCCGTTAAATGCCAGAGCAACACTCTGCAAATCACCGTAAGAACCAATCCAACCACCGGATTTGACTGGCACTATAAAAATTACAGTCAGGAGCTGCTGAAACCGGCAGATCCTCAGTACAGATCAGTATATGATGATCCCGAACTTGTCGGGGCTCCAAGCATCGGAACCTACACATCGGAGGTTCTCAAATCAGGTCTGATCAGTTTTGATTTCTGCTACATGCAGAACTGGACGGGAGGCGATTTTGCCCGCGGTTACAGATTTGAACTAACCGCAGATGAATCCCGGAATATCACCGGCTACAGGATTACAGTTCTGAACCAGTCTGACATAAAGCCCGGAGAATAGAACATTACATCCGGTGCTCAACAATCCTCCGCGGTATGTCTTTAAACGTTAAATTCCAAAATTTAGGTACTAAATCATCTCTCTAATTCTTACATAAGAAGACATATCTAATCATATTTTATTCAATTTTATTTTCTAAAAAATTACTGTTCT
>JAEEGG010010815.1_pt1 | contig 20049 bp, 13 predicted proteins | sample 9134161 | NCBI WGS metagenome assembly JAEEGG01 (sample SAMN16246543, study PRJNA631951) | gut metagenome | biome: gut microbiome; feature: rumen; material: CR-attached | host: Bos | place: Iran: Karaj | collected 2018-10 | reverse complement strand
GCCAAGAACTGGAGCAACCCCGGCGTGACGAATCCTGCCGACTACGGCAAGATTACTTGTCAGGACCGCTCGTGGACGGTTGACACCGAGCACATGTCGTGGACCAACAACGGCAAGTTCATGCACTGTCTGCCTGTGCGCCGCAATCTCATCGTCACCGACGACGTGATTGAAAGCCCCAACAGCCTCGTTATACCCGAAGCCGCCAACCGCGAAATCAGCTGCTCCGTGGTGCTGAAGCGCATGCTCGAAGCGCTGTAACACACCCCGAAAAGGTCAGGGCGTGGAGGCCTCGAAAAGACAAGTGGCGCCAGCCGAAAAAAAACGTTACCAAATTTCAAAAAGTCGTTCACTTTTTGAAAAAAGTCGTTGACTTTTTGAGAGTCCGTAGAATGCCCTTTCTTTTACGCGAATGTATATGAATGGAACGCGAATTTTCGCGAATGTTTTCGGCTAATTACGTTCCTCATTCTATAATGAGTAGAGGAGGGAAGGAGTGGGGCTTTGCGCCAATATTTCACTCCTTCTCTCCTCTACTTTTCAACCCATTCTTGGTGTGTTTGCTCGGGCGGATTTGCGCTTAGCCGAGTGTTTTGTTGTCTAAGTTGTCTTTAACACAACAAGGCTGCGCGTCGTTTATCCCAAACCTATTTAAAGCATTTCATCTTTAAATAGTACTTGTTTTTATTCTACTGGTGTAAAGGAAATGCTTTATATGGGTTTGGGTTTAACGCGCAATCGGCGCCGGTGGCGTGAGTGGTGGCGGCGTCAGCGCCACGATGCGCAGCACGGCGGGCACTTGGCTCACGGGTTGCCAGGCAGCCATGCCAGGCAGCCAGCAGAGCGTGTCCTTGGTGACGCGCCCCGTGTAGATGAGGCGAGCCAGCTCTTTCTCGTCAAGGGGACCGCAGGCCTCGCCGTCGAGCGCCACATAGTAGTTATGTATTTGGGGCTGGGGCATCATCTGCAAGCCACCGGGGTATTGCATCTGCTGCATCTGCTGGTTCATATTGGCCACCATTTGCTGTGCTATCTGCGTGCTCATGCCAAACTCCACGAGTCGGTCGAGCGAAAAGAAATTGCTGTCGTCGAGCATATCTTATCAAATAAATAAGTCCAAATTATCCGTTGATTTGTTTCTTGAATGATGTCGGCCGAGCTCATTCTCCGTCCTTACCGGTGATGTGGTCGGCGGCCTCGCGTGCCTGGTCGTTCAGGTTGACGTTGCGCGTCACCTTGGCCTCCATGGTTCCGGCGCGCATGATGTCGGCCATGTCAACGCCAGTGGCGCTCTTCAGCACGTCGAAGGCCTGCTTGATGGCGATGGGCACGTTGCCGCTCATGGCCGAGATGCCCTGACCGTCGCCACCGCTGTAAATGTTCACATCTTTGATGGCGCTGATGGGCTTGGCCACGTTCTCCACCACCTGCGGCAGCACCTCGATCATCATCTGCACCACAGCGGCGTTGTTATACTTCTTGAAAGCCTCGGCCTTGCGGTCCATGGCCATAGCCTCGGCCTCACCTTTCTTCTGGATGGCGTAAGCCTCGGCCTCACCCTTGGCCTTGATACCGATGGCCTCCTGCTCCAAGCGGTAGCGCACGGCGTCGGACTCGGCGTTCTGTGCCAGCGCGCGCTGCTCGGCCTCGTATTTCTGTGCCTCGGCAATGCGCTTGCGCTGCTCCAGGTCGGCGGCGGCGTTCTTCTCCACCTTGTACTTGTCGGCATCGGCCTTCTTCTCAATCTCGGCGGCCAGCTGGTTCTGCTTAATCTCAATCTGCTCCTTCGAGAGGATTTGCTCGCGCTTGGTCTTCTCGATTTCGGCCTCAACGGTCTTGATGTTGATGGTCTTCTGCTGCTCCTGCTGCTGGATAGCGTAGGCGGCGTCGGCATCGGCCTGTGCGGTGTCGGCCTCGCGCTTCAGGGCGGCGCGTTTCAGGGCCAGGTCGTTGTTCTTCACAGCGATGGCGGTGTCGGCATCCACGCGGGCATCGTTGGCGTCCTTGTCGGCCTTGCTCACCTCAATCTTCACGTCGCGCTCGGCCACGGCACGGTTGATGGCGGCATCCTTCTTGATCTTCGCTGTGTTGTCGGCACCGAGGTCCTTGATGAGACCCTCGCGGTCGGTTACGTTCTGGATGTTGCACGAGATGATCTCTATGCCCAGCTTGGCCATGTCGGGCTGCGCCTTCTGCATCACCTGGTCGGAGAAGCCGTCGCGGTCGGTGTTCAATGAGCGCAGGTCGAGCGTACCGATGATTTCACGCATGTTACCCTGCAGCGAGTCCTGCAACTGCTCGGCAATCTCGTTGGGGGCCATGTTCAGGAAGTTCTTTGCGGCCAGGCGCGTGCCCTCGTTGTTGGGCGTGACGCGAATCTTGGCCACGGCATCTACGTCGACGTTGATGAAGTCGTTGGTGGGCACGCTCTCCTCGGTCTTGATGTCAACGGTAATCTGTCCCAGATACACCTTGTCGAGGCGCTCGAGGAAGGGGATGCGGAATCCGCCCTTGCCGATGAGCACGCGGGGTTGTGACGACAGTCCGCTGATGATGAAGGCGAACGAGGGGGGCGCTTTCACGTAGGAGATGAAGATGAAAAACGCGAGTACTGCCACTCCGATGGCAATCCACAGGTACATAGGTTCGATATCCATAGCTGTTTAGTGTTTAAATGGTTTGAGAGAGCAAATGTAGGAAGAAAAGGCTTAACGACCAAACACCCGCATGTATTTTTACACATTATTAACGCATGGGAAACTCATGGCTTTAACAACGAATTTTACGAATTAAACGAATTCCATGCGGCTCGTTGACTTCTTGCAATGCCATGTTTTAGATTACAATTCGTTTAATTCGTCAAATTCGTTGTCTTAAAAAGCGTAGGATTGAGTTGTTACAACTTCAGCTCGAAGGGCGAGAGCGGCAGTCCGTCGAGGCTGTAGGCATCGGCGCCGAGGGGGTTGTCCTTCCAGGCGTAGCGCAGGGCGGTGGGAGCACCGTTGGCAATGCCCGTGGGCACCGTCACCGTGATGGTGCTGCCCTGGGCTGAGGCGTCGGCGTTGTGGAAACGGCCGTCGCCGCCTGCCACTTCGAAATATTTCAACGTGCCGGGGCGGAGAGGCTGGTCGAGCGTGAGCACCACCGTTCCGTCTTTCACTTCGTGGGCGACCACCCGTGGGAAGAGGTTCACCTTCTTTCCAAACACCAGTCGGTCAAAGCAGAGGCCGATGCGCTCGGCCACCTCTTTCTTGCGCAGCGGGTGGATGTCGACGGTCTCGCCCAGGTCGATGTTCACCACGCTCTCGGCGTAGGGGTCGGCGTCGGCCACGGTGCGCTGTGCCTCGCGCACCACGCTCCATCCTGTGTTCTGGGGCTGTGGTACGCAGTCCATGTAGTTGGCCAACTGCACGATGACGAAGGGCAGGTAGGGCTGGCCGAAGCGCTCGCGCCAGTTCTGCATCAGCATTTGCAGCATCGGGGCGTAGTTGCGGGCATCGGCCCCAGTGTTCGACTCGCCCTGATACCACACCACGCCGGCCAGCGCCATGGGAGCCAGCGGGTGGAGCACGGCATTATAGAGCGTGGTGGGCATGTTTTGCAAGGAAACATCGCTGCTGGGGCACGAGGGCATGTTGGCACCAGCATGGTGCTTCCACTTGGTGCTCAGCGGCACCACATCGACTGGCATGGGGTTCAGACTGAAACGGTCGTCGCCGAAGGCCAGACAGTAGGGCTTCTCCTTGATGAAGTGCACGGTGCCGTATTTGTTGATGAAGCGCACGGTGATGACGTTGTCGCCCTCGCGCAGCAGCCCTTCTGGTATGTCATAGCGGCGCGGTGGGTACTGGTAGCCCGTGGTGCCCACCTGCCGACCGTTGACGTAGGTGACGTCAGAATCGAACAGCGTCCCCAAGAGCAGACGGGCAGGCTGGCCGGCATGTGCCTTGTCGATATTGACGTGCTGGCGCAGCCAAATGCTGCCGACGATGCCCCGACCGCCATTTTTTGCCCATTCCATCGAGTATTGGTCTACTTCTGCCCACGCGGAGTCATCGTAGCCGAGAGCGGTGAAATCGGTCTTTTTGCCAGGGTCTTTCTCGTCGAGCATGCGGCTCCATTGCTGGTTCATCAGCATGTTGGCCCTGGCCTGGGTGCGCACGTATTCATCGTTCTGGTATAGACGTGTTTTCTCGATGAGTTCGGGAAAATCTGCTTGCAGGTAGTCGGCGCTGATCCAGGCTTCGATGGGTGTGCCGCCCCAGCTGTTCACGATGATGCCCTGCGGCACGCCCGTCGCTTGCTGCATGCGTTGTCCGAGGAAGCTTCCCACGGCCGAGAAGAGCCAAGCGTTCTGCTTCGTCAGCGGTTTCCAGTTGATGCTGGTGGGGCGTATGTCGTCCTTCGGGCCGTGTGTGTCGGTCTCGTTCTGCACGCGGAAGAGACGCACCTGCGGGTTGTCGAAGGCGTCAATCTCCTTCACATACCAAGGATAGACGCGCTCAATGGTGACGTCGATGTTCGACTGTCCCGATAGCAGCCACACGTCGCCCAACGCCACGTTCAGCTTGTCGGCTGCCGCCTCTACGCCTTTCACTTCGAGGGTGTAGCCTTCGCCCGCCTTCATCTTCTTGTTGTGTGGCAGCGTCAGCGTCCAGCATCCTTGGTCGTCGGCGGTGGCAGAGGCGGTGGTGAGTACCTTTCCTTTGCCGTCGGCCAAACTGACCACCACACGTTCGCTTTTGTTGGCCCATCCCCACACGGGAATGTCAACGCCCCGCTGCAGCACCATGCCGTCTTGAAACAGCTGCGGCATTCTCACCTTGGCCCCCGCTGTCATCGCAAGCAGCAGAGCCATTGTCATCATTGCAATCCGTTTGTTCATTTTCATCCTTTTTATTTGCAAAGTTAGGCATTTCACGCGATGAAACCATGTATTTTCTTTCTTTTGTCGTGAAATGGAACAAATACAAACTATTCTGCAACAAACGAAAGATGCTTTGTGCTGAGAATTGACTACCTTTGCACAATATTAATAACAACAAAACTACGTTTATAATGGCAACAAACACAGCTACCGCAGAAGCTAAAGGCTTCTACAAACTCTCGTGGGTCCAGCGTATCGGCTTCGGCTCGGGCGACTTGGCCCAAAACCTCATTTTCCAGGTCATTTGTACTTATCTTCTGTTTTTCTACACCGACATCTACGGTCTTACCCCTTCGGCAGTGGCTGTCATGTTCTTGGTGGGTAATGTGGCCAACGTCATTTGGGACCCTATCGTCGGCGCACTGATTGACAAGAGCAATCCCCGTTTTGGCAAATACCGTTCTTATCTGCTCTATGTGGGCATTCCCCTTTCGGGCTTCGCCATCTTGTGCTTCTATAACGGTTTTGCTCCGTCGTTGATTTATGCCTACGTCACGTATATCTCCATGCAGCTGCTCTATACGTTTATCAATGTGCCGTATGGAGCGCTGAACTCATCGCTGACGCGCGACACCAACGAGATTACCATCCTCACCTCGGTGCGCATGTTCATGGCCAATCTGGGTGGCTTGGCCGTCAACTCTGGTCTGCCCCTGTTCATTGCCCTGATAGCCGGCGCACCCTCCGACAGTCTTCCTAAGGACTCCTCGGCGTGGTTCACCACCATGACCATCTATGCCATCGTGGGCTTCTGCCTGCTGCTGTTCTGCTTCACGCAGTGCAAGGAGCGCGTCGTGATGGATGCCAAAGCCACCGAGACCGTTAAGGTGAGCGACCTGTGGATGGAGTTCCTGCGCAATCGTCCTTTGCGCGTCCTCGCGTTCTTCTTTATCACCGCTTTCGCCATGATGTCGGTGGGCAATGCTGCCGGTGCCTATTTCATGAACAGCAATCTGCACGGTTCGGCTCAGGAGCTGTCGATATTCATGGCCTTGGGCTCGATACCGGCCTTCATCTTCATGCCCTTGGTGCCCTGGTTCAAGCGCATGGTGGGCAAGAAGAACATGTTCTATCTGTTCCTCGGCGCCGCCATCATTGGCATGGCCATGCTCTACTTCATTTCCAAGATGGATCATCCCAGCATGACGATGATTTATGTGGCTCAGTTTGTCAAGAGCACCGGCGTGATTGTGGCTACTGGTTATATGTGGGCACTTGTTCCCGAAGTGATCTCCTACGGTGAGTACACCACGGGCCGTCGCATCTCGGGCATCGTCAATGCGTTGACGGGACTGTTCTTCAAGGCTGGTATGACCTTCGGAAGCATCGTGGGCCCCGCCGTCCTTGCCTATGTGGGCTACAATAGTGATGTGATTGACCAGACTCCGTTCGCCGAGGAGGGTATCCTGTGGCTCGTCTGCGTCATCCCCGCCATCCTGCTCGGTCTGGCCATCTGGATCATCTCGATGTATGAGCTTACCGACGAGAAGATTGACAAGATTAACCAAGAGATTGAAGCACGCACCAAGGATGAATAAGACTGTGAAGACTCTTATGCTCTGTCTGGCCATGGTGCCGCTGGCATCCATGGCTCAGCAGGGTTTGAAGGACGCTCTGGGCAAGCACTTCCTCATTGGCGCTGCCATCAACCAATGGCAGAGCGACGGTCAGGTGCCCGAGGCCGACATCGTGATGGACCGCCACTTCAACTGCGCCACGGCCGAGAACTGCATGAAGCCCGAGTCGCTGGCACCAGCAGAGGGCATCTTCGACTTCCGCGTGGCCGACAAGTTTGTGGGCTACTGCCAGCAGCATGGGCTGAAGGTCATCGGCCACTGCCTCGTCTGGCATTCGCAGGCCCCCGACTGGTGGTTCACCAATGGCTACACCGCCAGTCCCGCCTCGAAGGAGGTGCTGCGCGAGCGACTCATCAAGCATATCAAGACCGTGGTGGGCCACTACAAAGGTCAGGTGCACGGCTGGGACGTGGTGAACGAGGCCATCATGGACGACGGTTCCTTCCGCAAATCGCCCTATTTCAACCTGCTGGGCGAGGAGTTCATCGAGATTGCCTTCCGCACCGCCCACGAGGCTGACCCCGATGCCGAGCTATACTACAACGACTACTCCATGGCTGGCGAGAAGAAGCGCGAGGCCGTCTGTCGGCTGGTGCGCAACCTCAAGGCGAAGGGGCTGCGCATCGATGGCGTGGGCATGCAGAGCCACAACGGCCTGGACTATCCCAATCTGGCTGAGTATGAGAAGAGCATCGATGCCTTTGCCGCCTGTGGCGTGAAGGTGATGATGACCGAACTCGACATCAACGTGCTGCCCAACCCGCAGGGCTTCGGCGGTGCCGACATCAGCCAGAATTTCGAACTGCAGCAGAAGTACAACCCCTATGCCGCTGGCCTTCCCGCTGCCAAGCAGAAAGAGATAGACCAGCGCTGGACCGACCTGTTCAACATCTACTACAAGCACCGCCACCAAATCAGTCGCATCACCCTCTGGGGCGTCAGCGACGGTGGCTCCTGGCTCAACGGCTGGCCCATCAAGGGGCGCACCAACTACCCCCTGCTCTTCGACCGCCAGTATAAGGATAAGCCGGTGGTGCAGAAAATCATCAATCTATTCTCCCATTAGTCTCATCAATCCCATTAACCCCATAATCCCATCAAAAGAATATGAAACCCCGCTATCTATTTCCCAGCGACTACATGGCCGACCCTGCGGCCCACGTGTTTAATGGCAAACTCTACATCTACCCCTCGCACGACCGCGAGACGGGTGCCGCCTTCGACGACGACGGCGGACATTTCCAGATGCGCGACTATCATGTGCTCTCCTTCGACGATGTGGAGAACGGCCCCGCCACCGACCACGGCGTCATCCTCGACCAGGACCAGGTGCCCTGGGCCGAGAAACAGTTATGGGACAGCGATGTGGTAGAGAAGGACGGTAAATATTACCTCATCTTCTCGGCCAAGGACTATAACGGCGTGTTCCACCTTGGCGTGGCCATCGCCGAGCAGCCCGAAGGGCCGTTCATCGCGCAGGAGCACCCCATCCGTGGTGCCTATAGCATCGACCCGTGTGTGTTCAAGGACGACGACGGGCAAGTGTATTGCTACTACGGTGGTCTCTGGGGCGGACAACTCCAGTGGAACGTGGCCCCCGAGGTGCTGCTGAAGGAAGGCATCGACCTCGGCCCCGCCCCCGATCGCAAGACGCAGCTCTTCACCGCTGCCGACGCTCCCGCTCTGCCCAGCCTCATGGCCCGCATGAGCGACGACCTGCTGCAATTTGCCGAGGCTCCTCGCCGGGTGGTCATCCTCGACAAGGACGGCCAGCCCCTGCGCGCCGGCGACCCGCATCGATTCTTCGAGGCATCGTGGATGCACAAGTATAATGGCAAGTACTACTTCAGCTACAGCACTGGCGACAGCCATCTGCTCTGCTACGCCACGGGCGACAACCCCTACGGCCCCTTCACCTATCAGGGCGTCGTCCTCGAACCCGTCGTGGGCTGGACCACCCACCACTGCATCGTGGAGTTCGGTGGCCAGTGGTATCTGTTCTACCACGACTGCGTGCCCTCCAACGATGTCACCCACCTGCGCTCGCTGAAGGTGCAGCGCCTGTTCTACCGCGAAGACGGAAGCATTGAAACTGTGGTGAATGAATGACCGCTGCATCATAGAACGCTACTACCGCCAGCACCATGGCGAGCTGCTCACGTTTGTGAGCAGCCGCTTGGGTGGCGACGTGCCCCAGGCCGAAGACTTGGTGCATGATGTGTTCTTGCGGCTGCTCAGCGACGTAGGGCGTCGGCCCATCGGCGAGTCAACCATCCACAGCCTGGTCTTCACCATGGCGCGCCATCTCATCATCGACCATTATCGACGCCGCCGCTGTCAGCAGGAGTATGCTCTGCTGATGCGTGGATTCCTGCCATCGGAGTACAGCATCGAGCCTGCGGTCTATGCCTCCGACATCGTGCAGCATATCGAGCGCGGCCTGAGCCGCTTGCCGCAGCCCTGTGCGCAGGTCTACCGTCTGCACATCCTCGACGGCATGAAAACCGCCGACATCGCACGCCAGTTACAGCTCGACTACAAGGTGGTGGAATACCGATTGGGACAGGCGCGGCGCGAGGTGCGCCAACGGCTGCTGCGCTGTAATTGTTGCTAAGGCGGTGCCAGCGGCAGATGGCGATTGATATATGTCAAAACATTGGCTTTTTGAGGAAAAATGCAACGAAATGTTGCTCAAAAGGCCATAAAAAGTAGTAATTTTGCACTGTAGTCGTGATGACTACACATGCTATTCATTAGGTTAGTAGTTAATACACTTTTTAAGGTAAAGATTATGTTATTAGATGGGAGTACGGGGTGAGTGATTCATACCGTACTTTTTTTGTATTCCCCCACCTTTTTCACTGGGGACTATATGCACCAAAAATCCCAACGCCTGGGACAAAAATTTGGAGCGCTCCAAATTTTTTTTTGGCGTTGACTTTTTTTCATTTGGAGCGCTCCAAATTTTGACAGGCAACGCCCATCCCGAAAAACCTCTTTGTCCTCTCGTCCTTTCCCATCCTCTTCCATCCTCTCCCGTCCTCTATAATAAAAAAGATTCACCCCCAAAAAAGAGCATTATACCATAGTTTGCAAAGAAAGTATAACGCCGTTTCAGAATAAAAATGTAATTTTGCAAGTTGAAATTAAAAACCTTGAAAACAACATGAAACGAATTTCGCTTTTTCTGCTGGCCCTGGTGGCCATTCTGCCCCTTTCTGCACAAATCAAGGGCAACAACATCGTGGTGAGCGTGGAACCCGACCACCAAGACTGGCACTACCAACTGGGACAGACGGCCAAGTTCACCGTTGAGGTGCGCCGTTCGGGCACGTTGCTCAACGATGTCAGCATCGACTATGCCGCCGGCCCTGAGATGTATCAGACTGAGAAGAAAACGCTGACGCTGAAGGACGGCACCCTGCAGCTGAAGGGCACGATGAAGCAGCCGGGCTTCTACCGCGTCGACGTGGTGGCACATGTGGATGGCAAAGACTACAAGCAGGCCTGTGCCGCCGCTTTCGCCCCCGAGCAGCTGCAGCCATCGACGGTGATGCCGCAGGACTTTGAGCAGTTCTGGAGCAACGCCATCAGCGTTGCACAGCGAACCGACCTCGACCCCACGCGCCGGCTGCTGCCCGACCGCTGCACCAAGGATGTGAACGTCTATGAGGTGAGCTTCAACACCATGGAGCCTGGCAACCGCTTCTATGGCGTGCTCTGCGTGCCCGTGAAGGAAGGGCGCTATCCTGCCCTGCTGCGCGTGCCCGGCGCTGGCGTACGCTCCTATAGCGGCGATGTATACACCGCGTCGCAGGGAGCCGTCACACTCGAGGTGGGCATCCACGGCGTGCCCGTCACCATGGATAGGAGCTTCTACTACAACCTGAACGATGGAGCGCTGAAAGGCTACTGGGAGTGGGGCATGAACGACCGCGACAAGTCGTACTACAAGCACGTCATCCTGGGCTGTATCCGCGCCATCGACTATATCGAGCAGTACACCCCTTGGAACGGCCAACAGTTGGGTGTCACCGGCTCCAGTCAGGGAGGCTTCCTCTCGCTGGCCACCGCTGGCCTCGACCGTCGTGTCACCTGCTATGCTCCCGTGCATGCCGCCCTCTGCGACCACACCAACTCGCTGCGTGGCATCGCCTGCGGGTGGCCTCACTTCTTCTATTGGAACAAGGGCAAGGGCATGGAGCGCGAGATAGCCACCTCGCGCTACTACGATGGTGTGAACTTCGCCCGCCTCATCCGTCCCTCGCAGCGTGGATGGTTCAGCTTCGGCTATTGCGACGATGTGGTGCCACCCACCACTGCCTGGGCCACCTACAATGTAGTCACGGGTCCAAAGGAAATCTCCCCCTATCAGATGACTTGGCACTTCTGGTATCAGGAGCAGTGGGACGAGTGGGAGAACTGGCTGCTGAAAGAACTAAAAGCAAAATAAAGAACTATGAAACAGTTATCATTTATCTTTTTATTGAGTGTGGTAATCGTTGCATGCGGAGGACAGAAGCCTGCCGCCAACGAGAGTGACCCAACCATTGCCCAGCAGCTGCAGAGCCGACTGGACACCCTGCGACAGCGCGGCTACATGTTTGGACACCAGGACGACCCCTTCTACGGACTCACCTGGGAGTATCAACCTGACAGCAGCGACGTGAAGAACACCTGCGGCGACTGGCCCGCCGTAATGGGATTTGAACTGGGTGGCATTGAGATGGGCGACGCCAAGAACCTCGACAGCGTGCCCTTCGACGTGATGCGCCGCGAAATCATCCGTCACCATGAGCGTGGCGGCATCGTTACCATCAGCTGGCATCCCCGCAACCCCGTCACCACCACCGACGAGGGAGGGGTGTGGCCACAAGGCACGGCATGGGACGTCAGCGACTCCACCGTGGTGGCCAACATCCTGCCCGGACAGCCCTATCATGAGAAGTTCAAGCTGTGGATGCAGCGTCTGAGCGACTTCCTGGCCTCGCTGAAGACCGCCGACGGACAGAAGGTGCCCATCATCTGGCGACCTTGGCACGAGAACACCGGCTCGTGGTTCTGGTGGGGCGAGAAGTTATGCTCCGCCGACGAGTATAAAGCCCTGTGGAACATGGTGCAGGACAAACTCAACGCCGACGGCTTCGACAACCTGCTTTGGGCCTATTCGCCCGGCATGGCCGCCAACCTGACCACCGAGAAATATCTGGAGCGCTACCCCGGCGACGACCGCATACAGCTGGTGGGCATCGACGGCTACCAGTGGGGGTTGAAGGAAGACTTCCAGCAGCAGCTCGACCAGAACCTGGCCATGCTCACCCAGTTTGCAAAGGACCACGGAAAGATTGCCGCCCTCACCGAGTGTGGCCTGAAGAACCTCACCGACCCCACGTGGTGGACCAGTACCCTCACCCCCGTGCTCGACAAGTATCCCATCAGCTATTTCCTCGTCTGGCGAAACTATGTGAAGGAATGGTTTGGCCCTTCGCCCTCAAAGCCCGATGCCCCCTACTTCGTAGAACTATATAACGCAAACAACACCCTATTCCTAAAGGACATCCAATAAAAGGCCCAGACAATAACAACCATGACACCCTTTGAACAAAAAATAGCCGCTCTCCGCCAGCACCACGAGGAGCTGCTGACCCGCAAGAACACCCCCATGCCCTGGGGCAATGGCATCTACGAGAAATACGAACACCCCATCCTCACCGCCGAGCATACCCCCCTGGAGTGGCGCTACGACTTCAATGAGCACGACAACCCCTTCCTGATGCAGCGCATCATGATAAACGCCACGCTGAACAGCGGTGCACTGAAATGGAATGGCCCCTCCCCCTTGGGGGGGCAAGGAGGGGGCTATCTCCTCGTGGTCCGCGTGGAAGGCGCCGACCGCAAGTCGTTCTTCGCCGTCGCCGAGAGCCCCAATGGCGTTGACAACTTCCGCTTCTGGCCAGAGCCCATCACCATGCCCGACACCGACGCCCCCGCCACCAACATCTACGACATGCGCATCACGCAGCACGAGGATGGCTGGATATATGGCGTGTTCTGCGCCGAGCGCCACGACGACGCGCAGCCCGGCAACCTCAGCGCCGCCACCGCCACCGCCGGCATCGCACGTACCAAGGACCTGGTGAACTGGGAGCGGCTGCCCGACCTCGTCTCGAAAAGCCAGCAGCGCAACGTGGTGCTCCACCCCGAGTTCGTCGAAGGCAAATACGCCTTCTACACCCGACCGCAGGATGGCTTCATCGACACGGGCAGCGGTGGCGGCATCGGCTGGGCACTGGTGGACGACATCACCCATGCCGAGGTGAAGGACGAGATAATCATCTACGAGCGCAAGTACCACACCATCACCGAGGTGAAGAACGGCGAAGGCCCGCATCCGCTGAAGACCCCGAAGGGATGGCTGCACCTGGCACACGGCGTGCGTGCCACCGCCGACGGCCTCCGTTATGTATTATATATGTATATGACCGCCCTCGACGACCCCACGCGCGTCATCGCCCGTCCCGGTGGTTTCTTCCTCGTGCCCGAGGGCAGCGAGTATGTGGGCGACGTGATGAACGTGGCTTTCAGCAATGGCTGGATTGCCGATGCCGACGGTCGTGTGTTCATCTACTACGCCTCGGCCGACACCCGCATGCACGTGGCCACCTCGACCATCGACCGCCTCATCGACTACTGCATGAACACGCCCGAGGACGGCTTGCGCACTGCAATGAGTGTAGAAACCATCAAATCATTAATCAACAAAAACAGAAACAATGGCTAGTTTAAAAGAAAAGATTGGCTACGCCCTTGGCGACGCAGCCGCTGGTGGCATCACATGGAAAATCATGTCGATAGCCTTCCCTTTGTTCTTCACCAACGTCTTCGGACTCACCTTCGCCGATGCCGCCCTGCTGATGCTCATCGCCCGCATGTTTGATGTGGTCACCGATCCGCTGATGGGCGCCCTTGCCGACCGCACGCAGTCGAAGTGGGGCACCTACCGCCCGTGGCTCATCTATGGCGCCATCCCCTTTGGCCTCATCTTCGCCCTGCTGCTCTACACGCCCGACTTCGGTCCCGTGGGCAAGCGCATCTGGGCCTATTCGCTCTATCTGCTTATGATGGCTTGCTACACCGCCGTGAACGTGCCCTACGGCTCGCTGCTCGGCGTGATGACCGACGACGACAACGAGAAGAACCAGTTCTCGTCGTTCCGCATGGTGGGTGCCTATGCCATGGGCTTCATCACCCTGCTCTCGTTCCCCTATCTGCAGAAGATGGTGGGCGGCACCGAGCAGCACCAGTATGCCGTGCTGGGTGTCTTCTTCGGCATCTTGGCAGCGGCGGGCACACTGGTCTGCGGATTGCTGACGAAGGAGCGCCTGAAGCCCATCCGCGCCGAGAAGTTCTCGTTCAAGCAGTTTGCCGACCTCTTCCGCAACAAGCCGTGGATTTACCTGACACTCATCGGCATCTGCACCAACTTCTTCAACGGCTTCCGCTATGCAGTGGCTGGCTATATGTTTGAGTATTGTCTGCACGGCGATGTCACCGTCAGCGGTCTCATCATCAACTACACCGTGTTCATGACCTTCGGCGAGCTTACCTGCATGATTTTTGGTGGCGTGTCGCCGTGGTTCACCAAGAAGATGGGCAGCAAGCGCAAGGCATTCCAGATGGCAGCCCTCATCTGCTTGGTGTTCAGCATCGGCTTCTTCTTCATCCCCATGGACAGGGCCTACATCTGGCTGATGGTGGCTGTGGTCATCCTCACCAGCGTGGGCATCGGCCTCTACTCACCCCTGCTGTGGTCGATGTATGCCGACGTGGCCGACTACGCCACTGAGAAGAATGGCACCTCCAGCACGGGTCTCATCTTCTCGTCGGGCACGATGGCCCAGAAGTTTGGCACCGCCATCAGCGGCTCGCTCGTCGCCCTCTTCTTGGGTCTGGCCGGTGCCAGTATGATTACCGACGACATGGGCAACACCAGCGTCGACCCTGCCAGCATCACCGACTCGGTGCTGACGATGGTGTGGAGCCTCTTCTCGCTCTTCCCCGCCCTCATCGCCGCCCTCATCATCCTGCTCACCAAAATTTATCCTATCAAGAAATAGAGGACTGTGATAGCGTAGACGACCGCGAAACGACGGACAACAATAACGAAGGCGGGGCTGCACTGAGATGCAGCCCCGCCTATTTAGCGTTTGTTCAGATGCTGTGCAGCAATCGTGTTACTTCACAATCATCTTCTTGCCATTCACCACCACGATGCCCTTCTGCGGGGTGCTGACGCGCTGTCCCTGCAGGTTGAAGATGTCGGTCGACTGGGCGTTGATGGTGCGCTGTGCGTTGATGCCAGTGGTGATGTCGTCGCTGGCGAAGCCGATGTAGCTGAACACAGCTGGCACCTCGTCGTTGGCCAGTGTCATGCCGAAGGTGGTAGTCCAGCCCCACGTGCCGGCACCCTGTCCGTCGAGATAGGTGTATCCGTCGGCGTTGAAGCCGCTGGCGAAGGCAGAGTTCTCATTAATGTCCCAAAGGAATGTGGTGACGCCGTCGGCATCCGTCACAGTCTTGGTGGGCTCTATCTGTGCACCGTTGTTCTTGGCGTTGAGCCACCACAGATAGCTCTTCGTGGGCTCGGTGCTCAGACCGGTGGCCTTGATGACGAAGTACTTCACCGGCTCGGCCACGTAGTACAGCTTGTCGGTCTTGAAGTTCAGGGCCACGTTGTTGGCGCCCTTGGCATCAACGGTGATGGTGTTCAGCGTCTCATCGACGACGACGTTGCTGGGACTGATGCGACCGGGATCGCCGGCGGGCCACTCGCTGGCCACAAACTCATATTCAAACTCCTCGGGAGTGTTCTTCGTGGTGTTGCTGAAGCCAATGTAGGTGATGACGGCGGGCGTGGCGTCGTCGGCCAGCGTCATGCCGAAGGTGGTGCTCCAGCCGCCCTCGTCCTTGAAGTCGGTGGTGGCGTTGCCCAGTGTGCCGCCGATGGGCAGCGAGCGGGCATCCCAAGCAAAGACGGTGCATCCGTCCTCATCCTCATACATGTCGGTGGGCTCATACTGTCCGCCGTTGTTGGTGTTGTTGAGCCACCACAGATAGCTCTTCGTGGCCTCGGTGCTCAAGCCTTTAGCCTTGATGACGAAGAAGCGGTCGGTAGCAGGAATCTTGTAGACGTTAGCTGAACGGAAGACCAGAGCCACGTTGTTCTGGCCAGCCTTGTCGACGGTGATGGTGCCGTCGGCGTTCACCACCACGTTGTCGGGGCTGATGCGGCCGGGGTCGCCAGCAATCCACTCGGTGGGCAGGAACTCATAGGCTCCCTGCTGCTTCAGAGCCAGGTTGCGGAACGACACGCCACCGTTGGTGTAGCGCTTGATGAAGAGGCGCAGACGCACGGTCTGTCCGGCATACTCGGTGAAGTCGACGCTGAAGGGTGCGAACACGCCGTTGAGCCAGTAGTTACCAGCCTCAATCTCTTCCTCGGGGTTGGCCTCCACGGCGGGCATGTTGTCCTTGTTGATAGTAAGGATGTTCTTGTACTCCACACCGTCGGTAGTGAGTTGCAGGGCGATCTCCTCGCCGTCGAGCATCTCGTAGGTGGGAGCGGAGAAGGTGCGGAAGGTGAACATGCTGGCGGCCACCTCCACCTTCAGCGTGGTGGCGTCGGGAGCCAGCTCAATGGCGGGTGATTCCATCCACGAGGTCTTCAGCTCCTCGGTGTCGGTGAACGAAATCTGGTTGGTGAAGTAAGGCACATCGCCCCGGGTGCTGTTGGTCCAAGTGTAGTCTTCGTCCATAGTCCATCCCACGGGTGTGAAGCTGCCTTCCATATCGGGCACGAAAGTCCAAGGTAGGGTGGCGGTGGTCACGGTGCTTTGGTCGAGATAGAGCGAAGAGTATGCGCCATTGCCGTCGCTGCTCCATGCGCGGAAGTAGTAGGCCTTGCCAGGCTCCAGACCCGTCACCTCGATAGCGTCGGACGAGCCGCCCACATACACCACCTTGTTCTGGCCAGTGGCGGTGTCTACGATTTCGTAGTCCTCAACGATGAAGTATTCGTAGTCGAAGGCATCGCCAACGGCATAGATGCCCTCAGGCTGTCCGAACCAACCGTTTTCGAAGCTCTGACCGATGTCGTTTATCTGCACGCGGTCGCTCATGGCCACGAGCACGGGGCTGCCGGCCGACTTCACGCTGAGCGTGACGCTGTTCTTGCCAGCGGCTACGATGGTGAGTTCCTCGGGAGCGGCGGGCTTGGTGGCGATGCTGAACGTGGTGGCCTGTCCATAGAGCGGGCCAGCGGAGCACATCGAGTTGAAGGGAACGATGGCGAGCACGTAGTTGGTGGCACTCTGCAGGTCGTTGGGGGTCTTGAAGCTGTTGTTGTCAATCCAATTCAAGTCGGCATCGAAAGCGGAAGCGACGGCCACCACACGGGCGTTGCCGAGCTCAGCGCCCACGGCATACTTCGTCTTGTCGGCGGGTGTGGCATTGATTTCGGCATCGGTCGTAGCCAGGACGAGGTAGTGGTCGGCATCGGTCGACTTAAACTGTCCGCTGATTTGCGTGCTGGTGCTGCTGAGCTCTACGTTGGCCACTGTTCCGCCAGGAGCCAAGCAAGGCTCTGGAGCATGGAAGGTCCAGGTGGTGCCGTCGGCGGGATAGGACTCAGGCGAGTAGCTGATGGTGTTGTCGCTGGCACCATACTCCTCTCCGTCCCAGCTGTAAATTTGCACGAAGTCGTAGGGGTCGCCCAGGATGCCCACGTGCATGAAGTGGTAGTTGCCGGTCTCCTGTGGCTGGAAGCCGCTCACCTGCATGGCGATGTTGCCCGTGGCCTCATAGAGGCGGTACTGTATCTGGGCCTTGTTGCCGCACTCGTCGGCATCGGCACTCCAAGTGGTCTGGAAACCCAGGTTCTTGTACTGGATGGTGAGCACGCGGCTGCCAGCCTCGCCCTCGGTCTTGTAGCTAATCTCGGTGTCGGCGTAGCCGTAGGCACCCTGACGCGCGGTGATGCCAAAGGCATCGTGAATGCCACTGTTCTTAAAGAATGACGCGGCACTCTTGTGCAGGTCGGTGGTGATGACCTGTGTGGGCGAGAGCTGAATCTCGCCGTCGGTGCCGATGAGGAAGTACTTCATCGTCTGGCCGTTGTAGTCAAAGTCGAAGCCGATGGGGAAGCCAGTGACATCCTCAGCGGTGTTGAAATTCATGTTGCCGTCGGCATCGAGCATCAGGCCTTCCAGGTCGGTGCCCACAGTGCCTTGAAGGTCAACCACGGTGGCACCCTCCAGGCCGACGTAGTCGGCGGTGGTGGTGGTCACTTCGTAGGCAATCATCTGTGCCGAAGCGGGCATGATGCCTAAGAGGGCCGTAGCCAAAAAAGCGGAAATCTTTTTCATAAGTGTTGTTGTTTTTGTTAATAATTAATGTGGATAAAGGTGTATTCTCGGAGTAGAGGAGGGTGGGGCTATAGATGCTATAGAAGCTATAGAAACTATAGATACTATAGAAGCTATAGCCACATCTCCTGATTACCTCAGCTGCTTGGTGGTGGTACCGTCGGCGTGGCGCACAATGTTCAGGCCGTGGTGTGAGGGGTTGACCTGCTGTCCGGCGATGTTGAAGGTTGAAGGTTGAGCGCTGGACGTTGAACGTTCAATGTCGTCGATGCCTACTGTAGGCCCATCATCGTAGGTCACGTCGTAGCTGCCGTCGATGCCGATGCGGAAGATGGTGATGCCGGGGTTCTTGTCGGCCTTCATCTCACGGTAGAACATGTAGATGGCCTCATCTTCATAGATTACGGTGACGTTGGTGGGGTCGATGTCGCGTGAGATGGTGCGCGACCATACGCGCTCGCTGAAGTCGTTGTTGTAGCGGCGGATGATGAACGACTCCTTGCCGAAGGAGGCGATGTCGCGATACACCACGAGCCAGTCGCCGTTCTTCACGGCACCCACACCCGTCTTGATCATGCCATAGAAATAGCCGCCGCTGGTGGCAGCGTTCTTGCTGGCCACCTCAACACCTTTGTCATCGAAGAGGTAATCGCCGTCGTAGGTGAAGTGCTGCATCATCACGGCTCCTGTGGAAGCGAGCTGCGAGGCGAACTGCACCATGATTTCTTGTTTTTCGGGATTGACGGCGATGGCGGGGTAGTTGTGGTCGTATTCCTCGGCGTTGTAGGCATCAAGTCCGGTGAGTCCGAAGGCCAGCGAGCCGTCGGCGTTGATGTGCTGCACGCGGATGTTGTGCGAGAACTCGCCCATGAAGCGCTGGAAGGCCACGCAGGCACCGCCTTGGCCGTCGGGCACGATGCGGTAGTGGTTCATCTCATAGCCGCCATAGTAATTGTCGTCGTAGATGACCGGCTCGCTCCACTGCGGCTCCAGGTCGCGGTTCAGACGCTGCACGCGGGCACCGTCGGCGGTGTGGTCGAAGAACAGCATGTCGCCATCGTCAGTAGGCAGAATCTGATATTGCAGGAACCTGTCGTTGAGCAGCACGCGTGGTTCGTCCCATGCTGTGGTGCCGTCGTCGTTGATGCGCTGGATGTAGGTGATGGCGCTCTCGTCGGTGTAGTCGCTGTTGACGAAGATGAAGAAGGTGTCGTCGCCCACCACGAAGGCGTTGGTGTAGGCGGCATTGGTGAACTGTGGGTATTCCACGCCGTCGAGGCCCCAAAGGAAGTTGCCCTCTTGGTCAACCTTGTAGATGGCTGGCGAGAAGGTGGTCGCCTGCTCCTCGTCGGCTAAGTTGGCCTCTTGGGATCGGCCGTCGGCCACGGTGACGATGGCGCTGCCATCGGAAGCCACGCACAGGGCATAGTCCGACCACCACGAGGTGGTGGCATAGTCGTTCACCATGATGGGTTCGTCGAACTGGGGCACGCCATCGCGGTCGAGCAGTTGCAGATAGGTGCGCACGGCATAGCACGAGTGGCCGTTCACCATTTTGTGGCCCCAGGTGTGCCACGAGAGCCAGGTCTTCTTGTCGGCGGTGCGGGCGGCCTTTGGCGAGCAGGCGTAGTAGTCGCCGCCAACATGTGTGTCGCCGTTCTCATCGACGTAGGTCGTACTGAAGATGCACTGCGGTGTGGCGTTGGTGTTCCACTGTGCGTGAGCGGGGGCTGCCATGGCCATGGCCAAGAGCAGCAGTGAGTAGAGTTTTTTCTTCATGTTGATATAATTTTAGAATGATAATTATCTAATGCTTTTTATGTTATGAAAACAGATAAAAACAAGCAAAACAGATAGATACCTTTTTTTCGGTTTTCTTGTTTTTCCTGTTTTCCAATAATTAATAATAGTTGTTCATCTACTTGTTGTTAACGATTTTCTTGTTTTTCTTGATGATGATGGGCGAGCGGCTGGTGGCGGGGCGACCGTCGACGTTGAACGTTGGACGTTGAACGTTGAGCGTTGAACGTTGAATGTCGTTGATGGCCGAGGGCTGGGTGTTCTGCAGACTGAAGAATACATCGTGGAGTGCGTCGGTGTAGGTGTCCTGCACCATCAGGCG
>JAEEGG010010812.1_pt1 | contig 20053 bp, 7 predicted proteins | sample 9134161 | NCBI WGS metagenome assembly JAEEGG01 (sample SAMN16246543, study PRJNA631951) | gut metagenome | biome: gut microbiome; feature: rumen; material: CR-attached | host: Bos | place: Iran: Karaj | collected 2018-10 | reverse complement strand
CCATCGCCGTCACCGCGCAGTCCGCCGCAGGCAGCTGGTAGGGGCCCACCATCTGGTCGCGCGCCACGAGACCCGTCACCGAACGGTCCGTGATCGTGACGAGGAACGTCTTGTCGGCAATCGTGGGCAGATGCAGCAGACGGAAGAACGCGTCCTGCGGCTGCACGCCGGCGAGCTTCAGCGGCTCGTGCGCACGCGCCACGTGCGTCACGTCGCGCACCATGCGCGGCGGCTTGCCGAGCAGCACCTTGATGTCCATGTCGATCGGCGAATCGTGGAAATAGTCGTCTTCCAGCACGAGCATTCCGTCGCCAGTCGCCTCGCCGATGAACGCCACCGGACAGCGCTCGCGCTCGCACAGCGTCTCGAAGAACTCCTTGGCCTCGCGCCTGAGCGCCAGCACGTAGCGCTCCTGCGCCTCGCAGCACCATATCTCCATCGGGCTCATCGAAGGCTCTTCGTTGTGCACTTTGCGAAGCTCGAACTTGCCGCCAGTCGCCTCCACCAGCTCGGGACACCCGTTCGAGAGGCCGCCCGCGCCGATGTCGTGGATCGAGAGTATCGGATTCTTCGCGCCCATCGCCGCGCACGCGTTGATCACGCCCTGGCACCTGCGCTGCATCTCGGCGTTGCCGCGCTGCACGCTGTTGAAGTCGAGCGCCTCGTCGTTCGTGCCGGTCATCATCGAGGACGCCGCGCCGCCGCCAAGGCCGATGCGCATCGCCGGCCCTCCGATCTGCACTATGTACGCGCCAGTCTTGACCGGCTTCTTCTCCACCTGGTCGCGGATGATCACGCCGTGGCCACCCGCGAGCATTATCGGCTTGTGGTAGCCGCGGTACTGCCCCGCCACCTCGCCCTCGTACGTGCGGAAGAAGCCCGTTAGCTGCGGACGGCCGAACTCGTTTCCGAACGCCGCACCGCCTATCGGGCCCTCCGTCATGATCTCAAGCGGAGTCGCGAGCCTCTTCGGGAACTCGGCGTACACGCGCTCCCACGGCTGCGGCGCGCCGGGGATGTGGAGGTCGCTCACCATGAAGCCGCAGATGCCCGCGTTGGAACGCGAGCCGCTGCCCGTCGCGGCCTCGTCGCGGATCTCGCCGCCCACGCCAGTCGCGGCGCCCGGATAGGGCGAGATCGCCGTGGGGTGGTTGTGCGTCTCCACCTTCATCAGCTGATCGAGCTGGACCTTGCGGAAGCGGTAGGCGTGGCTCGCGGTTCGTGGCTCGTTGCCCGTGCCGAACATCTCGGTGGGGAAGCCCTCCACGACGCTCGAATTGTCCTTGTACGCAACGAGCGTGCCCTTGCCGTTCTTCTTGTGGGTGTTCTTGATCATTCCGAAGAGCGAGTTGGGCATCTCCTTGCCGTCGATTATGAACTTCGCGCCGAAGATCTTGTGGCGGCAGTGTTCGCTGTTCACCTGGCCGAACATCACGAGCTCGGTGTCGGTGGGGTTGCGTCCGGCGGACTTGAAGCTGTCGGCGAGATACTGCATCTCAGACTCGCTGATGGCAAGGCCAAGCTCTGTGTTCGCCTCGCGAATGGCCTCCACGCCGCGCGCGAGAACGTCGAAGGAGCGCCCGGGACGCGGCGGCGGCGAATCGAAGATGTCGTCTAGCGAGTCGTACACGCCTTCCGTCATCCGGTCGTACAGCGCCGCAAGCGCCTGCTGCGAGGGCGAGGGCGACACTGCGAATCGTATGCCGCGCTCGACGCGGGAAATGCCCTTGAGGCCGCAGTTGCGGAAAATGTCCGTCGCCTTAGAGCTCCATGGCGAGATCGTGCCCTTTCGCGGAGTCACGTAGAAGAACGAGCTGCCCTCCCCTTCACGCACAGGCGCAGAGGCGCCTCCAGTCCCCTCCGCGTTCAGCAGCAGGGCGGCACGCTCGAGCGTGGCGGCGTCGGGCCCGTCGCCATCGCACTCGATGGCGTACACCCACGTCGCCTCGATGCGCGCGTTTCGGAGGGCACCGTCGCGCGCGCCCATCGCCGCGCGCAGAGCGTCAAGACGGAACTGCGAAAACGCCGCAGTTCCCGAAAGAAGAATCGGTTTCATCGTAAAAGCCTCTCGTTGGAAATCAGATAAGATTATATCATATTGAATGCCTAGTGCCTAGTGCCTAGTGCCTAGTGCCTAGTGCCTGGTGGCCAGTGCGTTCCAGGCGTTTCATCGCTGCCTGATCGCAGGACGGAAGAATTTGGCCTCGCCGCTGCGGGGATAGACGAAAAGCGCTGTATCGCCGCTCGCGAAATCTTCATTCGTGACGGGCGTCTCGTTCAGCGGCGCCATCACGTCAAGCGACGTGCCGCCATAGAGCTTCAAGACGCCGTTGATCGCCGCGTTCTGCATCGCGCCCGTGCGCTCCAGCTTTACGGAAACCTTCACCTCGGTCTCCGTGACCTCTATTCCAGACACCTTGAGCGCTCCAGAGCCAAGCGGCTCCTCCCTGAGGTCGAGATTCAGCAGCCACGCGTCAAGAAAGGCGTCCGCCCCAATCGTGCCCACCTTCGCCTTCACCGCGTCGTAGGCGTTCATCGAGTTGAGCCATGCAGCCTGCGCGGCGGTAAGGCCATCCGAGAGAGCGCCGCCAGCTAACGCCAGCACGTCGCCCTCCGCGAATGCGGCGACTAAGTCATCGTAGCTGCCATAGAGCGAATCGAGATATACCGACCCTTGAAACTCGATCTCCTCCACTGGTGTCTGGCGCCGATTCGCGAACGCAAACGTATCGTTGGCCCCGTCTAGCAGCGGCGTCTCAGCATCTCCGTTCACCAGCGCAACCGTGAAAGTGCCGGCCGCGCAGTCCATGGCGAACTTGAAGGTGTAGGAAACATCCAGCTGCGGCTCCCCCGCGCCTTCCGCACTCACGTTCCGCCACACAGGCGCTCCGTCGGCCGACGTCAAGAGGCTGAACGTACGTCTGCCGGATGTCTTGTCCTCCGCAATTCGAACCGCGGTCTTAGGAATTTCGCCGAAGTCGAGTTCTTCATCCGCAATATAGTTGAACGACATCGTCAACGTTATCACCGCGCGCCGCCCGTTCTGCTCTTCGTAAGGAGTGAACGTCTCTCTTCCATCGAAGCCCATCTTGCCATCCAGGAAAGTCGGCTCGGCATTCCATTCGCCGGTTGAGCCAAAGGTGCGCTCAGTCTCGTATATCCAGTACTGGCCAAGGCTCTCATCGGTCTCGGGAATGAATATCGATAGATTCGAGAGCGTCACAGGCTGGGTGGCGTCGCTCGCTGGATTGTACATGAAGAGATCCCAGTCGCCTGCGGATGAGACGTCGAACGTGAAGTTCGTGGTGAAGGTTCCGGCGGAGGTTGCGGCAACGGAGACAAGCGTGTTCGTTGCGCCGCCCTTCGCAAGGCGTAGTTCCATTCGCTCGCCGTAGCGTCCGCTCTTCCCGGCATAATCGAACGACACAGCGTAGGTTCCCGGCGCCGCCACGCTGAGCGTCTGCACCTCGCCCTGAACGGGCGCGGCGTTCTGCACAAGATTCTCGCCGATGATATCCTTTCGCACGTATGTGGCGGCAACGACCTCGCTCGACTCTATGCCCGCCATGAACGCCCGGGCCTTTATCGTGGCGCTCGCGGAGATCGCAATCGGCCCTTCATAGAGCGCACTCTGCTCCGTGGGCTCCGAACCGTCCAGCGTGTAGCGGATTTCCGCACCATCCGTAACGCACGAGAGCGTGACGGGCTGGCCATTCCGGAAGAAGACGGTGCCGGACTTCGGAGCGAAGACGGGCTCGTACGGACGCAGCCTGAACGACACATCGTCGACGATGTTCGCCCTGTCGCCCGAAATGCCGGGCTGGTGGAAGCGCAGCGTGTACGTGCCGGCGGACGGCAATTCCACGCACCCCTCCTTCAAGGCGGAACTCCCCGTATTGGGACAGACCGACGCAAGTTCCGTCACGACATTGTCCTTGATGATCTGGAAGTACGTCGTCGCGCCTCTGTATTTCGACTCCTTGCGTCCGGCATACGTGAAGGCGAAGCTGTACTTTCCGGCACATGGAACGGCGATCGTCTGCTCGACCCGCGAAGTCACGTTCGCATCGCCGGTCTGGATGAACGCGGACATCCCGCCAGCTCCACCGCCGAAAGCATCCGCCGCAATCCAGGGCGTATTCGGCGCGGCGAGTCCCGTAGAATCGCTGAAGCTCCAATGCTCGCAGGAGAAACCGTCTCCGCCGCAATACGACCACGCGCCGCTGTTCTGCACTACGGTGTGCTGCTCGAAGTCGCCGTTCAGAACGAGGTTGTCGCCTGTTGCGAGCTTGTGGAAATGAGTCGAGGCAACGGCGCTCGCGTCGCTTCCTTCCTTGAACGTGCGCGCCTTGACCGTGCAGGAGGCGCTGATCACGAGCGGTCCATTGTATAGCGCGCTCGCGTCTGACGGATCAGAACCGTCAAGCGTGTAGCGGATCTGCGCGCCAGAGACGGAAGTCGAAATCACAAGGTCAAGCGTTCCATCGAAGAACGTGGTGTCGGCATTCATTCCCGTGCGGGAGAACGTGGGCGCGGGAAGCAACGAGGCGAGCGTCAGGTCCTGCCCGTACACGTTTCTGTTCACTCCGCCTATGCCGTTTGAGCTGCCGTATGAGACTGTAGAGCCGGCGACCTTGTCGTTCACGGTGGCGGACTTCGCGCCGCTCTGGACATCAACGTCCACGACTGCGGCAGTCTCGCCGGACGCCGCCCGTACCTTGTAGCTTCCTGCCGGGAGAAGCAGCGCGTAGATGCCCTTCGAGTCCGTCGCGGCGACGGAGGAATACGACGCCCCCGAAGACTTGTTCTGCGCCGTCACCGTTACGCCCGAAACAGGATTTCCCGATTGGCTCAGCACCCTGCCGCTCACGACCATGCGCCCTGCTTCGGCACACACGCTCGGCGGATACACGTTGTAGTAGATGGTGCTGATGGAGTTGAAGTCGGAATACCCCGAATCAGTCAAGTCAGGCGGATTGTACCAAACGTTGTCCGAACCGCTCCATCCCATGTTGAAGTGGACGTATAGCGTATCGTTGTTGTAGCCATAGCCGTCCGCCACGATCGCATGCCCTGGAACCGACACGCCGCACGGGCTTTTCAGATCAAGGCTCGGCAGAATAGCCCGCTTGATTTCATCGATCGTACAGCCGCCCTTGTGGTAGTATGCAACCGCGTTCGCGTAGCCAAACTGATCCATCAGGCGCTTCGGGACTAGATAGTTTGCCGAGCCGCTGCCGTCGTCAGAAAAGTCCATGTGCACGGATATGCCGCAGTCGCGCGTGAGCTTGCCGATCGCCGCCGCCTCCGTCGCATTCAGGCCGAAGAGGCTGTACGACGCACCCGCAGCCGGCATGTTGTTCCAGTCGTACGTTCCGCCGAACGCGGGGCTCCACGCCGTGTAGCCGGAGGACGAGGTCTTCTTGTAGCCGTCCACCGCGTTCCACCTTCCGGCCTCTCCGTCGATTTCTCCCTCGTAGGACCGCGTGCCGTTGCCAGGGCCAACATAGCTGCCGTCGTCGTTGTAGGGATAGTTGAGCGTGATGCTTTGCGTAGGGTAGCGCCAGTAGCGCATGATCTGCGCCATCGCGGTGGCAACGCATCCGCAAACGTAGCTTTTGGGAGTGTAGTAGTTCTCGCCGCGGTCCTCCTGGCCCCAGCGCGTCTCCAGGAGCGTGTTCACGCGAACGTCGGAGATCGACGAGAGCGACGTGCCTTGCAGGCGCGCACCGCTCAGCAGCTGCGCCCACTTCCGCTCGTTGGCGCCGGGAGAACGGGCGTTCTGCCCGTTCGCGGCAGACGAACCGCCCGGCGCAACAGACGCAAGCCGCGATCCGCCAGACTGGGCGGCCGCCGCCTCCATTGCCCGCGTGGCGCTGGGAACGTCAATTCCGAGCATCGTCCAGAGCGGGTTCTTGTCAGTCGCCTCGAAAGTGCCGCTTTCGGAATACGCGAGAACCGGGTTCAGGCTACGGTCCGCCGAGGTTACCACGTATCCCGCCGCCGCGCCTTCATCATTCCTGAGCGAAATGACGTAGAACCTGCCCGTGCCGCCCTTCGCGTCGTACGCCTCTACGCCGGCAACGCTGCCCATTCCAGTGCAGCCCATCGCCTGCCCTGAGGCAAGCCAGTTCGCCACGGCCGTCGCCGCCTCGTTGGTGGAGACAGGCGTGGCAAATGCGGCAAACGCCGCGAACAACGCAAAAGACAACAAGAACCGCTTCACAAAGCCTCCCGTCTGCCAGATCCGCTATCGGATTATCAAGATCGCTCCCTTCGCGACGGCCAGACCGTCCGCTCGAACTTCAAGAACGATCTTGCGCTGCTCCATTCTTTCCGAACGCACGAATTCCACGTTCTCCGGCGGCGTCTTCCACTTGTAGAGGTATCGGTATCCCAGTCCCTCGGTGCGATCGCCGATCTCCACCGTCACAACATGCCTGTCGGCTGCAGACGAATATATCGTGAGCGTGCCGTCTTCGCTGTCGTCGAACGGCTCCGTAAAACTCGAGAAGTCGAGCGTCGTAGCGAGGTGGCTGGCATCGCCCAGCTGCACGGTCGGGTACTTGCGGTATCCATCGGCGCTCTCCGAAATCTCATTCGGCGCGTAGGCCGAATACACCGTGATGCCCGCAGGCGAGGCGTTCAGCTCCCTGAACGCCGAACCCTTCTTGAACACAAGCGACTTCACGGGCGAGATCCTGCCGGTGTTCTGCCAGTAGCGCCCGTACACCTCAACGTCGCATCCACCCGCAGTGACTGTGGAGATGTGGCCCTGCACCCAGCCGTTCTTGGCCACAACGATCTTGCCCTCGCCGGAATACGACATGTTTCCGAGGAACGTCCTGTAAGCGCCAACGCCAGTGCCGTTGCCCTCGCCGTCAACATCTTCGACGCCGTCGTATGTGACAGTGTGGCCGCCCATGGTCATTGTGTTCGCAGAGTAGTTGTAGAAGATCATGCCCATGTTGCCTGCGGCGTAGATCGTTGCGTCGCCGCCGAGCGTCACATCGCGCAGGAACGACATTCCGGTGTTCTGCGCGTAGGCAGTCGCAGCGTCGATCTGCGCCGTGCTTGTGAGCGCGCCGGTGCCGCCGATGCCTGAACCGGAGAGCGTATAGTTGTAGTCATGGTACGTGCGGCCATTCAGGTCAAACTGCGCGCCGTCTTCCACGACTATCCGCGAATACTGCCCGCCCGCCGTCATTCCGGACGCCTTCTTCACCAGACCCTCTTCCACCACTATCGACTTGGTGGTGCCGTTGACTACAGCGGTGGCCATTGTCCACACCTTGTCCATGAGCAGCGTGCCCTTGCCGGTCTTGTGGATCTCCAGGCCCATGCCGTAGTCACCCTCGTAAGTCGAAGCGGACGCTCCACCGAAGCTGAGATTGGCCGTGCTATATTCCTCTCCTTCAGGTATGTCGAAAGTCAAGTGGCTCTCCGGGCTTATGGTGACAAAGCCGATCACTGAATAGCCGTTGTTGCGTCTGACCATGGCCTGAATCTGCGTACCGCCAGTCACGGCTTTTGCCCACGGTCCTCGCCATACTTCACTCGCGTTTGGCCCGGTATATGTGTAGTTCATGTAAACCGTTCCACCGACAGCAAAGTAAATATACTGTGTATAGTTACCGCTAGAGTACTTCTTCGTCTTGCAATTGATGTAGATGTTACGTGATTTGGGCGGCGTGAAGTTCCACCAGAGCGCATCTTTTTTGCTCGAGGTTCCGACGTTCCACCAGCCGTTCCCCCCGCTCCATGTCGAAGTACCATTGCCGGATGCCGAAAGCGGGTTGATGAGGTTGCCCGCCGAAAAGCGTCCCGTGCCCTGCGGCCTGCTCACCTTGAGATCGTAGCCTCTGAGAGTGACGGCCTTGCCGTTCATGTTGAAGTCCATGGCGCTCCAGTCGGCGTCGCCCGTGAGAGTCACGTCGGCCTGGAGTTGCGCAACGCCGCCCAGCGCTGTGGCAAGTTCATTGGTGAACGGCACCAGCGCCTGGTATTCGGCGTCGTTTGCGAAAAGCACTTTAACGCCGGCAATGCTGGCGGGAGCATCTTGGGGCCGAAGCTCGCTTGCTGGCAAGCAGGTGTCGTCCTTGTAGAAGCGGAACGATCCTTCAACCAGTTTCGCGCACACGTCGGACAGCGCGTAGAAGACCGCCTTGACGGAAATTGGCTGCGTGGCTGGGACGCTGATGGCATTGTCGAACACCGTGCCTTGGGTCGGTTCCACGCCGTCGGGAAGTTCCCATCTGTAGAGCCTGCATCCTTCGCCTGGAATCGCCGTGAGCGTAACGGACCCTGTGCCGTCCAGCTTGATCTGGGCAGAGACGGTTGCCGCCGCCTCGCCTTCGCCGACGCGTATTGTGCCGCCGCCCTGTGCCTCGGCGGTGACCGCCACAAGCACATCGCCGTTCTCGTCCACCGAATAACCGGTGCCGAGCGTGAACTCGCCGTCGAGTTCGTTCGCAAGGAACGTCGAGCGCACTATGTCGTATAGACCGAACGCTCCATCGGCGGCCCGCCAGGCCGGCACAAGGTCGCAGCGGAGGTTGCCGTCCGCATCGCGCAGCTTGAATGAGTAGAACGTCCAGGAGCCAAAGTTGCCCAGCCCCGTCTCGACGTTGTCGGTGTGCGACGCGAAGAGGCAGAGTTCGGAGGCCGGCGTGTATTCGCCCGTCCCCATCTCTACGCTCGTCACGGCCGCGCCGGTATCGGCGTCAGTCACCGTGCCAGCGCCAGTGGCGTAGTCTGCCGTGACGGTGTACTTCTTCGCGGCGACAAGCGCACCGGTGGTGGTGGTCTGGGTGGCGTTGCGGTCGAAGCGCACTTTGTCCGCAATCATGAAGGTGGTGAACTGTCCGGTGCCGTCGGCGCGCGAACACCACAGGTTCTGGTTGCCGCTCACGGTGGAGAGCTCGAACGTCAGTTCCGCCTTGTCGGTGCAGGACGGAGTGAGACCCGTTCTCACCCTGCACTGTCCGCTCGCCTTGACGAACGGCAGCAGCGTATAGCCCTCTGGCAGATCCGCCAGCGCGCTGCCCGCGCAAAGCGATACGGCGAGCGCGCAGTACAGCGCGGCTCGGAACTTGCCAGTCGTTTTCATGAACTGTTTCCTTACTTTCTACCTGTAGAAACTTTTACCTCAACGCGGCAGATCCGCAACGCACGTCACCGTATGAAGAGCGTCAAGCCGGTCACGAAGTAGATGCCGTCGTCGCGCACCTCGATGAACATGCCGCGCTTCTTCATCTTGGCCGAGCTGCGGAATCTGGACATCACCTCATAGGGCGGCGCCTCCTTCCACAGGAGCGCCGGCTTTCCAAGGCCCTCCGTGCGGTTGCCGATTTCAACGGTCACCGACGTCGCCTCGGTGACCACCACTTGCGGCTGCGGCGGATCCTGCGGCTCCTCGTCTCCGCCCGCCTCGGGATCATCTGTGCCGGAATCGCCTGTTCCCGGATTGGACCCAGGCACCTCTTCGGCCTTGAAGTAGAACGAGAGCGCGCCTTCCTCTCTGTCGTCGTACGTATCGGTGAAGCGCGAGAGGTCGAGAGTCGCCTCAAGATGATCTGCGGCGCCTAGCTGCACCTTGGGCCGCGCAAGGAATCCCTCTGCGCTCTCCGAGACCACAGGCGGAGCGTACGTCTCGTACACCACCTTCGTCGCCGGCGAGGCGTTCAGCTCGCGGAACGTCGATCCCTCGTGGAAGACAAGCGACTTGACCGGCGTGAGGTTGCCGGTGTTCTGCCAGTAGCGGCCGTAGACATCCACTGCGCATCCGCCTGCCGTCGGGCTCGATATGTGCGTCTGGAACCAGCCGTTCGTTGCGATGACGATCCTGCCTTCGCCGGAGTACGACATGTTGCCGGCGAAGATTCGCGTCTCGCCCGTGCCGTCGTACGTCACGGTGTTGCCGCCCATCGTCATCGTGTTGGCGTCGTAGTTGTAGAATATCATACCCATGTTGCCGGCGGCGTAGATTGTGGTGTCAGCGCCGAGCGTGACATTCCGCAGGAACGCCATGCCGGTGTTCTGGGCGTAGGCCGTCGCAGCGTCGATCTCCGCTGTACTGATCAGCGCGCCCCTGCCGTCCGAACCCGTGCCGGAGAGCGTGTAGCTGTAGTCGTGGTAAGTGCGGCCGTTGAGGTCGAACTGCGCGCCGTCTTCAACCACTATCCGCGAATATTGCTCACCGCACGTCGCGCCGCTAGCCTTCTTCACAAGGCCATCCTTGACAACCATGGAAGTGGTTCCGTCGCCGCCGAAATGGTTATTTGCCTTAGACATCACGAGTGTCCCTTTTCCGGTCTTGTGCACTTGAAGCCCTATTCCATCGAAGAAATAGTTTTGCGTACTGCCAAGCACAATGTTGGAGATGTCGCATTCTTCACCTTCAGGAATGTCGAATGTCAGATGACTTTCGGGACTTACCGCCGCCTCGTCAACCAAGATATAGGCATAGTACCTTCCAAAGATAAACGAGTGAGTTCCTGCTGTCAGCGTCCGTTTGTATATGGGTGACGAATTACCCTGCGGGTACGGCTTGACATTAAGATGCTTAACGATGTTGTTTACACCATCAATTCCGCAGTTCACGCCATACTCAGCATAATTGGAATCGTACTTCGCATACCTGAACCTGACATAGTGGGTACCAGCATGAGACACCGTGAACAGAGTGGTGGCGCCGGCGGTATCGTTGGCGGTTCCAATTACACACCAGTGGTTGCCAACAAATGGCTTATCCTTGCACGTGTTTGCAGTCACTCCGCTTCCGGAAGCAGTAATCGTACCGCTGCTCCCGCCGAACGCCCAGCCCGTACTACCGTCCTCGAAGCCTCCATTGGAGATTAGATTGCCGGCTGTGATGCGTCCTACGCCCTGCGGCTTGTGGACTTGGAGATTCCATCCCATTAGATAAATGGTTTTGCCGTTCATGTCGAAGTCAATGGCACGCCAGTCGGCATCGGCGTTGAGCGTGATGTCGTCCTGCAGGAACACGGACACGTTGGCGGCATCGATCTCGTCCTTGTGCTGCGCCAGCGCCTGGAACTCCCCGTCGGTCGCGAACAGCGCCTTCATGTAGTCCATGCCAAGCGTCCACTCGCCGTTGAACAGATTCACGTCCTCGTCGTAGAAGGCCCAGTGATCGTGCTCGACGTCGTACTTGACGAACGAAGGCACCTTTCCGGGGAAGATGTAGAGTCCGTCGGGCCTTGGCAACAGCCCCAACCGCTCCTTGTTCGCATCGTCCACGACAAAAACGGCGGTGGACAACTCCGACCACGCCATCAGAAGAACGCTTCCCGAAAACTCCCGGTCTCCCAGATCGACCGTCACGGTGGAACCGGAGTAGAACGTCGTATTGGTGCCGTCGAACACTCCGTCGATGCGCGAGAGATCGAGCGTTGGCTCAAGGTGCGATGCGTCGCCGAGCTGCACGGGCAGGCTCGTCAGCGTGCACTCTCCGCCGTTCGAGTAATTGGCACACGGAGCAAACCTATCCGCCACGACAACCGTGGGAATGCTTCCGGAACCTGCAGCATCGCTCAGAATGCAGGCGCTGCCGGGCTCGAACACGAGCGACCCGACCGAAGTGAATCCGCCGCAGTCATGGTTCAAAGTGCCGAACACCGTCACGTCGCAGTTCGCCGCAGCCGAGTTGTGGGCGTAGAACGAGAGCGTTGCTCCCTGCGGCACGATGATCGAGCCGGCGCCGCTGTACGTCACATTGCCGGCATAGACCGTAGTGTTCGTGTACGTGATTGAGTGCCCTCCCATCGTCATCGTGGTGGCGGCCCAGTTGCCGTTCTTCAAGTTGAATTCATGTGTGCCGCCGATCACGGCGTTCGTGCCGAGCGTGATGTTGCGCGCGATGAACGACGCATTGAAGGCATCCGCCACCTCCGTGTTGTTCACGATGGCGCCAAGACCGTCCACACCCGAGCCGGAGATGGTGAAGTCGTAAGCGGCCGAAGACGCACCCAGCGTGTCGAACTGTCCTCCCTCCAAAACTTCGATACGCGAATTCGTAGCACCGCATCCGGTGTTGTTTGCATTCTCCAACACGCCTTCCTCCACAACAGTTGACATCACTCCGTTTCCGCCGATGTCGCCCTTGGCTGTGGACATCACAAGTTTTCCCTTGCCCATCTTGTGTATCTGAAGGCCAAGCCCGCCATAATCGGAAGTGCCGGGTGTGCTGCCACCGAACGTTATATTTGAAGGATCATATTCCTCTCCTTCGGGGATGTCGAAGCAGAGGAAACTCGTTGGGCTGAGCGTCGCGAACTTGCTCATCTGAGTATGTCCGCTGTGGCGAGTGTACTGGATCGTATACGAAGTCCCCGCTGTCATGCCTGTGCGAACGTAGGGTCCCCAGGTCTGGGTGCCGCTAAGTGCTCCTGCCCAGCTCACGATATTGTTTTGGGAGTTGATGCCGACACTCACCCATTGACTCCATTTCGAACTTAATCTGGTTGTCTGCATCTTAAAATAGCAAGTGCGCGACTTTGCCAATGTGAACGTCTGTCTCGCACATACGGCTCCGTTTCCTGAACCTAGATAAAGCAAATTACCACTATAGTACGATCCCGAGACGAAAGAGTATCCATCGGGATTTAGAACGTTGCCGGCAGTGATGCGGCCTGTGCCCTGCGGCTTGTGGACGTAGAGGTCATAGCCCTTGAGGGTGATCACCTTGTCGTTGAGATTGAAGTCCATCGCGCGCCAGTCCAGATCCTCCGTCAACGTGATGCCGTTCTGGAGGTGCGCCATTCCGCCCAGCGCGTTTACGAGTTCATTTGTGAAGGGAACGAGCGCCTGGTATTCGGCGTCGTTCGCGAAGACCACCTTCACTCCGGCGATGCTTGACGGAGCCTCGCCGGGAAGCAGTTCGCTCTCCGGGGCGCACATTGCGTCCGCATAGTAGTGGAACGCCCCGTTCACCAACTTCGCAAACACCTCGGCCGTCGTCGAGTAGAATGCCGCCCTTACGGTGCCAGGCCGATTAGCGGAGAAGCTGATGGTGGCGCTGGTCAACTCGCCCTGCGTGAGCTCGGCGCCTTCTGGCAGAACCCATCTGTAGAACCTGAATCCATCGTCTGGAACTGCCGTGACAGTGATGGTTTCCGACCGATCCTGCCTGGCCGTTGCCGAAACGGTGGCGGCAGCCTCGCCCTCGCCGACGCGGATTGCGCCGTTGCCCTGCGCCACAACCGAGATCGCCACCAGCAGATTGCCGTTATCGTCGAACGAATAGCCTGTGCCGAGCGTGAGCTCGCCGTCAAGGTCGTTTGCCAGGAACGTGGAGCGAACGGTGTCGTAGAGGCCGATGACGCCGTCGGAATTGAGCCTGGCCGGCACAAGGTCGCAGCGGAGGTTTCCGTCAGCATCGCGCAGCTTGAAGGAGTAGAAAGTCCAGGAGCCGTAGTTGTCAAGGCCGGTTTCCACGTCGGTTGTGTGCGACGCGAAGAGGCAGAGTTCGGAGGCGGGAGTGTATTCGTCCGTGTCCATCTCTACGCTCGCCGCAGTCGTGCCGGCAGCTACGTCCGTCACCACGCCCGCGCCCGTGGCATAGTCGGCCGTGACGGTGTACTTCTTCGCGGGGACGAGCGCACCGGAGGTGGAGGTCTGGGTGGCGTTGCGGTCGAAGCGCACTTTGTCCGCAATCATGAATGTGGTGAACTGCCCGGTGCTTCCGGAGCGCGAGCACCACAGGTTCTGGTTGCCGCTCACGGTGGAGAGCTCGAACGTCAGCTCCGCCTTGTCAGTGCCGGCGGGCAAGAGTCCCGTTCTCACCCTGCACTGTCCACTCGCCTTGACAAACGGCAGCTGCGTGTAGCCCTCTGGCAGACCATCGGCCATAGCCATCGATATCGCCATCACGGCGGCAAGTCCCGCCTTGAATTTCACATTCATCGTTCTTCTCCAATAGGTGGAGCAACGCGCTCGCGCACGCCGCCCCGGTTGTGACGGAAAGTCCTCCGCCGACCATCCGGCCGACACCATTCCACAGCAAAGTTTTGAAAATAATACCATATCCTCTTGCCTATTGACAAGCGGTACTCATCAAAAAAACATTGCCATAAATTCAGGCGCGGACGGCAGATATGCCGTCCGCGCCTTGCGAAGCACGAAACACCTTTCGTGTATTTCGTGTATTTCGTGGTTCTTAAGCCTTCTCAGAACGAGAAAGTGACGCCAACGCCGCCGTAGAAGTTCCACGAGTGGTTGCAGCCGTGGCCCCAGGCCGCGTTGTGGCCGCGGGCGCCCTCGCGCATGTTCGAGTCGAAGATGTAGTCGCTGTACGCCACGTAGCCCGTGATCTCCACGCCCTTGGCGACGCTCCACGTGAGCTCGCCCTTGACGGTCGTATCCATGATGCCGCCATGGTCAAGGGCGCGGCCGTGCTTGACGAAGTCGTAGTGGCGCACGCGCGAGGTGTTGCCGAAGCCCTGGCCGACGGAGGGACGGAACTTGAGCACTGGGTCGTCGTCCTCGTTCCTGCCGTCGATGAGCGGGAAGTCGTGGCCAAGATCGAGGTTCACGTAGGTGCCCTCGTCGGCCATGATGTCGCGCTCGATCCAGAGGGTGGGCTCGACAATCGAGAAGATGCCGTCGGAGAGGCCGAGCTCGAGGTTGAGGTACTGCGTGTCGTCCATGCAGCGGCCGTCGTCGTGGTAGCGGCGGAAATACTCGTAGATGTAGTTGAAGTCAACGGAGAGCTTGCCGAACTCCTCGCTTAGCTCGAACTCGTGCGCAAGGCCCACGATCGCGTCGAGCGTGGAGCGCTTGCCCGTGCGCCGGCCGTAGCCGCCGCGCTTGCCGTTCGTCTTCGTGACGTCGTAGATAGCCTCTGCGCTGAGATAGAACCAGTCGAAGAACGTCGCCTTCACGCTCGGGGTGAGGATCGGGTCGCGTCCGTCGATCACGCCATACGTCATGTAGCGCGAGTCGAGCTGCGCGCCCGCCTCGAACGCGACGATCTGCGTCTCGCCGTACGAGATTCCATCGCCTGGCGCCCAGGCCAGCTCCGCGCTTTCAGCCTTTTCCTGCGCAACGGCCGCAAGGCCCGCCGCCACGGCGGCTGCAAACGTCATCATCTTCTTCATGTGCATGTACTCTTTTTCCTTTCTCTACCGCACTTGTCAGCGGCTGTTTTTAGTTTAACAAAAGACTTCTAGGTGGTCAAGCGTGCTTGCCGCCTCGTTCGTCCTCGCGGCCACACCCGCAGCAGCAGGTGCATTCGTCGCGCGTACGGCCGCAGGAGCAGGGCGCGCCCTTTCTCAGGCTTCGCCAGGCGGCGAAGATCGCAAGAGCGACTATGGCCACAAGGACGATTATCGAAGGCACGCTCACGCTACGCCGCCTTTCTTGCGGGACGGAATATCATCCACAGGCAGAAGAGATCCACGAGTATCGCCACCGCGGTCCACACTCCGAACCCACCGCCCGCCATCAGCATTCCGATCTGGTATGCGGATAGCGCAAGCGTGTAGCCCACGAACAGCTGGAATCCCATCGCGAACCATCCCCACGCCTTCGATCCCATCTCGCGGAACGTCACCGCGATCGCCACCATGCACGGCGGCACAAAGAGGTTGAACAGCATGAACGAGAACGCCGCAAGCTTCGGGAAGTCGCTGAGCGACGCGAAGAGCCACCTGATGTGCGTGGCCGTGGCGTCGCCTGGCATGTTCGCCGCCACAAGGCCCAGCGTTGCAGTGGCCTGCTCCTTCGCGATCTCGGCCGAGACGGACGCCGCGGCGCCCTGCCACGAACCGAACCCGAGCGGCGCGAAGAGCCACGCGATCCATCCGCCGACCGTCGCGAGAATCGACTTGTCGATCTCCTCGTCGCCGAGAAGCGACAGCGAGAAGTCGAAGTGCATTATGAACCAGAGGAACACGCACGCGGGGAAGATGATGAGCCCCGCCTTCAGCATATACCCCTTCACGCGCGTCCACGTGTGGCGCCAGATGCCGGTGAGCGTGGGCATGTGGTAGGCGGGCAGCTCCATCACGAACGGAGCGGCCTCGCCGGCGAACGCGCGCGACTTCTTGAGCGCGATGCCGCCAAGCACGATTATCGCGATTCCGATGACGTCCATAAGAGGCGCCACGTACCACATCTCGCGGAAGAACAACGCCGCGAACATGGCGATGATCACCGTCTTCGCGCCGCACGGGATGAACGTGGCGAGGATTATCGTCATGCGCCTGTCGCGCTCGCTCTCGATCGTGCGCGCCGCCATCACGGCCGGCACGCCGCAGCCCTTGCCCACGATCATCGGGATGAACGACTTGCCGGAGAGGCCGAACTTTCTGAAGAGACGGTCCATGATGAACGCCACGCGCGCCATGTATCCGCAGTCCTCGAGGAACGCGAGGAAGAGGAACACTATGCAGATCACGGGCACGAAGCCGAGCACCGTCGCCACGCCGCCCCACGCGCCGTCCACCACAAGGCTCTTCACCGTCTCGCCAATGCCCGCCTTCTCAAGCGCCCCGCCTATGAGCGCGGTAAGGCCAGGCACGAACACGCCGTAGTCGGAGGGCTCGACCTCGGGCACGCCCTTGGACGCCTTGTACATCGCCCAGTCGCACTTCCACTTCGCCTCGTGCCCGCAGCAGCCGCACTCGCCAGGCGCCTTGCCGTTCGCCGCGACTACCGCCGGCAGCAGCGCCTCGTCAAGAACCTCGAACTCGGACTCCTCGAACAGCGACTTCGGCACGTACGTCTTGCCAGCCGCCTTCGCGGCGGCGCGCGCCTCGGCGGACGCCTTGCGCCACTCATTCTCGGCCTTGTCGTTGAACTCCTCAAGCGCCTTCCCGTACGCGCCCTTGCCGTGCTTGGCATCGTAGGCGGCGATGTACGCGTCGCGCCACTTTGCCACCTTCGCGCAGTGTTCGCAGGCCTCCTTGGCCTCGCCTTCGTCGTTCTTGCATTCGTCGCAGAGGTGGTCCTTGTCGGCCTCGCGAGCCAGCGAACATGCACCTGGCGCGTGTTCGCACTTCTCCACCTTGACGAGCCCGTCCTTGCCCACGGAGACTACGCCCTCAACCGGCTCGCCCGTCTCCTCGTCGTCGTCCAGCTTCACCTCGGCCGTGACCGTCGCCGCAATCTTCTCGTCGATCTCGGCGTCGCCCAGCTCCTTCATCTCCTCAAAGCCGGCCTTGCCCTTGTTCGCCTCGTTGTACGCCTCCACGTAGGCGGCCTCCCACGCCTCGATGTTCTTTTCGTGCGGAGCGTAGAACTCCTGCGCGGCCTCGTAGTCCATCTCTTTGTAGGGACCATCCTTCTTGCATTCGTGCGTCGTGAACGGGAGATGCCAGCCGTCCTCGCCGAGGAAGCCGTCGTTGGCCCAGTCGGTGAGGATTGTGCCGGGGCCCTTCTCGGCTACCGCAAGCCACCACATGGCACAAAGCGAGATGATGAAGATTGGCAGCGCGAGGATGCGGTGGGTTACGATCTTGTCGATCTTGTCGGAGAGCGTGGTGGACGCCTTGCGCGGCGAGCGCTTGAACGTTTCGCCCACTATCTTTTGGATGTAGGTGTAGCGCTGCGCGGTGATGATCGACTCCGCGTCGTCGTCCATCTCCTTCTCGCAGTCCTTGATGTGGTCCTCCACGTGCGAGATGATGTCCGCCGGCACGCCCAGCGTCTCTATCGCCTTCACGTCGCGCTCGAACACCTTGATCGCGGCCCAGCGGCTGCTGGCCTTGTCCACATTGCCGTGAAGCGACTCCTCGATGTGCGCGAGCGCGTGCTCCACCGAACCGGTGAACACGTGAGGGCGCTCGTTCTTCACGCCCTTCTTCGCCTCCTCCATCGCGAGCGCCGCGGCCTCCTTCGTGCCCTCTCCCTTGAGGGCGGAGATCTCGATCACGGGGCAGCCGAGCGCCTTCGCCAGCTTCGCGGTGTCGATCTTGTCGCCGTTCCTGCGCACCACGTCCATCATGTTCACCGCCACGATCATCGGCAGTCCCAGCTCGAGAAGCTGCGTGGTGAGATATAGGTTGCGCTCGATGTTCGAACCATCGACTATGTTGAGGATCGCGTCGGGCTTCTCGTTCACGAGGTAGCTGCGCGCCACGACCTCCTCCATGGAGTACGGAGAAAGGGAGTAGATTCCGGGAAGGTCCTGTATCACCACTTCCTTGTGTCCGGTCAGGATGCCGTCCTTCTTCTCAACGGTGACGCCGGGCCAGTTGCCCACATACTGAGCAGAACCGGTGAGGTCGTTGAACAGCGTGGTCTTTCCGCAGTTGGGATTGCCTGCAAGCGCAATTTTCATAGTCGTACGCCTTCTGATAGTTTGAAAGTTTCGAGTTTCTAGTTTCTAGTTTCGGGTTTCGAGGTTTCGGAGTTTGACGCACTAGGCACTAACCTCGATCTTGGCGGCTTCGTCCTTGCGGATGGAGAGCTCGTAGCCGCGAACCGTCAGTTCTATCGGATCGCCGAGCGGGGCGATCTTCCGCACCGTCACCTCCACGCCCTTTGTGAGGCCCATGTCCATTATCCTTCTCTTCACGGGACCTTCTCCGTTGATGCGGGCCACCGTTGCCGTGGCGCCAACCGCCACCTTGTCAAGCGTCTTGTTCATCTCAGCATTTCCTTTCAGTTATACAAGAATCCGCCGGGCGAGATCGGCGTCGAGCGCCACGCGCGTTCCGCAAACACCCACTATCAGCCCGCCCGCCGCCTCGCTCACCACGGCCACCGTGGCGCCGGCCACAAAGCCCATGTCGCCAAGATGGCGCCGTACGGCGTCACTGCCGCCCACCGCCCTCACGCGGCAGGTCTTTCCAGCTTCTATCAATGTCAATGGCATGTCCAAAGCCTCTCTTAATCAAACCTAATCTTGTTAGTTGGCGCTAAGTATATCATATCGAGGCACCCCCTTGCAAGCACAAAGTTAGACTAATTTAATTCCCCTTAATGACGAGGCTTTCGTACGGTGATATTGGAAATCCGCACATTGTCGCCTCTAAATCTTGCATGGCACGTTTCTGGAGAACGCTTGATTGCGTCAGCGTACTTATATGTCGAAACGACAGGCCTCTCCGTGTCGCCCACATACACTTCAAGCCCACCGTCACCGTTGACAACTATGCGGATTCTCCGCTCATCCCCCTGCGCTTTCGCCCATCCGGCGTCGGGTGCGGCGTCGGGTGCGTCAACATTGAACATGTTGTAATAGTCGTTGCCTACAATCACTCCAGTCCTGTCCTTTTCCCATATCAATGTAACGAAGGGTATTCCGTTCAGCGGACGGTAGTGCGGTTCTTCATAGACGAATCTCGACACCACCAGTATATGACGGCCATTCGTCTTTGGCTTCGGAGAAAGTGTGATCTCCAACTCGTGCGCCTTCGGAAGTGGCGCGCGCCATGTAAGATGCTCGTCCCATGAAAAACCTCCGTACGTCTCCCACGTCCAGTCACTACAACGCCACCATCCGGCATTCCACCATCCGGGGAAAAACGGCGGAACAACTCCCTTTACATCTTTCCCATCTGCAAAGTCCGTGTTAATCCGCGCCTCCAATGCGAGAGTATGAAGGAAATGCTTTACAGCAAAGTCATTGTAGACCTTCTTCGGCAGTTTGTCAATTTCCGCAAGGCTCTCTCTCCAATTCCCGTTGTCACACATCCGCTGTAGCCGAATGCAGAGTGCGGAATGATCCGAACTGAACGACTGTACGGCATATTTGATCTTGTCCTTGTCGAAAAAGAGCACGTCAAGCCAATTGTCGTCCAGAAAAACGGGAAAATACGGGGAGAACTTGGCGGCATCTTCGTAGCGACGCGCATAAAACGCCACGGCGGCTCCAATGAACGGCGCAAGAAGCCTCGCCCGGCTGCAGGCGAACTCGTTTGTGGTCTGCCTCATGCAAACGTCTATGCACTTTTCCGCCACCATAGGCTTCCCGCCAAAATACGCAACCGGATCGGTCACCGTGTCGCGAACGTAGTGGCATTGCGTTTCGGCATAGAGGTACGGCAGAATCGTATCGTGCCGCTGCGTCTCGTAACACGCCTTG
>JAEEGG010010809.1_pt1 | contig 20055 bp, 17 predicted proteins | sample 9134161 | NCBI WGS metagenome assembly JAEEGG01 (sample SAMN16246543, study PRJNA631951) | gut metagenome | biome: gut microbiome; feature: rumen; material: CR-attached | host: Bos | place: Iran: Karaj | collected 2018-10 | reverse complement strand
CCTTTGCAGCGTTTGGCAAGGGTAGGGTAGAGGCTTTGGTAGTATTTGTAGTTGAAGACATCGTCGGGATAAGAGAAATACATCGCGTCGTGTATCGTGACCACGGTTTTTTGAGGCTTTGCCACCCACTCAAAATTGTGGGGGATGTGCAGTAAGTCGTAATGGGTTGCGCATTCACGTACGTGGAAGTCTTTAATTATCTTGTTGGCCCAGTCTTTATGAGGAAAACAGATATGCTTATTGGTAAAGCTCAAACCTAATTGTTTACCACTGATGCCTTTAGTGTTTTGAGAGTAGAGCACCACTTCAAACGGCAGATTGTCCATCTTGTCAAGTGCCTCTACGAGCTCTTTTGTAGTTCGACCAATACCCGATATCCATCCCTTGCTGTAGAGTGGCAGAACTGAATTTATGTCAATTGCAATTCGTTTCATTTATTGGTCGCGCTTGTTTGTTTTTTATCTTCAGCAATCTTGTGCAGCGTGTTGCTCCACTGTGTGTTGACTTTTTCTCTCAGAAATCTATTCTTGTAGTTTTTCTCAGCTTTACTGCCCAGTTCGTCAGCCAACGCCTTGTCGTTCCACAGCTTAATTATTTTATTCTCGAGGTCATTGACATCCAATGGCTTGAAAAGGAGTCCGCAGGTCTCACCGCTCTCTTTGTCAGTCATTAAATCCGGAATGGCACCGTGACCAGGCGCTATGCAGCAGCGACGATGCGAAGCGGCCTCGAGCAAAGCAACAGGAAACCCTTCGTAGCAACGGCTGGGGACAACGATGAATCGTGCGTCGGCATAGAAGCGTGCCAGTTGACGGCTGTTGAGATGACCGCAGAGTTTCACGTTGGAGGGTACCTCTATGGTCTTGTCGTCGCGTGGAGTCCCTGCAAAGCGAAACTCTATTTCCGGATGGCGTCGCGCCACCTCAAGCAAGATGTCGTAGCCTTTCTCCTCGCTGAGCCTTCCTACATATCCGACATAGTCTGCGTCGCAGTCGGGTAGGGGTGTTTCCTGTGGCTCAACGTATTCAATGCAGTTGGGTATAATGCTTATCTTGTCTTTGTCGAATCCTGCGGCAATCAGTTTTTGCTTCTGGAATTCGGTCAAGCAGCAGAAGAGATCTACATTGTCCTTATAAGCTCTAGTGCAGCGGGCCATCATATTGCGCAGCGCGTAGCCCAAGGAGCGCAAGCGGCTGTGCTCGCAGTTGTAGCGCAGGCAGTCGAGCTCGTTGCCTTTTTGTAGGCAGTTCTCGCAGGGGCTTCCGTCACGCAGAAATAATCCGGTTGGACAGACGAGGCGGTAGTTGTGAACTGTCATAACCACAGGTACACCGGCTTTACGGCACAGCGGTAGTACTGCCGGTGAGATGAAAGGGTAGAGGTTGTGTATGTTCACAACATCGGGTCGGAAATCACGCAATGCCTTACGCATCATCCGCCGTCCCGACAAACTATAGATGCCAGAGAGGAACCCGTGTATGTTGCCAGTCAGTGTGTTGCGTGCTTTGGCGGAACTGCGTCGAAGCATTGCCACTCTGTTGCCCGACTGTTTGAGGTCGGCAACCATACGGTCTACTACGGCCTCTTCGCCGCTGTAGACTCCATAGTCGTTATGTACCACAAGTATTTTCATTGCACAAATCGGCTATGCGTTGCCTGCGGAACCTCAATCGCCGTTAGTATTCCACTACGTTGCCGCCGGCCTTACGTTGGGCTTTCATCTTTTCAAAGCCTTCACGTACTGCAGGATGGTCCATAATGATAACTGTTGTACGGTTTAGTATGAAGGGATCGTAGTCAAGTATACCGCCAAGATACTCACGCTTTAGCTGTTTCTCAGGTATTCCATATTCGAGTATCAACCGGTTGTATACTATATCTGCTCGATTCTTACTCAGGAAGTCGTTTCGTTTGACGGTACCTGTCTTCGAGTCAGCAGAACCGTAAAGGTAGAAGGTCTTATCGGGATATGCCTTCATAAGACGTGCCATCTTGGCTATCTTCATTTCTTCCTTAGGACGTATGTCCCATTTGTCGAGATCGAAGAACACCATCTCGTATGGCAGCATACGCTTCATCATAATGGAGTCGAACGACACGCTGTCGGGGACATACTGCTCGACAGATGGACTTGAGGCTTTGTAGCGTGTTACGAGTGTGTCGTGATATAAGATGGCTACCGAGTCATTAATGGTGTCGTATTGTACGATTGTGATAAGGTCGATGTAACGCACCACGTCGAGGTCTTCCTGCTGTATGAATGCAACAAATTTGGGCATTTCAGTGGTGTTGTAGGGTATGATGTTCTTCTCAACGTAGTATTTTTGACGTCTCTCTTTCGAACGGAAATTGAAGTCGTAACATATTCCAGCCATAAGAGAGAACTCTATGTCGGGAGCCATACGCTCTACACCGGTAATGCGCTCGCGGTCAAAGTTGCCTTCCATAATCGACAGTCTGGCGTCGCCCTGTACGGCGAAATACGGTGTCAAAGCATAGCGGCAGATGTAACCGAGATGTCCTTCAGCGGCAAAGTTGGTGTTCTTGAACATATGCCAATCGTGAGAATAACCAATCCTGTTCGAGAACTTCTCCGGATTGTCTTCCGAAATGCCTACGCGTACATTGAAACCGGCATAGACAATGTGCTGAAACGAGCTGTCAATCTTGATTCTGTCGTACTTTTTCATATATGACAGGTTGACCATTAAGTCTAAGCCTGCATATAGGTACTTCCAGTTCTGGACAAACAGATTGTCGTTGTTGTCGAGCGGCCAGTAGTATCCGCCCAAGGCACCGCGAATGGTGTCGTTGCCTGATATAAGTGTGTTGGTTGAGGGGCCCCAGCAGTTGCCATAGTCAGCGGTGAGTGTCGAGCGGTTTTGTAGATAACTTTCTTTAGTGATGAAACCACGCTCGCTACCTGTACCAAACGCACCGCGTATACCGACCACGGGGAATATCCAGTGGCCCAATTGGGCTTCAAACTGCGGCATTACTCTCTTGAAAAGACTTCCTTTGGTGTCCTCGAAGCCATAGAAGAGGTGTCCGCCAATATTCATATCGAGTGTCCAGTTGTCCCAAGGATGGGAACGCACCCAACCCACATAGTGCTCGCCAGCCTTTCGAATAGTATCGATGAGTGAGCTGCGTTGTTCGGTCTGTGCCTTGACGGTACATCCGAGAGATATGAGCGCCAATAGTATGATGATGTGTTTTTTCATAATCGTTATTTGTTACCGGTTTTCCGATCTCCGTTGTTTGTTTTCTGTTTCCCGTTGTCGATTTTCACCTCGCCGCCACCAGCACGTCCTTCTTTCTTCATCTCTTCGAAGGCTTTGGCAACAATGGGGTTGTCCATAATGATAACGGTGGTGCGGTTCAGCACAAATGGCTGGTATTCCAAAATGCCGCCCAGATAGTTGCGCGTCAGTTGGTCGGGATTAACTCCGTATTTGTTGACGAGTACGCTGTACACGGTGTCAGCTCTGTGCTCGCTGAGGAACTGGTTCCTTGCAACGGTACCGGTCTTTGAGTCTGCAGAGCCAGTCAGGATAAATTTCTCTTCGGGGAATGCCTTCATAATGGTGGCCATCTTTGCTATCTTTACCTCTTCTTCGGGCAGGACATCCCAACGGTCTAACTCGAAGAATACCATCTCGTAGGGCAGCAATTGGTTCAGTAATATCTCCTTCAAGGCCTCATCCCATTTCTGACGACCGGCTTCTTCATTGGCCTTGATCAGAGCCAGCAATGAGTCGTTGGCGCGCTGCATATCGGGACTCATTATATTCTGTATGTCGTATGACACAAGGGTGTCGAAGTGTGTAACTGAATACACCGTGTCAATCTTGTGTACCGTCGTGCTTATGGTCTTCACTTTCTGGTCAATGACTACTTTCTGTCTCTGGGTGAACTTGTTGCGTTCTTCTTCAGAGCGAATGTAGAATTTGTATTGCAATCCCACGTGAAGATTAAAAATCTTGTCTACATTAAAACCGGGCGATTCGATTGATTGTATCCACTCTCGGTCGAAAAGACGTTCCATCGCTGAAAGGCGAGCGTCGCCATAAATGCTCCAATGCCTGTTGAAATTGTACTTGCAGATGTAGCCTAAGTGGGCTTCGGTACGGTGGTTCTTGTCGTCTGTCTCGCTTTGCGAAAACTTAGTGTGGACTCCGAGATACACAATGTTGTTGAACTTTTTTTCAGGGTTATATCCTTCAGTACCGCGGAACAAAGCCAAATCGAGGAAGATATCGCCACCGAAATACCAGTAGCTCCACTTCTGTATCAACAAATCGTCATTGTAGTCCCAGTAATATCCGCCGAGCGGCAATCCATTTGCATCGGTCCCACACTCGCCAATGCCGCCGTTCTTGTTTTGGATTAGGTTGTCTTTCAGCAGAAAGCCACGTGCCTTGCCAAAGCCGGCTCCAACGCGGAAACCGAACATCGGGAAAATGCGTCGACCTACCTGAAACTCATAGTTGGCTGTCAAGCGGTCTTTGAATGGGCCTTCTCTGTCGTCGGTGCCATAATATAGCTGACCGCCGCCCTGTACCTGCAGGAACCAGTCGTCAAGAAAATGCGAACGTACCCAGCCAACACTGTTCTCGCCCCTTACAACATCCTGGTCTGCAGCCTGCAGCGCACGACCAAAGGCGATATACTCTATGTCGTCTTCCTGCGCTCTAAGCGTAAGTCCAAACGACAACAAAACTAATAATAAACAAACTCGTTTGCTCATATTTTTATTTTCTGTTTTTTTATTTTCAACTGTCTGATTCACCATCGCCATAGCCGTAACCGTAGCCATAACCATAGCCGTAACCGTAGCCATATCCATAGCCGTATCCGTAACCATAGCCGCCATAGCCATAGCTATGTTTACGAATCTTATAGTTGTTAAGGATAATGCTCATATTCTTCAACTTGCCTGTCTGGTAGAACTCCTCAAGCTCCATAAGGATGCGTCGGTCGGATGTCTTCTCTTTGATAACGAAGAATGTCGCATCAACCAAGCGGTTCACTATTGTGGCATCAGCCACGATGTCGATAGGCACGCTGTCGATGATGATTATATCGTAATGCTCGCGGGCCCAAGCCACAAGCTCGTCAAAGCGTTTGCTCATCAGCAACTCTGCGGGGTTGGGTGGTATAGGACCGTTGTGTATAACCTTCAGGTCAGGATAAATGCTGTCGCTGTCAATCAACTCTTCGAATGAGTTCTCTTGGGCAGACAGATATGTGGTCAGACCGCGTTTGTACTTCTCTTTAGACCCGTGCCACGACTCGCGTTTGCGGATATCGGAGTTGATCAAAAGCACCTTCTCGCCAGCATAGGCAAACGACAAAGCGATGTTGTATGCCACAAGGCTCTTGCCGTCGCCCGACATCGTCGAGGTCAGCATTAGCACCCGTCCGCCCTGCACTTCACCGTTCATAAACTGGATGTTGTTGCGCAAAATACGGAACGTCTCGTTGAATCTGTCTTTGCCACTCTTAGTGATGATGCGGCTTCCGTCGCCTTCCACCATCGGGATGATGCCGGCCACAGGTATTGAACAGTAGGCCTCTACATCCTTCTTGCTTCTGATACGGACGTCAAGCCACTTGATCAGCATTATCACTCCAATTGGGATAAGCAGAGCTATTACAAATGCCAGTGAATAGGCCTTTGACGGCACGGGCGACACTTTGCCGCCGGCAGCATAGTCTATTACTCGTGTGTCGGCATCGGTAATAGTCAGCTTCAACGCATTCTCCTCGCGCTTGTTCAGCAAATACAGGAACAGCTGTTCTTTGATTGACTGCTGTCGTGCAAATGACTGCATCTCGCGGCGCTGCGTAGGCACCATATTGATTGCCGAGTTGGTGCGCATCGTCTGGTGGCGATACTCTCTGATTTTTATCTGTATCGATTGTATGTGGTTCTCAAGGGTGCGCAGTATCGTTGCACGCATTGCATCCATCTGCGACTCTTTCTCAACTACCATCGGGCTCTTGCTGCTCGAGTTGGCTATAAGCAACTGGCGCTCGCGGACACGCTTGTTGTACTCTTCGATCAGAGCTCCGACACTTGCATCGCCTATCGAGAGGTTGGGCAACATCGTGTAGGGCTCCGACTCGCGCACTTTGTTCTGCAGGTCTTGGGCAATCCTTACAGCCACCTCTTCGTCGACCATAGCCTGCGAATACTGGCTGCGGCTGCTGATGTTGGTGCCCATCTCGGTGTTCATATCGCTGATGTTGTGCTCACGCATATAATGCTCAAGGTCGCCCTCGACATCCGACAGCTCCACGCTGATTACCTGCAAGCGCTCCTCTATAAAACGTGCTGTATTCTCAGCCACGCGGTTCTTGTATTCAACGGTGTGGCGATTGTAGGAATCAATCCACAGATTGATGATGTCTATGCCGCGTTTCAGGTTGATGTCGGTCATCGAAAGCCTGATGTTGCCGGCATCTTCGTCGACTATAGCTGCACTCATACGGCCCATATAATAGCCGGTGGCCTCATTCAGTGGACGGTAGTCAATCAGCATATACTCTTCCTTGATGTGCGCAAAACCGGCACGGCGGCTTATCACTATCACTCCCTTGGGCGTTACCAGCGTGTCGCCATATTGGCCTTTCCACATCATCGGAACCTTGCCTTTTTCGTTCTCAATAGATGTCAGAACATATCCTTTCTCGTTGCATTCAATCTCAAAGCTGCACGCAGGATAGGTGTTGTCTACAAAATGAACGTCAACCGGCGACTTGTCGTAAAGGTCTTCGTCCAGGAACAGATGCGGCTTCCTGTATGTCACCGTGAGGTTAAGCTCCTCGACGACATCCTGTATCACTTGATGCGACTTGAAGAAGTGAATCTCTTTCTCTGCAGAGCTGGGCGTGCGGAACGCCTTCATCACGTCTTGGTTTATCTGTTGGTTGGGCGAGTTGATCTGCATCGTTGCCGCTATAGCGTAGGTGTCCGGACTCATCTTCAGATAAAGCCACGCACACACCATACATATCACTAACGACACGATAATCCAATACCACGCAGACATAAACAACTCTATGATGTTGTGGATAATAAATCGGTTCGTATTCTTGCGTACTGCGTTGTTGGCAGCATTGTCCGCTTTTGCCTGATCTATCATATTTTGGTGGGTGTAAGGGTTTGAGGGTTTGAGGGTTTGAGGGTTTGAGGGTTTGAGGGTTTAAGGGGTTGAGGGGAGTAACGGTTAAAGGTTAACGGTTAAAGAGTTATTTTGTTTTAACTTTGTTTTTTGCTGAACAGGGTTACTACCAGGGTTACTAAGCTGACGGCTGTTGTGACTATCGACAAGCGGCTCAGCCAGAAGTCGACGATTCTGTTGCTTCCTCTGATGGCTGTTTGCGACGGCCACACGTATATTACATCGTTCTGTTGAAGATAGTAGTAGGGCGAGAAAAGGATGTCCTTTGACAAAAGGCTGATATAGTCGGAATTCAAAACGCCGTCGACTTCACGCATAACCAATATCTTGTCTCTGCGGATTCCAATGCCGCCACCCAAAGCGCCATTGCCGCCTTGCGCAATATTGGCCTTGGCTATCAGGTCGAATATAGTTGCCTTTCCGTCCTCGAACTCGTAGATGCCGGTCGTTCCTTCGCCAATCACCGTCACCTTGAAGTTGGTGATCTTGATGCTCACCGTCGCGCCATACGCCAGGCCAGCATCGGCAATCTTCTGCGAAATCAGATGCTCAGCCTCCGAGCAGGTCAAGCCCTCCACTTTCACCGTGTCGATAAGCGGGAAGTTGATGTAGCCGTCGCCATTGACCATATACTCTGTCAGCGACTCGCCGCCCTCGACGGTGTTGATTTTGTTGTTGAACATCTCGGCAAGCATAGGCAGCTTGTGTGTCACCACGATGCGCAGGTTGTCGCCACGCTTGATGTGCAGCTCGGGCATAGGCTGCATCTTGTAGTATGTGTCGACGTCCAAATCGTTCAGCAGCACATACTCTTCGACGGTGCCGCAACTTGTGGCCAGCATCATAACTGCTGCCATAAACCATAATTTTGTTTTGAAAAAACGCATATTGATATGTTGATAATAATTCACAATTCACTAATCACCATTCACAATTCACTAATCACCATTCACAATTCACTTCTGTGCCGCCTTACCCATCTCACAAACCGCGGACCCGACACAAACACTCTGCGCCACATTCTTCGCGGCTCGCGCACCAGCCGCCACAGCCACTCAAGCCCTATGCTCACCATCCATTTGGGCGCGCGGCGGACACCGCCTCCATAGAACTCAAACACGGCGCCTATCGATGCAATCATCTGCACGCCTGTCAGCTGTTCACGGTAGCGCGCCACCCACTTCTCCTGCTTCGGTGCCGTCATCGACACAAACAGCACGTCGGGACCAAACTCATTCACCTTGGCTACAATAGCGCTGCTTTCCTCCTCGCTAAGCCTCTCGCAGTACGACGGCGAGAGCGTTCGGACCTCAACGCCGGGGTATTCGCGTTTCAGGCGCTCAACGATGCCTTTCAGCACCTCTTCGCTGCTGCCCATATAGAACACGCGACCTCCGCGCTCTGCCACTTGGCGCAGCAGGTGACGATGGATGTCGTCGCCGGCAATCTTGCCTATCCGCACTCCTCCAAACCAACGCATTGCCTTGCACACGCCAACACCATCGGGCAGCACATAGTCGCTGCCGGCCAATGCCGACTTGAATTCGGCATCGTCCAGAGCCGTGACGAACGAATGAGGATTCAAACAGTTCACCACGCGCGCGATATGCTCTCCGTTTTGGGCATCCAGTCGCACAACATCAATTTTGTCGACAAGATTGTATTCAAAAAACTTCTGCATCGGTTGATAGTGCTTCGGGCTATGTCTTGATGTGGAACGCAGGCGGTCGTGCCTGCATAATTAACAAAGGTAAACCACCGTCAGTCCCATACGAAACCACGTGTTTCAATACCTTTTTTGACCCTTTTTACGCATATTATATAATAATAAATTGCACGTAATGGGTTGATAATATTCGCATTGCGTCCTTTTAGGGCGTATGTTTATTACCACAAAGATACTTTTTTTCTCGTAAACCACAAAATTTTTTTGCTTTTTCACCGATTTTTAACACTTTTCATATCTGCCAAATTCCTCGTTTCGCCCTTACCACTTCCTTACCACTATCTTACCACTATCTTACCACTCCATTACTTTCCTCTTACTCTCCTCTTACTCTCCTCTTACTCTCCTCTTACTTCCCTCTTACTAATTGCATAATATTCCCTTATCAACTTCCCCATAAAACCACCTTCTTAATTTCGTCTGTTGTCCGCTTGTTATTTATGCTCAGTTGTCTTGTTTTTCAAAGTCAAAACGGCCTCAGGCATAATGCTGCTTCGACGGCGTAAAACTTTTGTCGCTCACGAAGGCAATAAAAAACACGTTTTAAAGTTTATCGAGTCGACTATAAATCTTAATTTGATGAATTTTCTCGACCTTCTAATTGCTATACCGCTTGGTTTTCTTATCTTTAAAGGATATAAAAAGGGACTTATCTACGAGTTGGCCTCGCTCGCGGGCATTGTTATAGGCAGCCTTCTCGCTGTCAGGCTTGCCAATTGGTTTTCAGCACTTATAGGCCTCGACGGTGAGAACGCTCTCCTCATCGCCTTCTTCATTATTTTCATCGCGGTCATTATCCTTTCGCTCTTCGCAGCAAAGCTTGTCGAGCGTTTCGTCAAGCTGATGCACGTGGGCGTAGTCAACAATCTGGCCGGTGCCCTGTTTGGGTTGCTTAAAGGGGCCTGCATAGTTGGAGTTTTGCTTTACTACGTGGCGGTTATCGACTTGAACGAGAGGGTGCTGACTCGCGATGCAAAAGACACTTCGATACTCTATCGTCCCGTCGAGCGTACTGGCCGCAAACTGGCCGGCAAGATGGACTACTACGTCTCACTGCGCAAACAGCAGCACGAGCAACAAGAAAATGCAAATCGTTGAACTCCAAGAGTCTTTAACCATTAACCTTTAACCTTTACACCCTCGTGCTCATTCTCGCTCCAATGCAAGGCCTGACCGAACTGCTTTTCCGCAGGGTTTACAACCGGTGCTATCCCGGTGCCTTCGACTATGCCGTCAGCCCTTTTTTGTCGCTCACGCACGGCAACCTCAAGGTGGCGGACAAGAAGATTGAGGATGTGCTCCCTGCGCTGAATGACGGCAGCATACCTGTTGTGCCTCAGCTGCTTGGGCACGAGCCCGACGAGTTTGTCGACCTTGCCAACCGCCTTTTTCAGTTGGGTTATGATGAGGTCAATTGGAATATGGGCTGCCCTATGCGACGTGTGGCTGCCAAACACCGCGGCTCGGGCATCTTGCCTTACCCCGACGAGGTGAGGGCTCTGCTGGATTTTATTGTCCCGCGGCTGCAGCCTCGGTTGTCGGTCAAAGTGCGTCTGGGCTATCTGTCGCCGGATGAGATAGATAGGATTGTGCCGGTGCTCAACGACTATCCGCTCAAGGATGTCACCGTCCACCCGCGTATTGGTAAGCAGGTTTATTCGGGGCGCCCCAATCTCGACAAGCTGTACGAAGTGCTTCAGGCTCTGCACCATAAGGTCATCTACAATGGCGATGTCTGCTCTGCTTTCGACTACGGCAAGATCCGAACCCGTTTTCCTCAAATCAAAGATGTTATGATTGGTCGCGGAGTGCTTTACAACCCTCTGCTACCCATACAGATACGGCAGCAATATGCTGCTGATTTCGCTGATGCCGCGCCCGTTGGCAATGCCTCGGTGACGGCCGCGGGTTTCATTATCGAGCTGATGAATGAGATTGTATCGCTCGATGTCCGTGACGAAGCAAAGATACGCAAGGTCAAGGAATATTGGTGCCTGCTGTCGAAGGCGCTTCCTGGCACCGAGGAGAGCAAACGTAAAGTGCTTCACGCCATCGACTTGGATGCTGCTCTACGCCTTATCCGTGAAATGGCAAAATAGACGGCCGCTCCGACACCTATGCCCAGCAAAGCTCCGCAGATTACGTCGCCCGGATAGTGCTTTCCCAGATATACGCGGCTGTAGCCGGTTATCATTGCCCATCCGAACATAAGATATGGCAGCGCAGCACTTCTAAACTTTCCGCTCTCCGCTCTCCGTTCTCCGTTCTCCGTTCTCCGTTCTCCTCCGTACATCAGGCTGAAAAACATTGCGATAGCGAATGCGTTGGCACTATGCGACGAGACGAAGCCGTACAAGCCGCCTTTGCCTGTGTGGAACATCCGCACGCCCTCCAGCTCGTGGCAGGGGCGTAGGCGTTGCACGCCTTCTTTGATGGCATTGGTGCTGATTTGGTCAGCCAGCAGAAAGCAGAGGCCTATGCCGGCAAGGATCCATAGCCAATCCTTGCTGTCGTTGCGCAAGGTGATGAAAACGTATGCTGTAAGTATGACAATCAGCCAACTCCACCCTTGGCTGAAACACCACATCGTCCAGTCAAGCCAGTCGCTGTGGTGACCGTTGACCCACCGGAATACGGTTTGGTCAAGAGTTATTATCTTCGTCATTCAACTTTTGGAATATCAAGTCCTTAAGCTCTTGGATGTTGTAGCCCGACACGGCGCTTATCATTATCGTGGGCAGCGTGCGCGGAAGTGTGCGTTTCATCTGCTTTATCATCTCCTCGTCAAGCATATCGCACTTGGTGACGGCCAGTATGCGTTGTTTGTCAAGCAGTTCGGGGTTGTATTTCTTCAACTCCTCAAGCAGGATTTTATACTCTTTTTTGATGTCCATACTCTCGCACGACACCATAAAGAGCAGTATGGAGTTGCGCTCTATATGGCGCAGGAATCGAAGCCCGAGCCCTTTGCCTTCGCTGGCACCTTCGATGATGCCGGGTATGTCGGCAATGCAGAACGACTGGTCGTCACGGTATTTAACGATGCCAAGGTTGGGGGTCAGGGTTGTGAAGGGATAGTCGGCTATCTCGGGCTTTGCTGCTGACACGACGGAGAGGAATGTCGACTTACCGGCATTGGGGAAGCCTACAAGTCCCACATCTGCAAGCACTTTCAGCTCGATTATGACCCAACGCTCCTCAGCTGGCTCTCCGGGTTGGGCGTAGCGTGGTGTCTGGTTGGTGGGCGACTTGAAGTGGTCGTTGCCCCATCCGCCGCGACCGCCTTTGGCGATGATGGCGGTCTGCCCCTCTTCGGTGATCTCGCACAGCTGCTCGCCGGTCTCTGCATCGCGGCACACGCAGCCCAGAGGCACGTCGAGTATCTGGTCCTCTCCCTCGCGGCCCGTGCAGAGGTTCTGCCCTCCGTTCTGTCCGTTCTCGGCAAAGACGTGCTTGGTATACTTCAGGTGCAGCAGTGTCCAGCGGTTGGTGTTGCCGCGCAGCATCACGTGACCGCCGCGGCCACCGTCGCCACCGTCGGGACCTGCCTTGGCGTTGTATTTCACGCGCAGCAGGTGTGCAGAGCCGGCACCGCCTTTGCCCGAGCGGACCAGAATCTTAACGTAGTCGACAAAGTTGGAGGTCATTTTCTTTTCTCGATTTCTGCAATGACATTGGCGGAAATCTCTTTGATGTCGCCATAACCGTTGACTTTGACGTGCAGGCCTTTGCCTTCGTAATAGGCGGCGACGGGAAGCGTCTTGGCCTCATATTCTTTCAGGCGGTTTTTGATGGTCTCTTCGTTGTCGTCGCTGCGGCCTGATATCTTGGCGCGTTCCAGCATACGGCGTATCAGTTCTTCGCGAGGGACGTCGAGGCTTATCATACAGGTCAGCTTACGACCGTGTTTGGCAAGCAGTTTGTCGAGGGTCTCGGCCTGTGCCACATTGCGCGGGAAACCGTCGAAGAGGATGCCCTGCGTGTCGCGGGCAATGGCGTTGTCGATCATCTCAACGACTATGTCGTCGCTGACAAGGCTGCCCGAGTCCATTATGCTCTTGATACGTTTGCCAAGCTCTGTGCCATCTGCAATTTCCTTGCGAAGCAGGTCGCCGGTCGATATGTGGTTAAGGTTGTACTTCTCAACCAACAGGTCGCTCTGTGTACCCTTACCGGCACCTGGAGCGCCAAATAATACGATGTTTAACATTGTTTTATGTTGATATGTTTTATGTTGATATGTTCTGCTTTAATATGATTGTGTTGATATGTTGATATGTTTTATGTTGATATGTTCTGCTTTAATATGATTGTGTTGATATGAAAGCGTTAAACTTGTTGTCTTTAAACATATCAACATATCAACGTTCAACATATCAACGGTTTATTTTACCGATACAATTTCGATGTCGAAAATCAGTGAGCTGTTGGCGGGGATGATGCCAAGGTCTTGGGGACCATAGCCCAGTGCTGACGGGATGATGAGCGTGAGCTTGCTGCCGGCAGGCTGGTTGATGATGCCTTTCTCCCAGCCACGGATGAGCGACTGCTCTCCGACGCGGTAGCTGAGGGGCTCGTAGGGGCGACGGCTGTCGTAGATCTCGTTCTCCTTGGCTACAGTCTCAAGGCTGGTGTCGAACACCTTGCCGTTGAGTAGGCGGCCAGTGTAGTTGATGGCTACCTGGCGGCCAATCTCGACCTTCTTGCCGTTGCCTTTCTTGTTGACGATGATGTAGAGGCCTTCCTCGTCAGGAGTGGCTTTGATTTTTTTGTCGGCAACATACTGAGCCAGAGCTTCTTTTTCAGCGGCTTGTGCCTGCTGCATATTCTCCATATAGTTGGCCTGTTCCTGAGCCATTTCCTCTTTGGTTATGATGTCGGTGAGGTTGATCTCATAGATGAGCTTCATACCGGTTCCGGCTTTGTAAAATTCCGGGAAACGGAAGCCGCGGCTTGCCACCGAGTCGGCTTCGACCTGGAAGATGGCCTTGTCACCGATGTGCATCATCAGCAATCCCTCTGGAAGGTCGCCCGGGAAAGCGGGGTCGTTGGCCATAAGTATACGGTCGGGGGTGTCGACACGGCCAAGGATGGAGTCGCCCAGCTTCAGCACACAGGTGCCTACGAGGACATCCTGGGGCTGCACCTGCTGTGCACCTTTGTTGGTCTCCAAAAACTTGTATTTCAGTCCGCTTTTGGTGGTTTTGAATCCATCGCCACAGGCTGTCAGCAGAACGCAGCCAAGTACGATTGCGGCGAAAAGTTTGAAAAGTCTTTTCATTTCTGTAATTGTTTAAATTTATTGATTGTTATTTACTCTTTGTTAATTGATATTCAGTTGTTAATTCACTTTTACGTCGATGACGAGGATTGCTGACTGTGGTATGCGGTCGCCGTCGCCACCTATGCCGTATGCCAGGTTGGAGGGCAGTATCACCTTGGCGCGGCTGCCCACGCTGAGCTGCAGCACAGCCTGGTCGAGCCCTATCATCTGCTGGCGCCGTCCGGCTACGTAATCATCCGTTATGTCGCTGTATATCAGCTTGCCGTTGATTGCCTCGACGTTGTAAACGATATGCACCGAGTCTTCAACGTTGACCTTCGGGCCGCGGCCCTTTTCATACTCCCAAAGGCGCACCCCTTCAGGCAGTTTCTGCATATCCCATTTGCGACGCGCAACATATTCGTTGATAGACGTTTCCTCTGATTGGGCAATGGTTCTGTTGGCATTGATGAAGTGCTCTTTGAGGTCGGGCGTGTTCGATGTCGGATTGCCAACCATAGGTGGGTCGTTATGGCAAGCTGAAAGCATTGCAATGCAGATGATTATCAAAGGCAGTCGTCTCATATCTTTTGCGTGTTTTTAAGGTGTGACGAAAGCTCTTTGAGCATATTCTCTTCCAGCACTTTCAGCGATGTCTCGAAGTCGTAGGGCGATGTGGCACCGCTGGCCTTTGTGTGTCCGCCGCCACCGAAGTACTTGTGGGCGAAGACGTTGACATCGAAGTCGTCTTTCGCACGAAATGAGAGTCTGACCCTGCCGTCGGTTTCTTTCACCATCGCTCCGACGACCATTGGCTGCATCATAAGTGTGTAGTTGACAAGGCCTTCCAGGTCGTTGGCGGTGCCTCCAAGGGCGGCCAGGTCCGCGGCGTTGATATAGATGTAGGCGAACCCCACCTCGGGAAATATCTTCAGACGCTGGCTTAGCAGGAAGCCCAGGATTTGCATCTTCTTGATGCTGTAGTTGTTAAAGGTGCGGTTGTGGACGTCGGCAGCCCCCACGGGGTGGTGCAGCAGTGCCGCCGCCGCTTCATAGAGCGACGGGTCCTCGTTGGCGTAGGCAAAGCAGCCCGTATCGGTGTTGATGCCGTGAAACAGGCAGCGAGCCGTTGGCAGAGCTATAGAGCTGTCGCTAATCATCTGGACGAAAAGCCAGTAGAGCAGCTCGCAGGTCGATGAAAGGTCGGGGATGGAGATGACCGTGTTGAAGAGCTCTTTGTCGGGGTTATGGTGGTGGTCCACAAGCAGTTTCACCGCCTTGCTCTGTGTCAGGACCTTGTCGAGCGGCAATATGCGACCGGCGTTGTTGAAGTCCACGCCCCAAATCAGGTCAGCCTCGGCAAAACGCTGCTCGCAGAGCGCAAGATTGTCCTCGGCATTGATGATGATGTCTGAATCAGGCAGATAGCGCATATCGTCGGGGCAGGGGTGGGGCAAAGCGACCGTTATTTGCGGCATCGTGTCGCCGGCAAAAAAAGCCGTCCGCAGCCAGTGGTAGGCACCCAATGCCGAGCCCACCGCGTCGCCGTCGGGGTTCATATGCGACACGATTACGATGTTTTTGGCCTTGCCAAGATGCACGGCAAAGCGTTCAACGAGCTCGTTATCAAGAGTTAAAGCCATCTTTATACTATCTTCAACAAATTACAAAGATACGCATATTTTCATTATATAATAGGGCTGTTGATAAAATGATAATAACTTGTTGCGGCGATCCCGTCCCCTCCATCCGTCCTGCCGCCCATCTGTAACACCCAACAATCGTTTTTAGACCTCAAAAATCTCCACCGACAACGGTATATGTCCGCCTTGTCACTATTTATCATTTTGACTTAATTCTAACAAAAATCCTATCAAACTTTACTATCGTGATATTTAATAAGAATTTGGTAAAACTTTGAGTAAACTTTGGTAGGAATTTGGTCTTGTTAATCAGCCAGTTGAAAAAGGCGTTTTTTGAGCCTTTTTTCGAAGTTGTAATCTTTTCTGTTTTGCTGCTTTAATATACTGTATATGCGCTTGTTATGTTTTGGTATTATCCAAAATCGTTGAAATTCGTCTTTCGAGCTGCAAAACATCCGTTTTTTATCATTTCTTCGGATTAGTCCGATTCCTGTTTTGTGGTTTGGATTATAGTTTGTATCTTTGCAAATTATTTAACTGGATTCATATGTTAGGAGCAATTATAGGTGATATTGTTGGCAGCCGTTGGGAGTTTAACCCAACTAACAATTATTGTTTTGAGTGGCTTTCGGAGAAGAATAACTTTACGGATGACACTGTTTGCACTATTGCTGTAGCTGATGCATTGATTAATGGCCTTGATTTTGGAGAGACAATTCATAAATGGTGCAACGACTATCCGCATCCTATGGGCGGATATGGCGGACGCTTTTGTCAATGGGTTAAAAGCAGCAATCCTGCCCCATACAATTCTTTTGGAAATGGCTCGGCAATGCGTGTTAGTCCTGTAGGACATTGGTTTGATAACTTGGAAGATACACTTGCTGCCGCTGCCGCCACTGCAATGCCTACCCATAATCACGAAGAAGGTATTAAAGGTGCGCAGACTGTTGCACTGGCTATTTTTAGGGCAATGGAGTATAATCGTATGTTTTATCAGAGGGCTCCGCTTCATATAGATGAAATAATTAACGAATGCGTTGCTTTCTCGGGTTACAATCTTGATTTCTCAAGGGCATCTGTGCTGAACAAGTTTGATGAAACCTGTCAAGGGACCGTCCCAGTTGCTCTGAAAATCATTAGCCTTAGCACGAGTTTTGAGGACGCAATACGACTTGCTGTTAGTCTTGGTGGTGATGCCGATACTTTGGGCGCTATTGTTGGTAGTATTGCTGAGGCAATATGGGGCATTCCGTTGTGTATGAGGGACCAAATTGAGCGGTATTTGCCTGGCGAAATGCTTGGAGTAATAAGTGATTTTCACCAAGCTCGTCCTGTTTCCTTTAAAACTTTGATTGATACCACTTTCTACAAAAAAGACTATAGTGAAGTTACTTGGGATTTGCTTGACGATAAGGAGTATGATGAATTATACGATAGTGTTGATAAGAAAAAGGATGAATTAAGGCGTCTGATGCAGGAACGCGGTAAGAGACGGAAGAATTGGTGAAGTGTCTGGTAGCAAGAAACGGATTAATTAAGAATCAAACAATGAAACAGGAAGACGAAAATGGTATTGCGTTGAATACCGAAGCGATTAAGTCTTTGCTTGACTGGTATATTGAGAAAAAGACTTGGGAGGATGCTAAGCTTGAACGCTACAAATGGGAGGCATTTAAGCGGTTTGAGGAGTTTTATTATACAGAACTGCCTATAGAAAAGCGCGTTGAGTTGGCATTTTCGAGAGCTGACAACTTGCTTGCTTCGTATTCTTATTACCCTTTGGGTATGCTTAGACACGTGATACCGTATTGTCCAGATTTACTTGATACATTGTATGATGAGGGCGTTGAATTGCCAAAAAGAATCGAAAACTATGTTGCAATGTTCAGCGAAACTGTCAAGAAAATGACTATGGGTGGATATAATGGGTGGAACAAAAAGGAAGAAGTCTCGCACCATCAGGATGTGCGCGCAATTTCTGTCTATCTGTCAATGCGTTATCCGGAAAGATACTATTTGTATAAGTATGAGGTATTCTGTTCTTTTGCAAAATGTGTTGGCTATGAAATAGTACACCACTCGCGTCCCGATGCAGTCAATCGCCTGCTTGAATATTTCGATTTTTGTGACGCAGTGAAAGTGGTGTTGCTTAAGAATAAACAGTTCGTCAAATATTACAAAGCGTGGTTGAAAGATAACAAGTATAGTGATTCGAATTTCAATCTGTTGACTCAGGATTTCATATATTCTGTGGTGTGCCATAGGAAGCCGTTTTCGCATCCCAAAGATGTTTTATTTATGGAGGCAAATAGTATTTTGGATACTATAAACAGGCAGGATCATTCTACCAAAGGCAAGAATGTGGATTATGCAAAAAGTGACAGACTCAAGCGTGGTTTGGGTAAGGACGGCGAACAGTGGGTTATGCAATATGAACAGGACAGAGTGGGGGAATGTAATGTGAAAAATATTGCAAGTGAGTGTGACACGGCCGGATATGATATTCTGTCGGTTGAGGATGATGGCTCAACACCTCGTTATATTGAAGTGAAGACAACGACTGGAAGCATTGATACACCATTCTACTTCTCTGACAATGAGTTGAAGTTTAGCGAAATGCACAAGGAACATTATTATTTGTATCGGTTATATGAGTATAGCAAGGCACCAAGACTTGTTATAATTCACGGCAGTCTTAATGAAGTCCCGGCTTATCCAGTGAACTACAAATGTGTAGTGTCTGAATGATATACGATTATTAGCAACATTTCTTTGTCTTGACCCCTTTTACCACGCCTGGCCTTTGCTGACCATCCAGGCTTGGGCCTCTTTGTTGCCGAGTTTGGCGGCCTTTTTGTAGCTCGAGGCTTCGCGGGCGCTGTTGCCCTGCTTGGCGTAGAGCTTGGCTATGAGGCAGTAGGTTTCGTGGTCGCGGTCGTTGATGGCTACGGCTTTCTGATAGCTGCGCAACGCCTTGACGTAGTCGCCCTTGTCGGTATAGACCTGTCCGAGGCACTTGTAGGCATCAGTGTTTTTCGGGTTGATACGTGCAGCCTTCTGGTGGTAGGCCACGGCTTCGTCGTAGTTGCCTTTGAGGGCGTAAACGGCACCGAGACGGTTGTAGGCCGGCAGGTAGGTGCTGTCAAGGCCAATGATGGCTTCATAGCACTGGACGGCTTTCTTGTCGTCGCCACGCTGGATGTAGGCTATGCCGAGGTAGTAGAGCAGCTTGATTGACTTGTTGTCGCGCTGCAGACCCTTGCGCAGGTGGGAGATGGCGGTTTCGTAGTTGTTTTTCTGTGTGTACATAACACCGAGGTTGTAGTAGGCGTCGACGTTGTTGGGGTCGTTGGCAAGGGTCTTGCGGAACTGGGCAAGGGCGTCGTTGTCGTTGCCGCGGTTGTAGTAGATTACGCCCAGCGTGTTGGTGGCTCGAGGCGATTTAGGGTCTATCTCGAGAGCCTTCTTTACCCAATTGATGGCATTTGTGAAGTTCTTCTTATAGTTGTATATCAGTGCCATACTGCAGTATGCCGACGCGCTCTGAGGGTTGAGCTCAATGGCCCGTTCGGTGAGTTGCTGCAGCTGGTCTACGCTACTGATGAGGCCGCAGCGGATGCCTTCGAAGTCGTTGTTCTCGATGAGGCAATAGACGAGGTGCTCATAGGCCTCGGCAAGGGTGTCGTTGAGGGTGGTGGCTTGGAAGAGCGACACTATTGCTTCGTCAAGATGGGCGCGCTTCTCTTGAAGTTTGCCAAGCAAAAGCAGCGGAATGGCGTTGTCGGGCTCAGCGGCGACGGCCTGTTCGTAGTAGTTTTGTGCACGGTCAAGCAGGTCGAGCTTCTCGGCATTCTGCCCTTTGGCAATCAGGTCTGAACTCTGGCATAACGCTGTGCCGCAGAGCGACAGGACTATAAGTAGGAGTAATGCTTTTTTCATTGTTATGTGTTTAGCTGATTTTGCCCCAGGCGAGGGCACGCTTGTTTTTTTGGATGTAAAGCTTCAGGCAGGCGTTGTCGAGCTCTTCGAGCCTCGGGTCGCGGTCGAGTATTTCCTGCACACTTTCGCGAGCGGCACGCACTATTGGCTCGTCGTTGACGATATCGGCCAGCTTCAGCTGCAGGATGCCGCTCTGCTGCAGGCCCTGCAGGTCGCCAGGGCCTCGCAGTTTCCGGTCTGCTTCGGCAATACGGAAGCCGTCGGTGGATTGGACCATAATGTTGATGCGTT
>JAEEGG010010808.1_pt1 | contig 20056 bp, 14 predicted proteins | sample 9134161 | NCBI WGS metagenome assembly JAEEGG01 (sample SAMN16246543, study PRJNA631951) | gut metagenome | biome: gut microbiome; feature: rumen; material: CR-attached | host: Bos | place: Iran: Karaj | collected 2018-10 | reverse complement strand
TAAATGTTTTAAATTATAATAATACTGTTATTGTCATCAAGTCATTGAATTCCACACCGCAAAGATACATATTTTATTTGAAATAATCTATGATATTTCAAATTTTTGTCCTTTTCCCCTTAAAAAAATATATTAAAAGAAAACTCGCCCATTGCTGAGCGAGGATTCTTCTTAGGCTTTCAAGAACGCGATACGCCGTCTGTTGTCCTTAGGCTTCACGGCGAAGTGCAGCCAACAGACGGAGCCGTGTTGCTCTAATAACAGCTCATCAAATTCCTGCTTTGTACCATCAGCGATATCTAATAATATCGACGCGTAGCGTATGGCCTGTTCGATGCCATAAGTGTGAATATCTACGGCACAGCCCGTCAGGTGGTTGGAGCCTTTGGCTCCACCTGCCAACTTATTCACCGCCGGCGATCGGTAACCTGAGTTGATGATAATCGGCTCTACGTTCTTCGACGTTTCATAATCCTCACCTGGTTGCAGACAATACAGCGTGTTATAGCTATAACGCAAATCCTCCAGCCAATTCTCGCAGATACGCTTCAGGTTCTCAACTACAACATGACTCGGAATGTTTGTAGACTCAACAACTCAACGATGATTATTCAAACGTATTGTCTTGCAATCTTGCATCTTGCAATCTTGCAAAACTCGTTTTCGGATAGTTGTCTAAAAGTTGTGGAAACTTGCATAACATAAATAATTAATATAATATATATTATATAATAATTATATTATAATATAATTATTATATAAATTAAATTTGAAAGGTATTTGTAGTAAAATGAAAATCGCATTTTGCAAGATGCAAGATTGCAAGATGCAAGATTTCCAGACGGATTTGGTTGACAATTAACCATAGTAAAAGTTGACTGTCTTATGCTGTATACCCTTATTTTAGGTACAAAATAAATAAGCGCCACTTGTCAGTGTGACAAATGACGCTTAATCAGGAATAAGATTCTCTAAAATTTTGATACTACATTGCGGCTATGGCTCGCCCAAGACGTCGTAAATCAGCTGTACCTCCGCAGGCGTGTACGTGCGACGCGTGAGAGAAAGGAGTGGTCGCAGGCGTGCACTGGTATCCAACCAGTCCTTGAATTTCTCCCAAGCTGACATAGGTTTGAGATCAGGAAAATAGCACTGGGCCAGTTCCGAACGTTTGAAAGTAGAATGATTGTTAGGCATAATAAGTAATAATTAATGGGTTAATGGATTAATTCACTGCAAAGATACAAAGAATTTTTGAGATTTCTTCGCGAAAAGTGCGTTTTGGGCTGAAAAAACGGCAAAAACTCGGTAAAACTCGGAAGAATTCGGAAAGGGCATTTTAAATGTTGTACCTTTGCAATGCATTTGGAGATGCATTGCGAGTAAAGGCTGCGGCTCACCAGAACAAGCAAGTTTGATTCTGCACTCGCCTTGCACTTTCCTTCGTAGCGTCAAAAGGAAACAAAGGCAGTGCGCAGGCTGGAGTTGAATGGAGACAGAGTGAACAACTAACAACAATTTATTAACCATTAAAATTTTAACAAACAGATGATTGAACTTTATCTTTCAAAGAACATGATTGAGGGTTCTGCCGCATATGGCAAGTATTACCCTCGCGTCAGCTACAAGCAGACGATGAACATTCACGACATGGCCAAGCACATGGCTGAGCACAACACCCCGTTCTCAGAGGGAACAATCGAGGGTATCCTGCGTGACTTCGTAAGGTGTACCCGTGAGCAGACCCTGATGGGTAACACGGTGAAGGTTGATGACCTGGCCATCTTCAAGGTAAGTGTGATTGGTAACGGCAGCATCCTGCTGTATGATCCTGACACTGACAAGACCATCTCTGCCAGCATCGGCACTATCGGCAAGAACGACAAGACTGGTCCTGCTGTGCAGAGTCTGAAGCTCCTGGCTCAGGCTACTGGTGAGTACACTCGCGATGAGCTGAACAAGGTGGCCAAGCTGGCCTGGACTGACAAGGCCGCTGCAGAGATTGCCGCTGCCAAGGCGGCTGCCATCGGAGGCGGGTCTAACGGTGGTGGGTCTGACTCAGGTTCTGAGCAGAACGGTGGAGGCACTGACAACACTGGCGGTGACAACAACGGTGGCGACAACAACGGCGGTGGCGACAACGGCGGTGGCTTCGACACTGGCAGCTAATCAGGAAGGAGGTAGCGTATGACAAAGAAGGAAACGCTTAAGTGGACGCTGCAGATCCTCGCATCGATCATCTCAGCGGTGCTGACAGCTCTTGGAGCAACGAGTTGCATGGGGTTCTAAACTCCTAAAATCTAAAGAAAGCCTCGATAGAATAAACTATCGAGGCTTTATCGCTTATCGCCAAGGATTCTCGTAGGCCACGGGGCCGTTCTCGAGCTTCTGGCAGCTCAGGAGGATATCCTCATAGTGCTCTTGGCCGTCCTCCCAGAACTCCTTGTAGTGTACGCAGTAGCAACCTGTACCCTTCAGGGTCTTCATGGCTGAACCGTCCTTCGTGTTCTGGAACTCTACGGTGATGTCACGGGGATCAGCGGGGTTGATCATCCAGTTGAGCAACTCGGGGTTACCGTCGTTGAGAGCCTTCACGCGGATGTTAACCTGTCCGCCACGGACGATACCTGCTACCTGACCTTCAGTATCAGTTGCCTGATTGAACTTGTAGTCTACCAGCATGACCTCGCGGTCTGCAAAATCCTTAACCTTCAATACTACTGGTGTTACATTCTCTGCCATATCTTGTTTCCTTTCTATTCTTTAAATTGTTAAACTTTAAACTATAAACTTTAAACTCTAAACTATAAAGTTATGCCCACTCGTTCTCGAACTTCACTGAGCCAACCTCGATGTTCTGACAAGAGATGAGGATCTCCTCATAGTGACCGAGCTTGTCTTCCCACTTCTCTTCGAAGTCTACGCAGTAAGCGCCAGTGAACTTGATTTCCTTCATGACCTTCAAGGTCTTAGTCTCGAGGAACTCGATTGAACCATCCTTCTTCAGGAAGCGGTCGCACATCCAAGCCATCAGCTCAGGGGTACCGTCGTTCAAAGCCTTTACGCGAACCTGGATCTTACCGCCACGGGGGATACCTGTCATCTGTCCCTCACGATCAGTCTCCTGATCAAACTCGTAAGTTACCATCTGAACCTCACGATCCTTGTAGTCTGCGATCTTCATTACAACTGGAGTCTTTGCCATAATTCTTTTCCTTTCTTAAATTTTAAATTGTTAATACTATTATAATTTTTAAATTCTCTTTTTGTGTCTGAGGAAGTATTTCGTTCCTTTCGACGATGCAAAGGTATGACGATTTTTGGCTCATTCCAAGTTTTTTTCAAGATTTTGTTTCGAGTTGTAGCGACATGAAAAAGATATTGCGACAAACTTGGCGCAAGGGCTCCAAATCTGTCGCAATAGGAGGTAAAACGACCTTGTTTTTTGTTTATTGTCCTGTGGCTTGACGGTATTCGAGGAGTTTGTTGTGGTAGTTAGCTACAGCATCGGTCTGTTTGTCGCGGGCCTGTTGGTAAAGGAGTTGGGCTTCGAGCAGATCGGACATCTTCGAGGTGCCTGCCTGGTAGAAGTTACGGTTCAGTCGGAGATTCTCTTCTGCCTGTTCGATGCTGCGCTGGGCGATATTGAGTTGCTGACGGGCTTCTTCGACGTCGTTATAGGCTTTCTGCATGCGGATCATCAGCAGTTCGGAGTTATCGGCGAGTTGTGCCTGTGCCTTCTCGTGCTCGATCTTCTTGCGCTTGATGGCATGAGAGCCTCCCCACCAGTCGCTGATGGGCACGCTGACGGTGGCGAAGATCATGCCGAAGGTGTGGTCGTTGTCGAGCAGGTTATGATAGTTGTAGCCTGCACCCACGCCAACGCTGGGAAGATTCTTGCCCACCTCCATCTTATGCTGCAGGTCGGTGGCGCGCACCTGTTGGGTAAGGAGCTGATACTCGGGAAGGTTTGGGAGTGAAGAGTTAAAAGAGGATAGTGGACAGTCTTCTGCCGATGTAGGATCGACAGAGGTGTATGCCACATTCCACGTATCGCCTGCATGGAGGCCGCAGTACTGGGTGAGGAGAAGCTTGACGACAGAGGTGGCATTGCGCAGGGTAAGCTTCTGACTGGCGATATCGTTCTGACGCAGTTGTACCTGCAGGAGATCGTTGCGTAAAGCCACACCAGCCTTCAGGGCCACATCGACGTCCTTGGCGATATCAGCCAGGAGTGCCTCAACGGCCTCGACGGTCTTCATTTTCTCCTGAAGGGAGACAAGCTGCCAGAAGTACTGTTCGGTGGTCTTCTCGACCTCGTTCTCTGAGAGTTGGAGCTGCAGGCGGCTGACGTTCTCGCCCACCTTTGCCAGACGATTGCCATTGATAATCTGGCCGCCAGCGAAGACGGGTTGCACAGCCGTGACACCGCCAATGGTACCATTCTTCATCATCGAGACGTTAATGGGGTTCGCCAAGTCGGCAAGCACCTGCTGGGGCAGTTTCTGGGCGAGCACCTGTCCCAACGACTGTGGTATGAGTTCAGAGGGGTTGATGGTGGTCTCGGCCATGCCCTTGTCGGCATTGAACCAGAGGCCCGTGGCACTGACATTGGGGAAATACTTGGTAAAGGCCTCGCTACGCTGCTGCTGGGCGGCGTTGATGTCGTAACGGGCCTTACGGATGGCGAAGTTGTTATGGAGAGCTGAATCTTTCAGTTGCTCCAGGGTGTATGTCTGGGCGGATAAAGGTAAAAAGGTGAAAAGGTAAAACAGTAAAATACCAATGGCCTTACCAAAATCCTTGTTTATCATTCTCGTTCTCATATTCTTACCTTATATATATATATTAACCTTTAGCTCTTATTTCTCTCACTTAGTCGAAACCTTCCAATAGATAACGGGGAGCATGGTAACGACGAGGATAAGGGAGCCGATGCCACCTGCGAAGATGGTGACACCCACAGGCATCCAGAAGGAACTCTGGGCGATAATCATCGGCACCACACCTACGGCGGTTGTGGCCGTCGTCAGGAAGATGGGCACCATGCGGCGCTTACCAGCATCGTAGGCTGCCTGTTTGACGGCTTCGTTGTAGCCCTCGCGGCTGACCGTCCAGTCGCCATGCTCAGCTACATATTTCTTAATAAGGTCGTTGGCATGCTCGAAGATGAGGATCTCGTTACGCATGATCATTCCCATAAGGGTGATGAGTCCGAAGATGGAGGTCAGTCCCAAAGCACGGTTCATCAGTCCGAGACCTATCAGCGAACCAGGGATCATCAAGGCAAGAGCCACCATGCAGACGAGGGTGATGCCGTATTTCTTGAAGTTGAAGAGCAGGAAGAAGAACACGATGACCATCGCAATCGTGATGCCGCCGATAATCTGGGGCATGGCTTCGTCGCCGTATTCAATCTCGCCTCCCACCTCGCTACGCACACCTTCGGGGATGGCTATCTCGTGCTGCATGATGTCGGCAAGGCGATACTCCACGGGCGAGGTGAACACGCCCTGGGCAAAATGGCCTGTCACTGTGATGCAACGCTCACCACCGCGATGCATGATGCGGCTCTCGCTCCATTTGGGCTGTACCTTCGCTATCTGACGCAGGGGCACGGTGGTATTGGTCTTGCTGACACCAGCGGAGAGCATCGTCAGTGGAGAGCTGATGCCCATATCCTCGATGTCGGAATAGCGCATATCGGTATCGTCGCGCACAACGACGGGCAGATCATAGTCGCCCTCCCAGACCTGACCTACACGGAGGTCGCTGGCAGAGGCACTCAGCGCGAGGGCTGCCGTGGTGCGGGTGAAGCCCATCTGTGCCGAGGTGACTGGGTCGAGCTTGACACTGATGAGTGGGAAGGGTTGGAAGAAGTCGGTATGTACCCACTCGAGTTCGGGCATCTGGCGCATACGCTCCATCAGGCGCTCGGCTACCACATGGAGGGAGTCGAGGTTCTCGCCATAGAAACGGTATTCGAGCTCAGACACTTCGAGGTAGTCGAGTCGCTTGAACTTGACGTATGCCTGTGGGAAAGCCTCACTCAGCATGGGCTGGTATTTAGCCAGCAGGTCGAGGGTGGCCTTTTCGTCCTTCGTATTCACAATCATCTGGGCATAGTTGCTACCCGCAATCTGAGGCGCATAGGCGTCCATGAAACGGGGTGACGAACAGCCGATGAACGAGGTGATGCTCGTGATGAGTTCATCCTTCTCAAGCGTATGGCGCACAGAGTCGCAGATGGCCTCAGAATCGGCCAATCCCTTACCCTCTGGGAGGAAGATCTCGACGGCAAACTGATCGCGGTCGGCGTATGGGAAGAGTCGTACCTTCAGAGTGGGGATAATCAGGCAGGACAACAGGATCAGGGCCACGCCACCGAAGACCGTTACCCACGGGCGGCGGAAGGTGAACTCGAGCACACGGTCGTAAGTGCGCTGCACCCATTTCGTGATGGCATTGCCATCGGTCTTGACCGTTCCTGGCTTGATGATGCGTGTCTCAAGGAAAGGAATGATGCCTACAGCCAGTGCCAGTGATACCATGAGGTTGATGGTGATGGTGACGGGGAAGTCCTCGAGACAGTCATGGAACATGCCCTTCATCGTGATGAGGAAGGGGTAGAAGATGGCACAGATACAGATGGTGGCGAGCATCATCGGCATGAAATACTGCTTGGCAGAGTCGATGGCCGCACGTTTAGGCTCGTAGCCCTTGTTCAGGTATTCGAGATAGCCGTCGATGACCACGATAGAGTTGTCGACGATCATTCCGAGTACCACGATGAGGGCCGCCAGGGTGACGATATTCAGTTCGATGCCCATCATATACATGATCGACACCGAGACAAACGTACTCAGGGGGATGGTGACAGCCGCCACGATGGCAGAGCGCATGGGGAAGAGCACCATCATGACGAGGATGATGATGACCATGGCGATGATGAGGTCGCGCAGGAACGAGGTGACACTCAGCGACACGACCTTCGGCTTATCGGCGATACGCGTGATCTTCACGTCGCTGGGCAGTTCGTTCTGGCGGAAGTCATTGAGCACACGGTCGACGTCCTGACCATACTGCACCACATTGTTGCCTGGCGTCATCTCCATCGACAGCAGTACACAGGGATGGCCATCCTGTTCGATACGACTGGCATGAGGCGGATACTCACGCACCACACGGGCCACATCGCGAACACGGGCCACCTTGCCAGTCACTGGGTCGGAGAAGATAATCTGGTTGGCAATCTCCTCCTCAGAATTCTCCATCGTCTCCACATAGATGGGCACCTGTTGGTCGTCGTCGCTGATGCTGCCGCTGAGGGTGGTGATGCCCTGCGCCTGGAGGCGCGAGAAGAGCAGCTGCTGGCCGATGCCATAGGCCTGGAGGCGCTTGCGGTCTACATAGAGTGATATCTGTTCCTTCTGGGCACCGGAGAGTTTCACATTGGCCACAGAGGGGATGCGACGCAGACGGTCGGAAAGGTCGTCGCTGTATTTCTTCAGCTCACGATAGCTGCGCTGGTCGCTCTCGATGGCCACGAGCAGGGCAGAGGTGTTGCCGAAGTCATCATTGACCACGATGGCGAGCACACCTGCAGGCAGCTCGCTCTTGAAGTTGTTCAGTCCATGCTTGATCTTGCTCCACACCTCGTCCTTATTGTTCACATCATCGTTGAGCTTCACCATCATGATACACATGCCGTTCTGCGACTGTGAGGTCGTCTTCACACGATTTACCTCACCAAAGGTGAAGAGGTAACGCTCGAGCGGTTTGGCCACCTGCTCTTCGACTTCCTCAGAGGTAGCACCAGGATAGACCGCTACCACCACACCCTGACGGATGGTGGCGTGGGGGAACTCATCCTTGGGCATCACGTACATGCCGTAGATTCCCAGCACGAAGAGGATGCTGATGATAAGCAGCGATATCGGGTAATGATCCAATGGCCATTTCAGCCAATTCATCTTATTCTCCATAAACTCTTCATTCTAAATTAGAATCTGACCCTTGTTCCCTCACTCAGTTTCTGATAGCCCTCCGTTACCACGCGCTGGCCAAGGTTGATGCCGTCGACGATAGTGATATAATTGCCGTGAGTGTCGCCGGTAGTGACTGTCGTACGATGGGCGGTGCTGTCGTTGGCAATGGTCCAGACAAAGAGTGAGCCGTCGCTGCGACGCTGAACAGACGTGACGGGTAACGATTTAGCCTGGAGACTCGCAGAGCCATCAGGTGAGAACTGCACATTGGCTACCATACCAGGCAAGAGTTTCCTGTCGCTGTTCTGTACCTGTATGCGTACGTCGTAAGTATGTGTCAGAGGATCTGCCTCTATACCTTTTTCTATATGTCCTCCCTTGAGCGTGGTCTTTGCAGCCTCCACCATGATGGTCGAGGGTGTCGTGCTGTTAAGGCGGCTGATCTCGGCTTCGGGCACGGAGACTTTCACCTTCACACTTGAGATATCGAGAATCGTGACTACGGCCTGAGATGGCATGGCTGTCTCACCAGCCCCAACGAGTTTCTTGCCGATGATGCCGCTCACGGGGGCCGTCAATCGGCAGTCTGCCAGATTCTTCCTGGCTACCTCGAGCTGTGACTTGGCCTGCTCTACCTTACTCTCAATCTCTACCCACTTTACTTCAGGCAGTGAACCGTTCTCGTGGAGCATGCCGTAGCGCTCATGGGCGTCGTTGGCTTGTTTCATCGCTGCTTCGGCACCGGTCAGGAGGTTACGGGCCTGGGTGTCGTCCATCTCTGCGAGGAGTTGTCCACGCCCCACGGCCTGTCCCTCGCTCACGAGCAGACGCTTCACCACACCCATGCCCGTAAAGCTGACAGCTGTCCCCTCGCGCTCCTCGACGATGCCTACATAAGAGACGCTGTTATCGGCCATCGCTGGCGATACCACCTGGGTCTTCACACGGATGGGTGCTTTCTTCCCATTCTCTTTCTTCTCACTGCAACTGCAGGCGATGACGACTGCGGCTAACATCAATAGTAACTTTCTCATATAATCTTTATTTTATGATATTCTTGACAATCAGGGTCGAATTTGTGCCTCCGAAGCCGAAGGAGTTGCTAAGGAACATGTCGAAGTGGGTTTCGACGGTCTCAGGCAGCACATGGATGCAGGCAGTCTTATCGTCGGGGTTCTCGAAGTTCAGCGACCCGGCGATGAAGTCGTTCTTCATCATCAGCGTGGAATAGACAATCTCTGAAGCGCCTGACATCCACATCTCATGTCCCGTCTGACTCTTCGTAGAGGTGACAGGCACGCGATAATCGCCGAAGATGCGGGCGATGGCCTGTGCCTCGCAGGCATCACCAACGGGCGTTGAGGTGGCGTGGGCATTGACGTAGCCCACATCGCGGGGTTGGATGCCTGCACTCTGGAAACATTGTTCCAAAGAACAGGCAGGACCATCAATATTAGGATTTGAGATGTGCTCGCCATTGCTGGAGAAGCCCCAACCAAGGATCTCGGCAATGATGGGAGCCCCGCGACGCATGGCATGGTCATAACTCTCGATGATCAATGTGGCAGCACCACCGCTGGGTACCAGTCCATCGCGCTCACGATCGAAGGGACGGCTGGCTCGGGTAGGGTCGTTCTCACGTTGTGAGAAAGCCTGGAGCCCGTCGAAAGCCGCAATGCCATACATATTACTCTCCTCGGCACCACCACAGATGATGCACTCCTGCAGCCCGTCCCTGATGAGCAGGAATCCGAGGCCAAGGGCCTGAGAGCCAGAGGCACAGGCGGCGGAGGCTGTCAGGTTGATGCCTTTCAGATGGAACAGCGTAGCGAGGTTCATGGTTACCGTGGAGTTCATCGACTGGAAGATGGCTCCACTGCCACAGGCTGATGTGCACTTCACCTGACGGATCTTGTCGAGCCCCACCATCGTGGACTCAGCCGTAGAGTCGTTACCATAGATGAGACCAACCACATGGCTGTCGATATAGTCCTGATCAAGACGAGCCTGCTCTAGTGCCTGGCGCGTGGCCATGTAGGCATACTGTGCCTCCTCGGACATCATCTGGCGTTGGTTACGGCTCAGAAAGGGCTTAAGGTCAGCCTTGGGCACATCACCGCAGATGGGCGAGAAAAAGCCTGCATCCTTACGCTCCTGACTGAAGATGATGCCGCTACGGCCTTCGTAAAGCGACTGACGGACGGCATCGAGTGTGGTTCCCAGGCACGACCAGATGCCCATTCCCGTCATCACGACTCTATTTCTCATGTGTAAAACTGTCTGTTTTTGGTTGCAAAGATAATAAAAGATTTACGATTTACGATTTACGATTTGCTTTTTTTTACAAGGCGGAAACATTTTTTTTCACTTTTCACTTTTCACTTTTCACTTTTTTAAGTACCTTTGCAGCGCAATTGCGCCATAAGATGAGACTGACTCAAATAATAGGAAAGGTTTTTGTTCCCCGTCAGCGTGCCCTGGAGAGGTATCAGAACGACGGGGAACTGCTGCAGCGAGGGGTGTTGACTCACCTGATCGGTGCGGCAAAAGATACTGAGTACGGCCGTCATCACGCCTTTACAGCGATCAAAGGCTATGACGATTTTGTGAGTCATGTGCCAGTGAACACCTACGAGGAACTGAAGGGTGACATCGACCGTATGCGTCAGGACGAGACGGATATCCTCTGGCCAGGACGCGTGAAGTGGTATGCCAAATCGAGTGGTACTACTAACGATAAGTCGAAGTTTATCCCTGTCAGTCCGGAGGGCCTACAGAAGATTCACTATGCTGGTGGGCGCGACTCGGTGGCCATCTATCTGAGAAACAACCCCAAATCAGCTATGTTCGACGGCAAGGGACTCATCCTTGGTGGCAGTCATGCGCCCAACTACAACCTACCTGGTTCGCTGGTAGGCGACCTCAGCGCCATCCTCATCGAGAACATCAACCCATTGGTGAACCTCGTGCGAGTGCCCAAGAAACAGACGGCCCTGCTCTCGGACTTCGAGGTGAAGCGTGAGCGTATAGCTCGAGAGGCGATGACCAAGAACGTGACGAATATCTCAGGCGTACCCTCATGGATGCTCTCAGTCCTCACCTGTATGATGGAGATAACAGGCAAGACGCATCTCGAGGAGGTGTGGCCCAATATCGAGGTGTTCTTCCACGGCGGTGTGGCTTTCACCCCCTATCGCGAACAGTACAAGCGCCTCATCACGTCGCCCAACATGCACTATATGGAGACCTACAATGCCAGTGAGGGCTTCTTCGGCATCCAGGACGATCCTGCCGACAAGGCGATGCTACTGATGCTCGATTACGGTGTGTTCTACGAGTTCATCCCCATGGACGGTGGCGACCCTGTACCCCTTTGGGGAGTCGAGACAGGCAAGAACTACGCGATGGTGATCTCAACCTCGTGCGGACTCTGGCGCTATGAGATCGGCGATACCGTACAGTTTACCTCTACCAATCCCTATAAGTTCATCATCTCAGGCCGTACGAAGCATTTCATCAATGCTTTTGGCGAGGAACTGATAGTCGACAATGCTGAGCAAGGTCTGGCTTATGCTTGTGAGCAGACAGGGGCCGAGGTACAGGAATACACGGCAGCACCCGTATTTATGGACGAAAATGCAAAGTGTCGCCACCAGTGGCTCATCGAGTTCTCCAAGCGTCCTGAGGATCTGAAGCTGTTTGCCTCGCTCCTCGACAAGCGTCTGCAGGAGATCAACAGCGACTACGAGGCCAAGCGCTATAAGAACATCACGCTACAGCCCCTGGAAATTGTGGAGGCCAGACCAAACCTCTTCAACGACTGGCTGAAGCTACGTGGTAAGCTGGGAGGACAGCACAAGGTGCCCCGTCTGAGTAACTCGCGTGACAATATCGAACAACTGCTGGCGCTGAATAAGTGATTAGTGAATAACGAATAGTGAATAGTATGATAAAGAAGAATAGCAAATTCAATCATATGAGGATATTGCCGATGATCGCATTGGCACTATTCATTATTCATTGTGCACTATTCATTATCTCTTGTGCCCGTATGGGACAACCCGACGGTGGATGGTACGACGATGATCCTCCCAAGGTCATTGGCAGTACACCTGCTGACCAGTCGGCAAACGTCAAATCGAAAAAGATCACCATCTACTTCGATGAATACATCAAACTGGAGGATGCCACCAGCAAGGTCATCGTCTCGCCTCCACAGCTCGAGATGCCTGAGATTAAGTCTGCTGGCAAGAGAATCATCGTGGAACTGAAGGACACCCTGAAGGAGAATACGACCTACACTATCGACTTCAGCGATGCCATCACAGACAATAACGAGGGTAACCCCATGGGTAACTATACTTACAGTTTCTCGACTGGCGAACAGATAGATACCTTTGAAGTGTCAGGCTACGTGCTCGATGCCAGTAACCTCGAACCCATTAAGGGTATCATGGTGGGACTCTACGATGACTTTGCAGACTCAGCCTTCAAGACCAAACCAATGCTGCGCGTATCGCGCACTGACGGTAGCGGGCACTTTGTGGTCAAGGGTGTGGCACCAGGCAAATACCGTGCCTTTGCCCTGAAGGATGCCGACGGTGACTTCATCTTCAATCAGAAGAGTGAGATGCTGGCCTTCAACCATGATACGCTGGTGCCAAGTTGGAAGCCTGATACCCGTGTGGATACCGTCTGGCGCGACTCACTCCACATTGATGCCCTGTTGCAGGTGCCCTATACCCACTTCCTGCCTGACGACGTGACGCTACTGGCGTTTACGATGACTCAGACAGACCGTTATCTGCTGAAGACGGAACGCAAGGAAGCCAATATGTTCAGCATGTACTTCAGCTATGGCCATCCAGAACTGCCAGTCATCAGGGGACTGAACTTTGATGCCGACAGTGCCTTCGTCATCGAGACTGGCGAGAAACAGGACACCATCCACTACTGGCTGCGCGACACAGCCCTGGTGAATCAGGACACGCTCCGCATGGAGATCAGTTATATGATGACTGACACGCTGGGCGCACTCGTCAGTCAGACTGACACCATTGATGTCTTGGCAAAGACTCCTTATGAGAAGCGCATGAAGGATAAGGCCAAGGAACTGGAGAGATGGCAGAAAGAGCAGGAAAAGAAAAAGAAACGAGGCGAGCCTTACGACTCCATCTATCGTGAAAAGCCATTAGAACCCAGGATCAACCTTCCTCAGACCATGACGCCTGAGAACGAGGTGACGGTAGAGATGGCGACGCCACTTGTGAGGTGCGACACTTCGATGGTTCATCTCTACTCGATGATCGATTCCGTGTGGTACGAATCAACCTGCGTCTTCGAACCTGTCGAACACAGCATACGCGAATACAGGATCCTCGCCAACTGGAAGCCTGGTATTGAATACAGTCTTGAAATCGACTCCGCAGCCTTCGAGGATATCTACGGCAAGGTGTCTGATCCTTACAAACAGGGTGTCAAGATCGATACAGAGGAGACGTACAGCTCGCTGAAAATCACCCTCTCAGGTATTGCTGATACAGCCCAGGTCATCTTACAGCTGTTGAGCGCATCCGATGCAGTGGTAAAGGAAGTACGGGCAGAGAAAAGTGTGGCCACCTTCAGATATGTGAAGCCTGGCAAGTACTATCTGCGTGCACTGGTCGACCTCAACGGCAACGGTATCTGGGATACAGGCGACTACGACAAGGACTTGCAGGCAGAGACTGTCTACTATTATCCCCGAGAGATCGAATGTAAGGAGAAATGGGATGTCAGCCAGAACTGGAATGTCCTGTCGACACCTGTTTACAAGCAAAAGCCCTTAGCGATTACGAAACAGAAGCCCGACGCGGTCAAAAAGCTGAAGAACCGTAATCTGCAGCGGGCTCAGGAGTTGGGCATCGAGTATATGAAAACCCAAGGCGTGAATTTAGAAAAGCAAAACAGTAAAAAATGATAAAGATTATAGTAATTACCCTTTTTGCCCTTTTCCCTTTAACCGGCAAGGCACAGTGTGGCATCGAGAATACAGCCTTCAAAAGCGGCGAGGAACTGAGATATGACCTCTACTTCAACTGGAAGTTCATCTGGCTGAAAGTGGGAACGGCTGAGATGGATACGAAGCTGACGAAGTTTGAAGGCAAGGAAGCCTGGAAGTCCTACCTCATCACACGAGGCAACCCCAAGCTCGACAAGTACTTCCTGATGCGCGACACGCTGCTCAGCTACTGCAATACCGACCTCTCGCCCCTCTATTTCCGCAAGGGTGCCCGCGAGGGAGACCGTTACTATATCGACGAGATCTGGTACAGCTATCCCAACAACTTCTGTCAGTTGAAGAAGCACCGTGTCGATGCCGACGGCGAGCAGCATTGGAAGACTAGCACCTATAAAAGCTGTATCTACGACATGATGTCGATCTTCCTCCGTGCACGTAACTTCGATGCCACGAAGCTGAAGAAGGGTGATGTCATCCCCACTGCCATCAGCGACGCACGCAGCTTGTCGAACTCATGGCTCGAATACCGTGGCAAAGAGAACTTCAAGATGAACGACTCGAAGGAGAAGTTCCGCTGCCTCGTGTTCTCATTCTATGAGCGCGAGGACAACAAGAGCCATGAGCTGGTACGCTTCTATATCACCGACGACCAGAACCATATACCAGTACGCCTCGACATGTTCCTAAGTTTCGGAAGTGCCAAGGCGTACCTGAAGAGTTATAAGGGCGTGCGCAGTGCCATCACTTCGAGGGTGAATTAGCCTCTGCCTCAAACTTCTCGATCTTATCCAGATAATACTGGCGCAGGTCCTGCCATTTGTAGTAGGGCCAGTTGTCAGTGTTGCCAGGCATATAAGTCTCGCGCTCGTTGAGCAATGCCTTCACGAGGATGTCGCCCGTCTTGCCTTTCTTGGGACGATAGAACACCAGCTGGATGTTACAGCCCATGGGGAAGATACGGTAGTTGCGCCAATAGGTGTCGAGTTCGTCGAGGTTCTCCACAGCCATGCCGCAGTTGTCGAGCTCCAGCAGACAGGCCAGCGGCATCACACACACCTCGTGGCCGAAGCGCAGGGTGGCCTGTGTCTGGGTGACGGTATCGGCAGTGGCGATAATGTTCTTCAACAGGTTCAGCTGACTGAAGGGCATCTTCTCTCCAGAGACGGGTGAGGCACCATAGTCGAGATACCATCCTACATTACGGATGCGCCACTGGTCGTACATCTCCTCATCGGTGAAGAGCGACAGCAGCTCAATGTCTGTATCATGACTCTGCATATTAGCGGCCACGTCGAAGAGACGGCGCATGAAATCTCCTGCAGCCACATTGTCATAGACCCACTGCTGATCATTGAAAAGTACCTTCATCAGTCTCTCAGGGTGGGTGTATTTCTGCTTGTATTCAGCCTCTTCCTTGTCACCTGTGCCACGTCCCTGTTTCTTCACAATGCCCTCCCAAGGCTGGTTCAGATAGAACTGCAGCGACTCGCTGACGTCGTTGTGAATCTGTGCCGTTGGGTTCGCAGCAGCCAACTCCTCACACTCGGCAATCATCGAGAGGATGCAGCGCGTCACGGTAGTGCTGCGGGCATCGATCTTCAGGTCCTTCGTCTTGAAAATCTCAGGGAAGTTCTGAGCCATACGCTTGCCGATACCGTGATGTTGGCGCTCGCCAACGGTTGTCAGGTCACCCAGACGTTTGACGGTAGTGGGCATAAAGGCCTCCAGTTTCTTCAGTGTCTCCTCGCCTAATGGTGTCAGCTTTCCTGCGTCTCGGGCACTCTTCAGGGTGTTGAGGGGCAGCGTGTATTCTCCTTCCCATATCAGCCAGCGCGAGCCATGACGCCCATAATGGCTCATGTAGAAAGGCTCATAGTTCTTAGGACTGGGTGTCAGTGGCTTATCCGACAGCTGACGGTCATAGTCCAGATAGTTACTGCCTGCCAAGTAACGGTTGGCAGCAATCTCGTCTTTGGCAGAAGTCTCATAAACAGGAGCCTTCTGAGCCTGCACAGCCATCGTGCAGCTGATGGCTAAAATCAGTAATCCTTGTCTCATCTTTTCTGGTTTTGGTTCGTAATATGGGGCAAAGATACGAAAAAGAAGTGAAAACCAATGATGACAATGGGATGTATAGATATGCCATCGACAGATTTAATATAGTTTAACCTTCTGAGGCTGAAGAGGAAGATAATAATGATTACCTTTGCAGTCGCAATGAAAAAGCTATCTATTATTATCGCATTAGTACTGAGCTGGCAGGCTGCTCAGGCTCAATTGGTTATCAATGAACTGATGCAGTCGAACGTGGACTGTATCATGGATGACCTCAAGGATTTCCCAGATTCCTGGGTGGAACTTTATAACTCTGGCGATGATGCCGTGAGCCTGAAGGACTACAAGCTGGGCAGAACGGAGAATAGCGACGAGGCCTGGCAGCTGCCTGACGAGATGGTGTCTCCCAAGATGTGGGCACTCGTCTACTGCGACAAGGTGGGCCAGGGGCTTCATACCTCTTTCCGTCTCGATTCTGGGAAAGGTGGAGCCCTCTATCTCTTTCAGGGATCCACTATCATAGATAAGGTAACGAATCTGGAAAAGCAGCCTGCGCCCAATATCGCCTACGGACGAAAGACAGACGGCAGCAGCGAGTGGGGCTATCAGCTGACTCCCACTCCCAAAGAAGCCAATACTGGCGACATCTGCGATCACGACCATATCCTGGGTGAACCTATCTTCAGCGAAAAAGGACGTGCAGGGAGTGGTTTGAGTTCGTTTAATCTGACGTTGTCATTGCCTGAGGGTTGTCCTGATGGAACGGAAATTTATTACACGACAAACGGCTCTGAACCCACGCTCACCAGCACAAAATACACCTCAGAAATCCCCATCACCGACTCTAAAGTCGTTCGTGCCAAGCTGTTTTGTGAGGGCTGGCTCTCACCAAGGAGCACTGTGGAGTCGTATATCTTCCACGACATGAAACTGACGATTCCCATCATCAGTCTCGTTATAGACAATAGATACCTCAACGACAGCAAGATAGGTATCTTCAAAAACAACTATGGCCATGAGAAGTATCAGCAGGTGAACTGGCGCAGGCCCCTGAATTTTGAGCTCTTCGACAAAGAGGGCGAGCCTTCACAACTGAATCAGATCTGCGAGACGCGTATCACTGGCGCCTATTCGAGAGAGGCCTCCAGAAAGTCGATGGCCATCTATTGCCATAAGCGTTTTGGCAAGAAGAACCTGGAGTATGAGTTTTTCCCCGACCAATGCCCAGGACTTACGAACTATAAGTCGATTGTGCTTCGTAATTCAGGCAACGATCACGACTATATCTATATGCGCGATGCTCTTGCCCAGCGCTCGATGGCAGAGCATACAGATATGGACTGGCAGGCCTGGCGACCAGCAGTCATCTATATCAATGGTTCGTACTGGGGTATCCTGAACATTCGCGAAAGGGCTAACGAGAACAATATCATCACCCATTACAACGGACTGGAAGACATCGACCTGATAGAAAACAATGAACTCAAAGAGGGCACCATTGATAACTACAACGCCTTCACCAAATTTTATACGGAGCAGAACCACACGCTGGCAGAATATGCAGAGGTCATGGACTGGGAGGAATACATCAATATCGTTGCCATGAACTTCTACTTCAACAACCTCGACTATCCGAATAATAATAATGTGATGTGGCGCCCTAGGGCTGAAGGAGGCAAATGGCGCTGGATAGGCAAAGACCTCGATTACACGATGGGTCTTTACACACAAGGAGGCGCTGGTGGTTCAGGTGGTTATGACCATCAGATTATCGCTCAGTGGTATCATCCTGATGACAAGAACCTGCATTTTGGTGCCAACTTCTCCATCAATGAGGAATCTACCCTTCTCTTCCGTCGTCTAATGGAAAACAAAGACTTCGCTCGCGAGTTTATCGATCGTTTCAGTGTCTATATGGGTGACTTCCTGAATGATAGGGGCATCCAGATCATCTGGGATCCCATGTACAAACTGTTGATTGGTGAGTGGAAACGTCACAGAAGTACTGTCTACGATAATCCCTGGTGGCCTAACTACGAGGACGAGAAAAGATATGTGCGTTTGTGGCTCTCCAACCGTACCAGAGAGATGTATAAACAACTGGGTGATGTCTATCAGTTGGGCACTCCCATCAATATGACGGTGAACGTGTCGACATCCCATCCAGAGAAGATCACAACCACCTTTAATGGTGTCAAACTCTCTAGAGGCATCTTCGACGGAAAATTCTTTGCAGGACGAGAGGTGAACATCGAAGGTCAGGCAAAAGACGGTCAGGCTGTAGTTGGCTGGAAAGTAGTGATATACTCCAGCAGTAAAGAGGAGACAAAACAGATTGATGGAGCTGTCTGCAAACTGACTTTCCCCAATTGCACGTCGATGGCCATCAATGCCATTCTGGGTGATGCCTCAGCCATCAATCAGGTGGAGCAGATGCAGCAGTGGACTTGGCAGAGAGACGGAGACCAGCTGATTCTCAGTGGAGTTCCCTCAGGTACGAGTGTGCAACTCTACGACTTGCGAGGTATGCAGCTCTCGAAGGTTGTCTCAGATGGCTCAACCATCGCATTGCCTATTCGTCGTGCTCAGCTTCATGTGCTGAAAGTAGGAGGGAAAGCCGTAAAACTCAAATAAAATTTGGTTGTTTGCTTTCTTATTTGTACCTTTGCAAACGAATATTATTAAAAGGTACGCACATGATACAATCAATGACTGGCTACGGCAAAGCGGTCGTAGCTTACAAAGACAAGAAAATCCATGTAGAGGTGAAGTCGCTGAACTCCAAGCAGCTTGACCTGAACACACGTATCGCACCCCTCTATCGCGAGAAGGAGATGGAGATGCGCCAGATGGTGGCTGAAGCCCTCATCAGGGGAAAAGTAGACATGAGTGTCTGGATAGAGAAGGATATGGCCGTCGACCCTACCCCCATCAATGCGGCACTCGTGGAGAACTATTACCAGCAGATTAAGAGCATCTCTGAGAAGACGGGCATCCCTGTGCCTGAAGACTGGTTCTACACCCTGCTCCGTATGCCCGATGTGTTGACAAAGACTGACACGGAGGAGCTGGAGGAAGAAGAGTGGCAGACGGTGAAGGGGGCAGTGAGCGAGGCTCTGAAGAACCTCGTTGACTTCCGTACTCAGGAGGGAGCTGCCCTGCAGAAGAAGTTCACGGAGAAGATTGACAATATCGCCATCCTGTTGGCAGAGATCGAGCCCTACGAGAAGAGTCGCGTGGAGAAGATCAAGCAGCGCATCGTGGAGGGTCTGCAGCAGATTCCTGGGGTGGACTACGACAAGAATCGTCTGGAGCAGGAGCTGATCTACTACATCGAGAAACTCGACATCAGTGAGGAGAAGCAGCGTCTGACAAACCATTTGAAGTATTTCCGCGATACAATGAACGAGCCTGCCGGACAGGGTAAGAAGCTCGGCTTTATCGCTCAGGAAATGGGGCGCGAAATCAATACCACCGGTTCGAAATCCAATCAGGCTGAAATGCAGAATCTCGTCGTCAAGATGAAGGACGAGCTTGAGCAGATCAAGGAGCAAGTGCTCAATGCCTTATAGGGAGGGCCATGAGTTGGTAAACTGTAAACAAAAAAATATGAAGGGTAAATTGATTATTTTCTCAGCTCCAAGCGGAACGGGAAAGTCGACCATTATCTCGTGGCTGATGAAGGAGCACCAGGAACTGAACCTGGCATTCTCAATCTCCTGCACATCAAGGGCCCCGAGAGGTTCAGAGCAGAATGGGGTAGAGTATTTCTTCATCTCCCCAGAGGAGTTTCGCGACCGCATCGAGAACGATGAGTTCCTTGAGTACGAGGAGGTCTACACAGACCGCTATTACGGCACCCTAAAGTCTCAGGTGGAACGCCAATTGGAGGCAGGACAGAACGTTGTGTTCGATGTCGACGTGAAAGGTGGTGTGAATATCAAGCGATTCTATGGCGATAGGGCGCTGAGCATTTTCATCCAGCCCCCGTCGATTGGCGAGCTTCGTCGCC
>JAEEGG010010807.1_pt1 | contig 20058 bp, 16 predicted proteins | sample 9134161 | NCBI WGS metagenome assembly JAEEGG01 (sample SAMN16246543, study PRJNA631951) | gut metagenome | biome: gut microbiome; feature: rumen; material: CR-attached | host: Bos | place: Iran: Karaj | collected 2018-10 | reverse complement strand
TGGCGACGGGCGCATGGGCACAAGACCCTGACCCCATCGACCTCACGCCCAGTGCCGACGGTACGGTGTGGACACTCAGCACGATGCCCGAATACGACGTCGAGCTGGAAGTGACATACTACACCGACGAGGAAGTGGCCGAAATGGAAGAGGCCGCATACACCGAGGGCGTAGAGCTGACGCCCAGTGCCGACGGCAAGACGTGGACACTCGCCTCAACTCCCGCCTTCGACGTGGAGCTGGAGGTGGAGTATGAGACTGCCCTGGCTCTCGACGAGGCCACCGACAACACCGCCACGCTCGCCGAGTGGAACGGCTGTGAGGCCGACGTCACGGTGACACGTACGCTGACGGCAGGCATGTGGAACACGCTGGCCGTACCGTTCGACATCAGCGCAGCGAATTTCGCCACATTGCAGAACCTATTGACAACACTGGGCGGTAGCATCGTGGTGAAGCAGCTCGGCAGCTCAGAATTCGACGCTGGTACTCTGACCCTGAACTTCACCAATGCTACCAGCATCGAGGCCGGCAAGCCTTATCTCGTCAAGGTGTCGAGTAGCGTCAATCTTGCAACGCTTCCTGCAACCCTCGCTGCCCTCTCATTAGCCAATCCCTTCGCCGGTGTGACCATCAGCAAGACGCCCGTTCCTACCGAGACCACCTATGCCGACTTCATCCCCACGCTGGGCTTGACGGAAGTTTCGGGTGACACGAAGGAGATTCTCTTCGTCGGTAGTGGCAACAAACTGACTCATCCCTCGACACTGCCCGGCAACATGAAGGGCTTCCGCGGCTACTTCAAGCTGAAGGGTGACGCCGTCAGTGCAAACGGCTTCAGCCTGAATCTTGGAGACGAGACGACGGGCATTCATTCAATTGACAATGGACAATTGACAATTGACAATTCTGTCTACGACCTGCAGGGGCGCCGCGTGCAAACCTCAAATCTCAATTCTCAAACCTCAAATCTAAAGAGGGGTGTGTATATCGTGAATGGCAAGAAAGTAATCATCAAGTAAATGGAGGATACGATTATGACAAAGCGTGATTATCTGCAGCCCACGATAGAGGTGGTTGAAATAAATACGAATGTCCAGATTCTGGCCGGCTCGATAAAGACCACTGGCCTCGACGGTGATGACCTCACAGAGGATAGCACTCCCGGTGACATCGACGGTGCCATGAGCCCGCTGTTCGAAACCGACCCATTGAATATCCTGCAGGGTATATAGACACTTGATGGGTAGGCACTGAGCCTCCCGACCTTCATAGGGCTCCCTCCTGTAACTGAGCAGTGAGGGGGCCTTTATTGTGTACTACAGAGTTATCGTATTAATACAAAGTAATAGATTAAAAATCAAAGTAACATGAGACCAGAAACAAAGATTGATTTGAAGAAAGCAATGGTGAAAAAAACGTGAGTGAGACAGAAGTGGCCAGGCAAATAGGCTGGACGAAACAGTATTTGAACAGCATCAGCTGTGGTAAGGGAAACCCTACCATTGAACAATTGGAGCGTATCGCCGAAGTACTCGGAATGACGCTCCATATTTTGTTTGAATAGGGGCTTGTCAACTTGTGGGGTTGACATTTTGCACGGCCATGAAAAATAGTCGTGCAGAAGCTTGCATTCGCCCGTTTCATTTTGTAACTTCGCACACGGAAAGACTTTAATGTCACACAGAAACCACAGAAATCACAGAAATAAAAAAGGCTTATGGAAGTATCGTTATTACAGCATGCGAAGGACAAGTCACCGCAGGCGGTGACGCTGGACAAGTTGGTGGAACTCATCCGGGGCGACCAGTGGCCGCCGGGGTATGAGCCCATACTTTTGGTGCAGGGCACGTTCGAGGGCGGCACGCGTCAGCAGGACCTGATCCGGTTGTCGGGACTGGCTGTGGCAGTGTTCATTCATGTGGAGGGCAGCAGCTTGGCGGAGCTCCGTGAGGAGGCACGCGCCGACCCGCACACGCTGCTGCTCTACACCATTGCCGACAGCCTCGTCATCCTCTATCCCTACGAGCTCGATGTGGGCTATGAGGTATACCTGCAGCGCCAGTTCTATCACAAAGCTTTCCTCTTCGGCAACGACTACTACGAAGAAATCACCGGTCTGCAGTCGCAACGCAAGGGCAAGGATGTCGGCAAGCGCTGTCCGCTGGGACATGATGGGGAGGTTTACTACAATCCGCAGGCGGAGCCCTTCCTGGCCTGGGAGATCAAGGAGGGCTGCCGCCGGCAGACCAGTCAGCCGAAGAGTACCGAGGGCCTGCGCGAACGCAAGCCGAACTACAGGGAGGTGTATATGAGTCTCGACGAGATGGAGCAGTGGCTGCAGAAAAACATCCAGCTGCGCCGTAACGTCATCACCATGCGCAAGGAGTACCGCTGGCTGAAGGACGGCTATTGTGACGACGGCAAGCCGTGGGAGAACTTCGACGACGAGGCCTTCAACGACGTATGGCGTGGTATGGAGAAGGTGAAAACCACCAAGGACGATGCCCTGCACAAGACCATCGACTCCAGCTTCGTCAGCGACTATAATCCCTTTGTGGAATACTTGAACGCGCTGCCGCCGTGGGACGGCGACGACTATATCCGCGGACTGGCCATGGGTGTCACGGTGGCCGGCGACTTCGACGAGTGGTGTCGTTTCGTGGAGTGCCTGCGCAAGTGGCTGGTGGCCATGGTGGCAGGGTGGATCAATCCGGATGTGGTGAACCACGAGGTACTGGTGTTCATCGGACGCCAGGGCATCTACAAGACCACGTGGATGAGTCACCTGCTGCCACCGTCGCTGCGCAGCTATTTCTGTACCCAGGCAGGTGTGGGCGACAATGTGAAGGACGAGGAACTGGCCCTGACACAGTACGGTCTGATCAGCTGTGAGGAGCTCGACACGATGTCGACACGCGAGATGAACAAGATGAAGCGTGCCATCACCCTGTCGCATGTCAATGTGCGCCCTCCCTTCGGCCGTTATACGGTGCACCGTCCGCATATCGCCTCGTTCTGCGGCACGGGCAACAACGAGAAGTTCCTGAACGATCCCACGGGGACGCGCCGCTGGCTGGCCTTCAAGGTGGAGAACATCGAGTCGCCAAGGGTACTGCCCTTCGAGTATGAAGGCATCTACAGTCAGGCATACTATCTCTACCGCAACGGTTTCGAATACTGGTTCTCGGGCAATGAGACGGCAGCCATCGACGAGCGTAACAGCCGCTTCAAGGTGGCCAACCTGGAGCAGCAGCTCGTATACCGCTACTACCGCCGTCCGTCAGGTGCCGATACGGGCGAGTTTGTCAGCGTGGGCGATGCCTTGCAGCTGATGCCCGGCAATGTCACGTCGAAGCTGCGCAAGGAGGCCGTCGACCAGGCCTTTATCACTCTGGGCTTCGAGGCCATGGTATGCGACGGTCTTCCCGGCTACCGTGCCGTACGTCGTCTGCCTGAGGAGTTGAGTGCCCTGGGGCGTCAGATGGCCACGCGAGCCCTGCAAGAGCAGAATACCGGCAAAGAGGATCCGGCGATTCCGGACTATTTCTGAAAAATTCCTCCCGCGTACGTACGTGAACTCAATTTCCGTTACAAAAGTTCCTGTACGTACGCGGGAGAAAAGTTTTTAAAAATTCAAAGCATATGTTAGAAGTAAAAGACTATTCCAAACAAGAGTTGGCTGATGCCATTTATGCCGGCAATATCAAGCCGAAGTCAAGATTGAAGAAATTGTGGCTCGAGATAACGAAATGCCCTCAGCTGGTAGACGAATTACATCGTCTTCATTACCATACGGGTGACTCTGGCTTCACCGCACAGATGGTAGAACGTATCAAGTATTACTTGTGTATAGACTGAGATGAGTGAAAGAAAGTTAAACAGTTGAACACTCTGACGATTATGGCGATTGTGATTTATTTTGCCGACAAAAGGCCTTCCCGGATGTTGTACCTTTGCTGTTGTGAATCAGGGAAGCGTCACCTACGGGTCTTCCGAGCGTCTGTTACGACCCGTCCGAGCGTCATCTACGAACCGTTCCGATAATCCTTTGGGGGGGTAAAGTGATATCGGAACACCTCCAACGAGATACGCGAACGACCGCAAGGAGATACCGGAACGACCGCAAAGTGACATCCCTCTCACTTAAATCTTATAATTTTAATCTTTCATTTTTAATCTTTAATCTTTCATTTTTTTATTTATGAGTCAGAAGTACATCAAATCAAAGAACAACAACACGAAGTCTCCCGCCTACGGGAAGTATTTCGCCAAGGCCGTGTACGACGAGAAGTTCGTCGAGACCGACGACATCGCAGAATTCATCCAGACACAGGCCACGCTGAAGCGCAGTGACATCAAGGCCGCCCTCGACGAGCTGGGCAGTGCGCTGAAGCACTTCCTGGGCATGGGCCAGAAGGTGCGCCTGAAGGGCATCGGCATCTTCAAGGTAGGCTTCTCGTCAATCGGCGTCACCAAGCTGGAGGACTGTACGGCAGCCACCATCACCACGCGCCGCGTGCTGTTCTCGCCGGAGAAGGAGCGCATCGTCGTCGGCTCCACCATCAAGGACGGCAAGATCATCCAGGAGTATGTCAACGCCAAGACGCTCGTCAAGGACGTCGCCTTCGAGGAGACCCACGACAACGCCATGAACGTGCCAGTGGAACCTTAAGCGCATCGCGCAAATGAGAAATGAGAAATGAGTAATGAGAAATGAGAAGTATGAAGAAAGAGACTTGGAAACAGATCATTCAGATCGTGATCACGATTCTGACGGCCATCAGTAGTACCATCCTTGTACAGAGCTGTGGATTTTAATTTGGAATGAGGAATGTGGAATTATTCTCGCTACGCTGCGATGTATGAATGATGAATTTTCAATTCTTCATTGAACAATCGCCAGAGGCGACCATTCAACACTCAACATTCAACACTCAACATTAATAAAATGAGAACAATTACATTGATAGTAGTACACTGCAGTGCAGTACGGCCAGACCAGACGAGTTCCGTAGCCCAGATTGACTCGTGGCACAGGAAGGATAACCACTGGAAGTTCGGTGTCGGTTATCACTACGTCATCCGTCGTGACGGAGAAGTGGAGGCGGGCCGTCCGGAATGGCTAACAGGTGCCCACTGCCTGAACCACAACGCCCACTCCATCGGCGTCTGCTATGAGGGTGGCTTGAATATCCGCGGACAACCCGCCGACACGCGCACCGAGGCACAGAAGCAGGCCATGCGACAGTTGCTCGAAGAGTTGCACCGGCGTTACCCCCGCGCCCTGATCGTCGGCCATCGTGACCTCACTCACGACAGAGACTGCCCCTGCTTCGATGCTGTCCGTGAGTACCGAGACCTGCAGCCAAGGTAAATGAAAAGAGGATGTGTCAAACACATCCTCTTTATCGTAGTATTAATTGAGTTTCTTATTTCAGCTCAGCGAGGTACTTAATGGTGCGAACCATCTGAGAAGTGTAAGAGTTCTCATTGTCGTACCATGCAACAACCTGTACGAGAGAGTTGCCGTCACCGATCTTGCTGACCATGGTCTGGTTAGCATCGAAGAGTGAACCGAACTTCATACCGATGATGTCGCTAGAAACCAGCTTCTCCTCAGTGTAACCGAAGCTCTCGTTGGTAGCAGCCTTCATGGCAGCGTTGATGCCCTCAACAGTTACCTCACCCTTCACAACAGCGTGCAGGATAGTGGTAGAACCTGTGGGAGTCGGAACGCGCTGGGCAGCACCGATCAGCTTACCGTTCAGCTCGGGGATAACGAGACCGATAGCCTTGGCAGCACCAGTAGAGTTAGGAACGATGTTCTGGGCACCGGCACGGGCACGCTGAACATCACCCTTGCGCTGAGGACCGTCGAGAATCATCTGGTCGCCAGTGTAAGCGTGTACAGTTGTCATGATACCGCTCTGGATAGGAGCGAAGTCGTTCAGAGCCTTCGTCATAGGAGCCAGACAGTTAGTGGTGCAAGAAGCAGCCGAGATAACAGTGTCAGCAGGAGTCAGAGTCTTGTGGTTAACATTGTAAACGATGGTGGGCAGGTCGTTGCCAGCAGGAGCAGAGATCACAACCTTCTTGGCACCAGCTGTCAGGTGAGCAGAAGCCTTCTCCTTAGAGGTATAGAAACCTGTGCACTCCAGAACAACGTCTACATCCAGCTTGCCCCAAGGCAGCTCAGCAGCGTTAGGAATAGCGTAGATGGTAATCTTCTTGCCATCAACAACGATGAAGTCCTCACCAGCCTCTACAGTGTGCTTGTTCTCACCGAACTTGCCACAGAAACCACCCTGAGCGGTGTCATACTTCAACAGGTGAGCGAGCATCTTAGGACTTGTCAAGTCGTTGATTGCTACTACTTCATAACCTTCAGCCTCGAACATCTGACGGAAAGCGAGGCGACCGATACGGCCAAAACCGTTAATTGCTACTTTTGTCATTTTTTACCTAATTTATTAAAAGGGTTATTTAAATATACTATTTTGCTATTTACAATTTACTATTTTGAGGGTGAAAATCAAGAAAATGCATGGTAAAATGCTTTTTTTTCTGATTTCGGATGCAAAGTTACAAAAAAATTCCTATATTTGCAGTGATTTTCATTCTTAATTAAAGTGAAAAGTGAATTCATAAAAGCGAAAAATGAGATAAATCAAGGGTGACAGCCCGATATTGTAAAACGAAGATAGCAAATTGAACGTTGAACGATGAACATTGAATATTAAACATTATATTAACATTAAAATTTAAACGTTATGGGATTTGTTAAAGAATTCAAGGAGTTTGCCATGAAGGGCAACGTAATGGACATGGCAGTCGGTGTGATCATCGGTGGTGCCTTTGGTAAAATCGTCTCTAGTCTGGTTGACGACGTGCTGATGCCGATTATCGGTAAGCTGACGGGTGGTGTCAGCTTTGTAGACTTGTTCTGCACGCTGGGAGACGGCGAGTACAAGACGTTGGCTGAAGCCAAGGAGGCAGGTGCTGCTGTGCTGGCTTACGGACAGTTTATCCAGAATATCATCGACTTCCTGATCATCGCTTTCTGTATCTTCCTCATGATCAAGGCTATGAACAAGCTGAAGAAGGAAGAGCCTGCAGAGCCTGCTGCTCCCGCCGGTCCCACTCAGGAAGAGCTCTTGGCTGAGATTCGTGACCTGCTGAAACAGAAGTAAATGGAAAAGGGTTTAGACTTTAAACCCAAAATGATTTCGGCCATCAAGAACTACGACCGTAAGACCTTCGTAGCCGACTTGATGGCCGGACTCATTGTGGGTATTGTGGCCTTGCCGTTGGCCATCGCCTTCGGTATTGCCAGCGGTGTGAGTCCTGAGAAGGGTATTATCACAGCCATCGTAGCCGGACTCATGATATCACTCTTCGGTGGCTCGAAGGTGCAGATAGGCGGACCTACCGGTGCCTTCATCATCATCGTCTATGGCATCATCGAACAGTATGGCATGCAAGGACTTACGGTGGCCACACTGATGGCTGGTGTGTTTCTCATCCTGTTGGGCGTGCTGCGCCTGGGTACCATCATCAAGTATATTCCGTACCCCATCGTGGTGGGTTTCACCAGCGGTATTGCCGTTACCATTTTCACGACGCAGGTCAAAGACCTGCTGGGCATGACGATGGATACTGTGCCATCAGACTTCATCGAGAAGTGGGGGGCGTATATTTATAATATAGGTAATATCGACCCATGGAGTGCCGGGGTAGGCATAGCCAGTGTGGCACTGATAGCCGTATGGCCCCAGCTGGCCAGAATGTTCCACCTGTCACCCCTCAAGGCATTGCCCGGCTCGCTGGTGGCCATCATTGTGATGACTGTCGCGGTGCTGCTGTTGAAGCAATATGCCGGTGTGACCAGCGTCGAGACCATTGGCGACCGTTTCAGCATCAATTCGACGCTGCCCGGTGCCGTAGTGCCTGAACTGACCTGGGAGACCATCAAGGGCCTGGTGGGGCCTGCCGTCACCATCGCCGTACTTGGTGCCATCGAGAGTCTGCTGTCGGCAACTGTTGCTGACGGTGTCATCGGCGACCACCACAACTCGAATACGGAGCTGATAGGGCAGGGTATTGCCAACATCGCATCGCCCATCTTCGGTGGTATTCCTGCTACGGGTGCCATCGCCCGTACGATGACGAATATTAACAATGGCGGACGTACGCCTGTGGCAGGCATCATACATGCTGCCGTCCTGCTGCTCATCTTCCTGTTCCTGATGCCTCTGGCGCAGTATATTCCCATGGCCTGTCTGGCCGGTGTGCTGGTGGTGGTGGCTTACGGCATGAGTGGCTGGCGCTCGTTCCTGGCTATGGCACGCCGTAATCCCAAGAGCGATGTCACAGTGCTGTTGCTGACGTTCTTCCTGACCATCATCTTCGACCTGACGATAGCCATCGAGTTTGGTCTGATCTGTGCCTGTCTGCTGTTTATGCGGCGTATGGCCGAGACCACTGAGGTACATGCCGTGCTCAACGAGATTGACCTCAACGAGGATGCCGATATGCAGTCAGGAAACCTGGAACACCTGACGATTCCGGAGGGTGTGGAGGTCTACGAGATCAACGGCCCCTACTTCTTCGGAGCCGGTACGCGTTTCGAAGATATCATGGCCCGCTATGGCAGTCGTCCCCGGGTGCGCATCATCCGTATGCGTAAGGTTCCTTTCATTGACTCCACAGGCATGCACAACCTCGAGAATATGTGTCGCATGAGTCAAAAGGAGGGCGTCACTGTCGTCTTGTCGGGTGTCAACGAGAAGGTGGAGGCAGTCCTGAAGCGTAACAACTTCGAGGCGCTGCTGGGTGCGGAGAATATCTGTAACCATATCGACCTTGCCCTGGAACGTGCCCGAAGCATTGTCGAGGCATAGCACAGGACATAGAAAAGAAAAAGGCACCTCATGACGAGATGCCTTTCTTCTTATCTGTAACTTGGTGAAATTACATCATGCCGCCCATTCCGGGATTGCCCATCGGCATGGCAGGCTCCTTCTCGGGCTTGTCGACGATGAGACACTCCGTGGTCAGGAACATGCCGGCGATGCTGGCAGCATTCTCCAGAGCCACGCGGGCTACCTTGGCAGGATCGACGATACCGGCCTTGCGCATGTCCTCGTACTCGTCGGTACGGGCATTGTAACCGAAGTCGCCCTTACCCTCGCGAACCTTCTGTACGACGACAGCACCCTCGCCGCCACCGTTGACAGCAATCTGGCGCAGGGGCTCCTCGATGGCGCGCTCTACGATATTGATACCTGTCTGTTCGTCGGCATTGACACCCTTGATGTCCTTCAGCACGTCGAGGGCACGGATGTAGGTCGTACCACCACCGGCTACGACACCTTCCTCGATAGCTGCACGGGTAGCGCAGAGAGCATCGTCCACGCGGTCCTTCTTCTCCTTCATCTCCACCTCGCTGTTGGCACCGACATAGAGCACTGCCACGCCACCTGCCAATTTGGCAAGACGCTCCTGCAGCTTCTCCTTGTCATAAGAAGAGGTGGTGAGCTCGATCTCCTTCTTGATCTGTGCGATACGATCCTTGATGGCCTGCTTGTCGCCGGCACCGTTGACGATGGTGGTGTTGTCCTTAGACACTGTCACCTTGTCGCAAGTACCCAGCATTTCGAGGGTAGCCTGCTCCAGTTTCAGACCCTTTTCCTCGCTGATGACGACGCCACCGGTCAGGGTAGCGATGTCCTCGAGCATAGCCTTACGGCGGTCGCCAAAGCCAGGAGCCTTGACAGCGCAGATCTTCAGACCAGCACGCAGACGGTTGACAACGAGCGTGGTCAGGGCCTCAGAGTCTACATCCTCAGCAATGACGAGCAGGGGACGTCCGCTCTCGGCAGCAGGCTGCAGGATGGGCAGGAAGTCCTTGATGTTCGAAATCTTCTTGTCGTAGATGAGGATGTACGGATTCTCCATCACGCACTCCATCTTCTCACTATCGGTGACGAAATAGCCAGAGAGGTAGCCACGGTCGAACTGCATACCCTCGACGACACCGATGTGGGTGTCGCGGCTCTTCGACTCCTCGATGGTGATGACACCGTCCTTGGAAACCTTACGGAAGGCCTCGGCCAGCAGTTTACCGATTTCCTCGTCGTTGTTGGCAGAAACGGTAGCCACCTGCTCAATCTTGTCGTAGTTGTCGTCCACACGCTCAGCATTCTTCTGGATGAACTCAACGACAGCCTTCACAGCCTTGTCGACACCGCGCTTCAGGTCCATGGGGTTGGCACCGGCAGTGACATTCTTCAGACCTTCGGTGATGATGGCCTGAGCCAGGATGGTAGCTGTGGTGGTACCGTCACCGGCATCGTCGCCAGTCTTAGAGGCCACGCTCTTCACCAGCTGTGCACCCGTGTTCTCAAACTTGTCCTCCAACTCGACTTCCTTGGCCACGGTCACACCGTCCTTGGTAATCTGGGGAGCACCGAACTTCTTCTCAATCACGACGTTACGTCCCTTCGGACCCAGCGTCACCTTCACTGCGTTTGCCAACTGGTCTACGCCCTGCTTCATCAGGTCGCGGGCCTCAATATTGAATTTAATATCTTTTGCCATAATAATTTGTTTTTTGCGTTATTACGTTATACCGTTATCACGTTATTACGAAAATTATTTCTCAATCACTGCGAGGACATCGCTCTGACGCATCATGAGAAATTTCTCACCCTCGAACTCCAGCTCTGTGCCACTGTACTTGCCATACAGCACTTCGTCGCCAGCTTTCAGGATCATCTCTTCGTCCTTAGTGCCCTGACCAACGGCCTTGATGGTGCCGTGCAGGGGTTTCTCCTTTGCGGTATCAGGAATAATGATGCCACCGATCTTCTCTTCTGCCGGTGCAGGTACTACCAGCACGCGGTCTCCTAATGGTTTGATGTTCATAATAGTACTTTTTTTGTTGTTTATTAGAATATTGCTTTTTGTTCTTTTTGACACCTTTCATTCAAACCCCGTGCCAATTTTCCGTGAACTGACAGATTGGCAGAATTCAATGTTTACTAATGACAACTGATAAGTACAGACATGCACATGAAGGAGACCTTCGTGTGCATGTCTGTTAGTTGGCCTGATGTCAGAATCTGACTGATTTATTCTGCTTCAGGGGTTATGAGTTTGTAACCCTTGCCGTGGATGTTGATAATCTCAATCTGCGGATCGTCCTTCAGGTGCTTGCGCAGCTTAGTGATATAGACGTCCATAGAACGGGCGTTGAAGTAGTTGTCGTCAATCCAGATGGTCTTCAGGGCAAAGTCGCGCTGCAGAATCTCGTTGGAGTGTGCGCAGAGCAGGCCCAGCAGTTCGTTCTCCTTGGTGGTGAGCTTGGTCTGCTTCTCTCCGATGATGAGTAGCTGCTTCTGTGTGTCGAAGGTGAAATTTCCGATGTGGTAGACAGAACTTTCACGATTCTTCTTGCCACGCACACGGCGCAGGATGGCCTCAATACGGAATACGAGCTCTTCCATGGAGAAGGGCTTGGTGATGTAGTCGTCGGCACCAATCTTGAATCCCTCGAGGATATCCTCCTTCAGTGTCTTGGCAGTGAGGAAGATGATGGGGATGTCGGCATTGGCCTGACGAATCTCCTGAGCCAGCGTGAAACCATCCTTCTTGGGCATCATCACGTCAAGCACACAGATGTCGAACTTGGTCTTCAGGAAGGCCTTATAGCCTGCCTCACCGTCAGCACAGAGCTCTGCGATATAGCCTTTGGCAGCCAGATATTCACGCAGCAGCATTCCGAGGTTCTCGTCGTCTTCGCAAAGAAGAATTTTAAGTTTTTCGTCCATAACCTTCATAATTTACAATTAATATTAAATATAAAACTTGATTATTTATTCTTTGATTACTGGAAGCAGAATGGTGAACTTGGTGCCTTTACCTATCTCGCTCTCGGCCTTGATGTCACCCTGATGCAGGTCGACCACCTTCTTGACGTAGGCCAGTCCGAGTCCGAAGCCCTTGACATCGTGCTTGTTACCGGTGTGTACGCGATAGAACTTGTCGAAAATCTTACGCAGGTTCTCTTTCTTGATGCCCTGTCCGGTATCTCGGATGGAGAGGCACAAGTGGTTGTGCTCGTCATTCCATGTGCGGATATAGATGTCGATGGGTTCGTCGTGCTTACGGTATTTCACGGCGTTGTCCATCAGGTTGGTGATGGCGTTCTGGAAGTGAACTTCGTCGACATAGATGGCAGAGTCGACAGCCTCAATTTCGGTATATATCTTGCCACCAGTATGTTCCACGCGCAGGGAGAAGGTCTGGGCAATCTGCTCAACCATCTCGTTGAGGTCGAGTTCCTTCTTGTTGAAGACGACGCTCTTCTTGTCGAACATCGACATCTGCAGCACTTTCTCGACCAGGAAACGCAGTCGCTTCGACTCGTCGCTGATGACGGAGCTCAGGTGTTTGGTCATCTGTTCCGACTTGCTGACACTCTCATCGTTCATCATCTGTGCGGCCAGCGAGATGGAGGCGATAGGCGTCTTCAGCTCGTGGGTCATATTGTTGATAAAGTCGTTCTTGATCTCAGAGTAGCGTTTCTGACGGAATACGACAACGATAGTGAACAGGAAGGTGATGAGCAAGACAATCGTGAAGATGATGCTTGGAATCATGAATCGCACACTGGAGAAGATGTACGAGCCCATTTCCGGGAAGTGAATCCTGACAACGCCCATCTTCGACTGCGGGTCGTTATTGAACAGATACTGCGGATAGGTGTACTCCTTGCCCTCGTCCTCATAGTCGGGACAGCGGTAGACTTCACGACCATCGGTCGTCGACACGGTGAAGTGGTATGGAATGTTGATGCCATTGTTAGCCAGCTCGTTACGGATATCGTTGTCGAGCATGCGGAAGTTGATACGCTCCTTCAAAGGCTTATCGCTGGCAGTGTATAGGATATTGTAAACCACCTCGTCGAGCAGTGCCTTCTGATAGACATAGCGGTTGCGCACGATTTCTTGCATCGATTTGGCTGCGTCAGCCAGCGAATTCTTGTCCTTGCGCAGTATCATGGCCTTGGGGATGGAGGCTGGCTTCATCTGGAAAGCTTTCACCTGGAACGACGAGTAAACGGTGCCGTCGTCAGCTGCCACGGCAAACTGGTGACTATGCTTGATGGTACCTCCGATGCCGTCGACAGTCATGGTGTCCTGCTGGAAAGCACGACGTTGAGTTTTCTGTACGTCCTTTTCCAGATATTGCCTGGTCTCGTTCATCTCGAGATTCCGTGAGACTTGATAGAGTGAGCGGTGGACATTCTCATCGAACTGCTCCTTCTTCATTTTTACCATCTCCTCGACATAGGAGAACTGAAGAGTGAGCAGTGCCAGGAAAGAGAATCCCATGATACTGGCTATCATCCATATAGTAGACTTTCTCATATATTTTGCTACTTCGCTTCTTTTAACGCCTGCAAAGATAGTGCAAATTATTGAAATAAGGAAGTGGTTTAGTTAATTATTTCCGTTAAATTTAACGACTTTAACGAAATATATATCGTTTAATTATATATAGGTAATTATAAAAAAGGAGGCACCCGAACTGGATGCCTCCTTGATGATTGATTGTCTGTTTCTCGACTCTGGAATGGACTAATCCAGATTCAGGCTCTTCTTGATGGCCTCGATCTTTGCCTCGGCATCCTTCATGCAGCGCTCATAGCAGCCTGCGCACTTGAAGGTGGGATCCTTGACCTCAGTGTAGAACTTAATCTTGGGCTCTGTGCCTGAAGGACGGACAGAGACCTTGGTGCCGTCCTCGCAGAACCACTGCAGTACGTTGCTGGTGGCAGGCATGTCAATCTTCTCGACAGTGCCGTCGGCCTTCTTGGCCTCAAGGGTCTGGAAGTCCTTCTGCAGCACAATCTTCGAGCCGCCCAGATCCTTTGGCGGATTAGCGCGGAAGTCGGTCATCATCTGCTTGATTTCGTCGGCACCGCTCTTACCCGGACGTACCACATTGATGGTTACCTCACGTGAGAAGCCATACTCGGCATAGATGTCCATGAGCAGGTCGTACAGGGTCTTGCCGTTGTCGCGTGCCCAGGCAGCAATCTCACAAATCAGACAGATTGATGCAGGGGAGTCCTTGTCGCGTACCTTGTCGAATGGCAGGAAGCCGAAGCTTTCCTCACCACCGCCGATGTACTTCTTCTTGCCCTCGTTGACGCGAATCTCGTTGGCAATCCACTTGAAGCCGGTGTAGCAGTCCTTGTACTCTACCTGATTCTTTTTGGCAATCTCGGCAATGACCTCGGTAGTCACAATGGTCTTTACCAAGAACTCGTTACCCTTCAGCTGACCGAGCTTCTTCTTGTTGGCGATGATATACCATGAGAACATCATACAAGTCTGGTTGCCGTTCAGGATTTCCCACTCACCCTTCGGATTGCGGCAGACGATGGCCAGACGGTCAGCGTCAGGGTCGGAAGCAATCACGAGGTCGGCATTGAGCTTGGTACCCAGCTTCATACCCAGGGTCATAGCCTCGGCATTCTCTGGATTCGGGCTGACAACAGTGGGGAAGTTGCCGTCGATGACCATCTGCTCGGGCACCACATGGATGTTCTGGAAGCCCCAGGAGCGCAGAGCCATAGGGATGATGACACGTCCTGTGCCATGCATGGGTGAATAGACGATGTTGAGGTCCTTCTGGCGCAGGATGACATCCTGATCGACCATGGCCTCCTTGACAGCCTGGATGTAGTCCCAGTCCATCTCACCGCCAATGGGGATGATAAGGTCCTTGTTGCCCTCGAACTTCACGTCGCCAATCTTGACCTTGTTGACTTCGTCGATGATGCCGATGTCGTGTGGAGCCAATACCTGAGCACCGTCATCCCAGTAAGCCTTGTAGCCATTATACTCACGAGGGTTGTGAGAAGCTGTTACGTTCACGCCGGCCTGGCAACCCAGATGGCGGATGGCATAGGAAATCTCTGGTGTAGGACGCAGACTCTCAAAGAGATACACCTTGATGCCGTTGGCAGAGAAGATGTCGGCAACGCTTTCCGCAAACATGCGGCCGTTGTTGCGGCAGTCATGGCCCACGACCACTGAGCACTGCTTGCCGGGGAATGCCTTCAGAATGTAGTTGGCAAATCCCTGAGTAGCCATGCCAACGATGTACTTGTTCATACGGTTTGTACCAGCACCCATGATGCCGCGCAGACCACCTGTTCCGAACTCCAGGTCACGATAGAATGCATCGATGAGAGCTGACTTGTCAGCGTCGTCTAACATTGCCTGAACTTCCTTACGTGTCTCCTCGTCAAAGGCCGGAGAGAGCCATTCCTTCGCACGTGCCTCGCACTGTGCAATGAGCTGAGCATTATTATCCATAATCTGTTATGTTTTAGATTTAGTAACTATAATATCGCAAAGATACTGATTCTTTTTCAAAATCAGTACCTTTATGCGAGAACTTTTTAACTTTTTAACTATTTCATTTTCTTCATCAGGCGGTCTATCTCTTCAAATTGCTTGCCCATATTCAAATTCAGATAGATGCGATAAAGGGCTGGAGCCCAATGCCTTTGGTCGTTGGGAGCCAGTTTCCGGTAGGCTTCCATATAGGGACGGGCATCGTAATATAGTTCAATGAGTTGCTTGCGATAAAGGCGGGGCTGGTTTTTCTTCTCCAGTTCCAGTGCCTGGTTCAGTTTGACTGTCGCCACGTTGAAATAGGGCTCTGGCATGTTGTCGTTGAGTGCAATGAGCCGTTCGCTGGTGACCAGACAGTCTTCGTATTGTTCCAGATTGAGTTGGGCTATCGATTGGGCCAACAGGAACATCTGGTTGTCATTCTGTTTTTCCAATCCGAAGTTGGTGAGTTGTAACACTGTCTGATAGTCTTTCTGTGCGGTATAGTAGTCGGACAGTCGTGGGAAGAAATACGTGTTCGACGGGAATAGGTTGAAGCCGTCGTGTAATGTCTTCACATAGGCTGCCGTATCGCCCAGCTGGCGATAGGCTTCGCACATGTACTGCAGGGTGAAGTCAGCTTTTGACTCGTCGGCGAGAGCCATTTCGCAGTAGCAGAGCACAGAATCGGGACGTTGCAGCTTGTGGGCACAATAGGTTGCCCAATATGCGCTCTGGGCCATCAGCGTGTCGTTTCTCTGATAGTCATAGCTTTGAAACAAGGGCTGTCGTGCTGCATCCAGATAGGTGTCGAAATAGCTGTAAGCATGATCGAACAGATTTTTCTTCACATGCCAGGCTCCCCCCGCATAGAGGTTACGCCTCAGTTGGTTCATTTGCTCTGAGTGGCGCTCGCGGTATTTGTGTTTAACGTCGAGGGAGTCGATAGACTCAGCAATGAGATGCATGCGCCGTATGAGTGAAAAGAAGTGAGCCGTATCGTATTTCTGGCGTAGATATAGCTTCTCGTTGGCTGCCTCATACTGTTTTCTAACTGCTTCATACAAAGTGAGATAGATTTTGATGTTTTGCCTGTTCTCAGACTTTTCCAATAATCCGGTCAGCAACTTTTCGGCAGTTTGTAAATCTTTCTCCTTGCCACTTTTGATGTGTGTCTGTGCCTGATTCAGTTCCTTCTTTTGGGCATGGGCCGGCAGGACGGCTGACAGCAGGCAGCAGAGGATTATGATTGTTATTCTTGTCATGGTCTAATGGATTCGTCTAGTCTGTGCTTGTGGTTACTTTTTTTTCATGACCAGCGTCTTGGGCAGTTTCTGCCACTTGCCTTTGTTGGGCACTTTGATGGTGCTGCCAGATTCCTGACGGAGCACGTAGGTGTTATCATCTTCTCTGGTGAGCGTCGCCGTCAGGTCCTCACTGCCGAAATCGTTGATGAGTTGCAGCTCTGCCTCGTTGTCACTTTTGATTTGTGCCTTCACGATGACCCAGCAGAACGAGTTGTTCACCTTCCCAAGGTATCCGGGCAATTTGCCATAGAGTTCCTGTCCTGGCACCTCAATATCCTGATCATAAAAATTAATGCGCAGGTAGACATTATATTCACTATTAATAAGGTACGCGTGAAAAGCTTTGCTGTCAGATTGGGCCTGAAGCCCTACGCAAAGCATTGTAAATACGATGGTTTGAAACAATCTTTTTTTCATGTGTAACAGTTTGGAGGTTGCAAAGGTAGTAAATCTAAATCAATAAATCACTGATTTTCTGAAAAATAAATCTTAAAACGTGGTAGTTTTTTAAAATTTTTAAGTATCTTTGCAGCCCGAAATACATGTATTGGTATGAGAAAAAATATTTTGAAGCCTGATTATATCTTTGAATCGAGCTGGGAAGTTTGCAACAAGGTCGGTGGTATTTACACCGTGCTTTCTTCTCGGGCAAAGACATTACAGGACGAAATGAAGGATCGTATCATCTTTATAGGTCCGGATTTTTGGAAGGAAGAGGAGAGTCCGTATTTTCGTGAGGAGAAAGCCCTCTTTGCCGAGTGGCAGTGGGAGGCTAAGGAGCAAAGACTGAAGGTCAGGGTAGGCCGTTGGACGGTGCCTGGCGAACCTATTGCTGTTTTAGTGGATTTTAATCCCTTCTTTGAGCAGAAAAATGAAATTTATGGCTGGTTGTGGGAAAACTATGGTGTTGACTCGCTGCACGCCTATGGCGACTACGACGAGGCTTCGATGTTCTCGTATGCTGCTGCCTTGGTGACAGAGAGCTTCTACAACCATTTTAAGCTTCAGGACAAGCGTGTCATTTACCATGCCAACGAGTGGATGTGCGGACTGGGTGCCCTTTATATCAACAATAAAGTACCTCAGATTGGTACCGTGTTTACGACACACGCTACCAGTATCGGTCGTTCGATAGCTGGTAATATGAAGCCTCTCTATGACTATCTCTTCGCCTATAACGGCGACCAGATGGCAGGCGAGCTCAATATGCAGTCGAAGCATTCTATCGAGAAGCAGACGGCCCACTATGTGGACTGTTTCACTACGGTGAGCGACATCACGGCGAAAGAGTGTGTTGAGCTGCTCGATAAGCCCGTTGACGTTGTATTGCCCAATGGATTTGATAACAGTTTTGTGCCCAGCGCCCAGACTTTCACTCGCAAGCGCAAGGCTGCCCGTCGTAAGATGCTTGATATCGCCAACGCCTTGTTGGGTGAGGATCTCGACGACGATACGCTGCTTATCTCGACTTCAGGCCGTTATGAGTTCCGCAATAAGGGTATCGACGTGTTCGTGGAGGCCATGAATCGTCTGCTCCGCAATCGTGACCTGAAGAAGAAGGTAGTCGCATTTATCGAAGTGCCTGGTTGGGTAGGAGAGCCCCGCAAGGATCTGCAGGCTCGTCTGGAGGAAGGCAAGAAATACGATACGCCGCTCGATGTGCCTCAGGTGACCCACTGGCTCCACAACATGAGTCACGACAACGTGCTGGGTATGCTGAAATACTTCGATATGCACAATCGTAAGGAGGACAAGGTGAAGGTGATCTTCCTGCCTTGCTACCTCGATGGCAAAGACGGTATCGTCGATATGCCGTATTACGACATCGTGCTGGGTAACGATCTCTGTATCTATCCGTCGTATTATGAGCCTTGGGGCTATACCCCGCTGGAGGCTGTGGCATTCAAGGTGCCCTGTATCACTACCGACCTCGCTGGTTTCGGCCTTTGGGCTAACAGCGAGTTTGGCGGACGCTACGGCGAGATAGAGGATGGTGTGAAGGTGATCCATCGCACGGACTACAACTACTCTGAGGTGGCCGATGCCATCAAGGACACCGTAGCCGAGTTCTCTGCAATGGATAAGAAGCAGGTTGACGCCTGCCGTAAGGCCGCTGACAACCTGTCGAAGAAAGCACTCTGGAGTGAGTTCATCAAGTATTACTACGAGGCTTACGATATTGCCCTCAGCAAGGCCGAGGCCCGTAAGAATTCAGGAAAATAAGGAAAAATTCAAATAATAAATTTGTGAGTTTATGAAGATTAAAGCAGATTACGCAAACGATCCCGCATGGAAGGTGCTGTCCGTAAGAGCCACCCTTCCTGAGGAATTAAAGTGTTTGGACGAGATTGCCCACAACATGTGGTGGGTATGGAACTACGAGGCACGCGACTTGTTCCGTGAGCTCGATGTCGAAATCTATCACGACGTGAGACACAATCCCGTCAAGCTGTTGGAGCGTCTCAGCTTTGAGCGCAAGGAGGCTATCCTGAAGGATAAGGCTCTGATGAAGCGCATCAAGGAGGTCTATGAGAAGTTCCGCGAATACATGGACGTGAAGCCCGATGCAAAGCGCCCCTCTGTGGCTTACTTCTGTATGGAGTATGGTATGCACTCAGCCCTGAAGATCTACTCTGGTGGTCTGGGTATGCTGGCTGGTGACTACGTGAAGGAGGCTTCTGACTCTAACGTCGATATGTGCGCCGTTGGATTCCTGTATCGTTTCGGCTACTTCACACAGAGCCTGTCGATGGACGGTCAGCAGATTGCCAATTACGAGACTCAGAACTTCGGTTCACTGCCCATCGAGCGTCAGCTCGACAAGGACGGCAATCCTCTGGTTATCGATGTACCTTACAACAACTATCAGGTTCACGCTTACGTATGGCGTGTAAACGTTGGTCGCGTCAAGCTGTATCTGCTGGATACCGACAACGAGATGAACTCTGAGTTCGACAAGCCTATCACCCACGCCCTCTATGGTGGCGACTGGGAGAACCGTCTGAAGCAGGAGATCCTGCTCGGTATCGGTGGTACGCTGCTGCTGAAGAAGCTGGGTATCAAGAAGGATATCTATCACTGCAACGAGGGTCATGCAGCACTCTGCAACCTGCAGCGTCTGTGCGATTATATCGACGAGGGTCTTACCTTCAACCAGGCTATGGAGCTCGTTCGCGCTTCTTCGCTCTATACTGTTCACACCCCAGTGCCCGCTGGTCACGACTACTTCGACGAGGGTCTGTTTGGTAAGTACATGGGCGGCTATCCTGCCAAGCTCGGTATCTCTTGGGATGAGTTCATCGGTATGGGTCGTACCAATCCCGACGATCACGGCG
>JAEEGG010010806.1_pt1 | contig 20059 bp, 15 predicted proteins | sample 9134161 | NCBI WGS metagenome assembly JAEEGG01 (sample SAMN16246543, study PRJNA631951) | gut metagenome | biome: gut microbiome; feature: rumen; material: CR-attached | host: Bos | place: Iran: Karaj | collected 2018-10 | reverse complement strand
GATCCTTAAGGAAGGGAACATCTTCCATTGATAATGCATAATCATCCTCGGGCTGTGCCACGACGGGCTCAACGGATATCTGTTCAAAACCGAGATCCGCAAGGTGAAGCACATCCTCGGAAAAGTCCATATTATACCTGGTGTAGGTTCCCCTTACGTAGTAGTTCATCTGGTTTCTGGACTCTGCAGCCTTGATGAACTTGGGGATTATGGTATCATAGCTTCCCTGTCCGCCTCTGAAAGGACGCATACGGTCATTGACCTCTTTACGTCCGTCAATGGACAGGACCATGTTGCTCATCTCTTTATTGGCAAATTCCTGTATATCATCGTTCAGAAGTACGCCGTTTGTCGTAAGAGTAAAACGGAACTTCTTGTTATGCTCCTTCTCAAGGCTCCTTCCGTAACGGACTATCTCTTTGACCACATCGAAGTTAAGTGTGGGCTCACCGCCGAAGAAATCGACCTCGAGATTGACATGGGAACCGGACTCCCTGATAAGGAAGTCAATGGCTTTCTTACCCACCTCGGCTGACATAAGTCCTCTTTCGCCGTTATACTCTCCTTCGCTTGCAAAACAGTATTTGCATGCGAGATTACAGTCATGAGCAATGTGAAGGCAGAGAGCCTTAACATACATTCCTCTTTCCTTGAACCTGTCGATATAAGGCTCATAGACATCCTTGGAAAACAGTTTACCTGCTTTGGCAAGCTCCATGATCTCCTCTACCGCTTCATCCACTTCCTCTTCGGATGCGGTCATATCCCCGGCAACATTAACTGCTGCCTTCATCGTATCAACGTCCGTTACCCCGCCTTCATAGATGGGCTCGACTACCTTAACAAGATCATACACAAGATCGTCTACCACATGAACGGACCCGCTGTTGACATCAAGCAGGATATTATAGCCTTCACTTTTAAACTGATGGATCATAAAAACTCCTTGCAATAAAGAAGCAGTGCCTATATAGACACTGCTCCATTTATCCGGGACACAGCCCGGTCGTTTATTGGTACATTACTTCTTAAGCTGCTCGCAGGACTGATTGCCTACGGTGCAGGAAGTCTTGCATGCAGACTGGCAGGAAGTCTGGCACTCGCCGCATCCGCCCTTTACTGCTGACTCCTTAAGATCTCTGGTCTCGATAGTCTTGATATGCTTCATGATAACCTCCTAAATACACGCTGAACGCGTTATTTACATATATTTGAAAAAACTACTTAAAACAGCCTTGTAGATAATAGCATATGCCGCCTGATTAAGCAAGATTTATTATATCAGGAATCCTTTTCAGGCGATGATCCCTCTCCGTCTTCATCGGCAGTATCCGCTGATTCAGCCTTCTTGGCGATCTCCTCGAGAGCGGACTGTGAAAGGGTTACCTCAACCTCAACAATGCGGTTCTGCTCCATACCGAGAACCTTGAGCATCGTACCGTCATCCAGTGTGACCTCCTCACCGTCCTCAGGCATATGATCGAGATGCTCGATGATGATGCCGCCCATGGAATCGTATTCCTCACTTGTGAGGCCCGTTCCCACCGCTTCGTTGAAATCATCTATGCTGAGAGCTCCCTCAACCACATATTTACCATCTTCTTTTTTCTGGATAAGTTCCTTCTCATCTTCATCGAACTCATCCCTGATCTCACCGACTATCTCTTCAAGAAGGTCTTCGAGGGTGATCATGCCTTCCATGGTACCGTACTCGCTGAGCACGAAGACGATATTGGATGTCTCCTTCCTCATCTGTGCAAGGAGATCCTGGGTTTTCTTGAACTCATGGGTAAAGAGTGCCTCACGCATTATATCACGGACCTTGAAGTTCTTATGATCTTCGAGTCCGATGAACTCCTTCATGTTGACGACACCGATGATATTCTCATGCTCTTCATCATACACGGGCAGTCTGGTATACATGCACTCCTTGAACACTTCAAGGACCTCATCGTATGTATTATCCACATCAATGCATACCATTCTGACCTTGGGAATCATGATATCCTTGGCAACATGGTCCGTGAAGTCAAAAAGGTTATAGATCATATCGCGCTCTTCAGGTTCGATCTCACCATCCTCGTGGCTTACATCAACGTAGGTCTTGATGGCATCTTCGGTTATGGCATCAGTTTTTCCGTCAGCATCGATACGCATGACGAAAAGTATCGCCTTCGCAACGCCGTTAACGATCAGGATGAGGGGAGTAAACACCACCATGAGTATCTCAATGATCCCGGCATACGCAAGGGCCATCTTATCAGCTGAGACCGTTGCCCAGGTCTTGGGTACGACTTCTCCCACGATAAGTATGACAAAAGTAAGGATACCGGTCATTATGCCGACGGGTATGCCAAAATAATCGCTCGCAAGCATTGTGGAGATTGCGGACGCAGTCAGGTTGACTATATTATTGCCTATCAGCACCGTGCTGAGCAGTTTTGAACTTTTTTCGAGTATGCGAGTGACTCTGGCGGCTTTTTTATCGCCGTCGTCAGCAAGACTTCTGATGCGGGCTTTGTTGCACGAAACAAAAGCCGTCTCCGCCGATGAGAAAAAACCTGATAAGAATATAAGAATTATAAGTGTAACAATTTGTATGGGGCCGGGACTGTCCATATAAAGTTAAAAAACACCCTCCTATTACCGGTAACAGATTATGCGGACGCCCCTGCTGCCGCTCCGGCAAAAAGAGTGTATCTCCGCATTTAGTAAATGATATTACAGAAAGACCCTCTTTTTGTCAAATCACTCAGTACAGATCCCTCGGAAGATCGGCGAGTGTTATGGAGTACGGACTGTCATATACTTTTTTCAATTCTTCGTGGGTATTAAAATCCTCGGTAAGCGCAAAAACCTTGGACCAGATCATAAAGCTTGCCCAGCCTGTCTTTTTGGCATGTATCTCTTCGGGAGAAGGAAGCGTTCCTATCTCGCCAAGTATAACAGGCTTGCCTGCTTTTGATATTTCAAGCATGGCTTTGTATGCATCTTCATGTGCCGCATGGGTATGTGCCGGAGGATACATGTCCCTTGACAGCACATCCACCACATCGTCTCCCGGGTATGTGGATGCCGATGCTCCGTTCCATACCCATATCAGATTATTCAGCTTATGAACACCGGTGAAGCGCTCGTACATCAGTCTGTACAGTCTTATGTATACTTCACTTCCGGATCTTCCCCACCAGAACCACTCTCCCTCACTTTCATGAAGAGGTCTCCACAGTATCGGGATACCTGCTCTGCAAAAGGGCTTAAGGTAACCTGCGATAACATCCATATCGGATATGAGAGCTTCATTTTCGGCTGTCCCTTCCAAAACGGCTCTGGCTGCATCAAATTCCGTTTTTTCGGAGAAAAATGCTTTATCCTTTCCGTACAGGGGTGAGAACCAGTGCCAGGTAAAGGTTATGAGACCGCCCTTTGATGCCCACTCCCATGCTTTCTCAAGAGTTCCCATGTTTTCCCTGACTTCGGTAAGGCACTCTTCGTCCGCATTAAGGTAATTGATATTAGGTGAATATGACAGAAGTTCAAATCCCAGGAGAGCAGGCTCCTTACCGGTGACGTTCTTTATGACCCGAAGCTCCTCCATGGGCATGGTCTGGGTGTGCTGACCGGTTATGATCCGGTCACCGGATATTTCATTCAGATAATCTATTACTTTCCCAACACAGGGAAGTGAAGCGCTGTTACAGGGCTGTATTTTTTTCATGATAGAGATCTCCCCTCACGGATCGGACAATTCTGCTAAAACAGGTCGCGGTTATTGTACAAAACCCGTTTGGAGTTAACAAGGTTAATTTTTCAAATCTTTAAGCATGTTCCAGATCGCGGTTGTTTCTTCCGGGGTATCCGAGCTCACATAGTACACTCTGTCAGAAGTCTCGATGTGTATGCAACTCCCAGTTTCCGGATTAAGAAACACCTTGCACCTTGTAACGGAATTAAGTTCTACAAAATCCCCCTTCAGAAGTTCACTCATTCCCACACCGCTTGAACGCGAAAGCCTCAGGGTCCTGATATCCTGTATATACTCTGCACTTTCTATTGTATCAAGAGGTATCACATATTCATCCCGGAGCTGATGGCAGATGAGGGATCCGTCTTCAACTCTCAGGTTTATCGGGGTAGCTTCCAGCATTCCTATCCATACAACACACAGGAGGGATACGAGAACAGCCAGCGCTGAGAGGACTCCCAGAGCCTTCCCGACGGGATGTGCCATGTTCACAGTGCCGCCGACTCCCACTCTCTTTTCGATATTAAGTCTTTTATCCGAAGGATTATAGTAGATCAGCCCGCCGATCCAGTATTCATCATCATCCGTCACGATATCCGTCTTTGTCCTGTATGCTTCATCGATCCTTCTCATCCTGGAAATGCATATGAGCAAGGCCACCATGACAAGGAGCATATAGACGCCTATGGAGAACATATACAGAGCCTCTGCACCGGTAAAAACCAATCCTGTGAAAAATGCTGCAACAAACAGGGTATTAAACCACAGAAATGCAATCATAAGTGATGCAAGAGTCTTTTTCTTGGCCCTGTTATAATTGGCATTTACATCACTGTCAGTGGATATGACTTCATTCTTTATCCTGTCCATCACAAATCCGAAAACTGTGATCAGCACTCCCATGAGCCAGAATGTAAGGACCATCATCCCTGTCACAAAGCCTGGATATAAACTGTCTTTTCCCATGTCCAGGATTCCCGCACCCCTCAAAAATGCTATTGCTACGAGGATAAGACCGATAATATTCGGAACCAGAACACTTCGTATTCCAAGGACTCTGACCGCACCTGCATTTTTCAGATCAACATAGCTGACTCCCTTTTCCGTGGAAAGCCCCAGATTCCTCTTGATGATCATCATCTCACGGTGTCCCTGAAGAAAAGGTATCATGATAAGAAAGATGGATGCGAATGTGTACATTATCCATACAAAGGTCACAAGGCTCAGCTTATCTATAAATGTCAATAGGAAGATAATACCGCACACAGCAGTCAGTATCCATGACATACGCTGACCGTCTGTTCTGTATTTTGTAATTATGCCTTCGACATTTTCCCTGACCTCAGGCCCGGCAAATTCATCCCTGTTCTTTACACCGAAGATAAGCTTTGAGGACCTAAGATCCTTAGGGTAGCTAAGCAAAAACATCATCCATATCGTGGGAAGGATGCATATCGTAAGTATTATGCCCATTGTAATGTTCATCATTTCCTATACCTTACTTTCCGTAAAATTCTTCAATAATGCTTATCAGTTCTTTTCTGGAGATTCCTGCTATCCTTGCCTCCGACACGATCCTTTTCAGTTCCATTATATTCGCATCGCTCAAGGTTCCCTCTTTGCGGATCTCAGTTCTGACTCTGGCGCCGTTCTTCCGGTCCGTCATTATATAGCCTTCGGACTTAAGTATCTGATAAGCCTTGCTCACCGTCATGGTATTGATACCGATCTCCATGGCAAGAGCCCTTACCGTAGGGAGCTGTTCCCCTGCTTTCAGCTCGCCGCCGGAGATCCCCATGACTATCTGGTTCCGTATCTGCTGATATATCGGGACATCCGATAATTCATCTATTCTTATTATCATTCAACGCCTCGCTGATCATATTTATTTAAAACTTGGGTAGTTTCAGGTATTGTCCGCCTTTTCAGGTACAGAAGAATCTTTTTTGTAGAGCAGGAAATATGCTCCGAAAAATACCGCAAGTCCCATGACCGTACATACCCCTTCAAGTCCCCAGTCGGAAAGCCCGATGACACCGGCAAGAGCAAGTCCCAGGATCCCGTCCATCAATGTGTGAAGTATTATCGCCAGAGGATACAGCCAGATTTTTTTCTTATCCCTGCATGAATAGAACACAAGGATGGATGCTCCGATGTGGAACAGAACAGCAAATATCCTTTCATAGAGATTTATCGCAAACGAACCGGCAGTGAATGCCGCAAGCTGATCGGGAATGGCAAGATATGCATCTACCTGATCCGGCATCACCTGTGCTATCTGCTTTATAGTCTCAGCGTATGCACCTGAATTGATCATGATGCCGTAAGTAATATTATTTATGTAGGTCAGTCCGAGGATCAGCATCACCTCAAACCCGCCGTGTCCGATACCGTATGAGATCGATGTCTCCCTGTTCTTTCTGTTCTTCAGAACTGTCTTAAATGCCACAAAGCGTCCGGTCTCTTCAAAAAGTCCCGGAAAAAATCCCACAAGGAACGCCCAGAGAACAGGTCTTGCATTTATGAACTGCGCGATCCCATGATCGGGAAGTCCCATTGCGGTGGGGAAGATAAGCACATTCTGTATGGGCTTTTCAAGTATGAGGGCAAACAGAAGAAATGTAACGGCACCTGTCAGAACGCTGGTAAACTTTTCTTTTTTCTTTACGGTCCATAGTATCGCGATCAGCACCGGCACGCCCAGAAACAGGATAATTCCTATCATCCATAATACAAACTGCATTGTTCCTATCTTCGCAAATTCATACATATCACTCATCTCCTTTTTTGTGGTGATCGGTGTGAACGGAGAGACGGTTCTTTTGTTCACAAAAACCATCCCCACATTCACCGTCTTTCACCGAATTGTTACTGTTTGTTGTTTTGTATGTTTTGTATTACTCAATGTAATACATATAATACATTCAAAATATCTTCCAGTCAATATATGAATAAATTTAATTCTCACTGAATACACGCTGACAATGCGCTTATTATCCGTATTTCCAGGGTTTGAAAGGCAAAAAAGGGCACCGAAAAAATTTTATAAATACTACTTGACACATTATACTATGCGTCATATAGTATTATGCATCAGGAGGTAATGCATATGGATGCTCAACTACGACGAGGCATACTCGATGCCTGCGTTCTGGCGGTTCTCGAGCATGGAGAATCCTATGGATATAAGCTGGTTGCCGATATCTCAACCTTCATAGAGATAACCGAATCGACACTCTATCCGATACTCAAGCGTCTCGAATCCCAGAATATGCTGACCGTAAGGAAAGCAGAATACAGCGGAAGGCTCCGCAAGTACTATTCCATAACCGATGCCGGCAGGGCCAGGATAGACGAACTGCTCGGGGAATGGGAAGAGATCATCAAAGTCTATAAGTACATAGCCGAGGAAAGGGGAGAAAAAAATGCTTAAACAGGAATTTCTGGCACAGCTGAGAAGCGGTCTCGAAGCTGCAAGCATAGAAGATATTGATGAATGCATCGAATTCTATGATGAAATGATCAGCGACCGTATCGAATCCGGAATGAACGAGGAAAGCGCTGTTGCCCAGATGGAGTCCATTGACTCGATAATCAGTAATTATAAGGCTGAAAAGCCGGTAGCAAAGCTCATCATGGACAAGGTTCAAAAGAGCCATGACGACGCCAAGGGGAAAGGAAAAGGTGCACTTTGGATCGTACTTGCCATTATTGGCTTCCCAATCTGGCTTCCGATACTGATCGTTGTATTTGCCCTTCTGCTCACTCTTTACATCGTCCTTTGGTGCATTGTTATCGCAGTTTTCTGTGTTTTGGTCGCCATAGGGGCTGTAGCACTGTCAGGACTGTTCGTTTTCATAATGATGTTTACCGGGATCGTTCCATGGCCTTTGGGAATCTTTTCACTGGGCGCAGGACTGTTCCTCGGAGGACTTGCCGCTCTACTCTGGCATCCTATCTGGTCACTTTGTAAAGCCATTGCCGGAATGATACCGGCTATTTTCAGAAAGATCAAAAAAGGTATTGCATAAGAAAGGAATCCAATCATGAAAAAAATCATACTGATCGCCGGAGGATGCTCTCTTATAGGACTAATCCTTATGGGGATCGCATTCATCGGAATAAGAGGCAACATAGCTGAACTTTCAACCAGGAACGTAGAATCCGAAAGAAAGGAATATACATGTTCTTCGGACATACAGAACATTGAAGCAGATATCACATCCGATAATATCGAGGTCAGGACCGGCGATGTCGATCATGTGACCCTGACCTATTATAACAGACCGGATTACAGCGAATATGAGATAACCGAATCCGGAGACACCTTAAGAATAAAATATAAGGACCTTAACGGTCCCATCCATTTCGTAGTAAATATCGGCTATGTCCCGGATGAACCGGTTACAATAATCGTTCCTGAATCTTTTGCCGGTAAACTGGATCTTGAATCTACAAGCGGCAGGATCCTGACAGAAAGCATGAGCGTCAGCTCTCTTGACTTAAGCAATACATCCGGCGGCATTTCCGTGCAGGATACAGCGTCTGATGGAAAGATAAATCTTACCACCACTTCCGGTTCAATCCATGTTGAAAATACCGAAAGTACCGGAATAACCGCATCTAACACTTCCGGCGGGATCTCCATCGATGATACAAAAGTTCGCGGAGACATTACGCTTAACTGTAACAGCGGATCCGTTAATCTGGGTACCGTCACCGCAGAAGGAGACATAAAGGTAACAACAACCTCCGGAACCAGAACCCTTACAGATGTCATTGCAGATAATATCACCACTAATGCAACTTCCGGCTCCCTCAAAGCAGTCAGAGTTTCTGCAAACGATTCCATCTCCTCATCTGCCACCTCCGGCACCACCAGACTCGAGGAATTGTTCGCAGGACGCAGTATCAAGATCAACGCAAACAGCGGCAGCGTAAGCGGATCCATCATCGGAAGCGAAGACGATTTCGCCATCATAGCCAACACAACATCCGGTTCCTGCAATCTGAACAGCACAAAAGATGGCGAAAAGAACCTTGAGATATCCACCACCAGCGGGACAGTAAACATAACCTTCACCGAGTAAACGATGGGACGGTTCTGTGCGTTCACCACTCTGAACAATATAAGTATCTGGATTAATAAAAAAGGAAGCTTCATATACTGAGCTTCCTTTTTTGCTGTTCAGCTTCTGTTATGTTGTGAACCTGATAACCGTTTCAATACATCGCAGGCTTTAAGCCTCTATAAGTTCATCTATATTGCTTGCATCAGCTATAGAAGATCTGCAGGAAATAACCTCACCTGGGAACGGAGTTCCATCCACAATATGGTTATACATGAGAACTATCGGATCATGTCCCTGTCCGAAGGAATCCTGGCTGATGATCGTTCCTATGGCACCGCTCTTGATATAAGGGAAAAGAGCCGGCCCGAGATCGAATCCCACAACCTTGGTCTTACCTGCTCTGCCGGCATCGGTAACTGCCCTTGCCGCATCTTCAGGATATCCGTTTGTAAGGAACAGCACCTGAAGTGAGGGGTCTCTCTTAAGCCATTCAAGAGTCTTGGAATACACATCATTTCCTTCATCCTTGACAGAAATCTCTCCTGCTATCCTTACGGATTTAAAAGCAGCCATCTCATCAACAAAGCCTTTTCTTCTCTCTATGTTACCGATAATGGAATTACTTCCCATGAGAATACCGACATTACCGTTCTTTCCGATAAGCTCTGCCGCAGCCTTTGCTGCAACCTTTCCCTGAGCAACGGAATCAGACTTAAGACACGCAAGTCTGAGTTCAGGCTTTGCGCAGTCACAGTAAAAGGTCATGAGCTTGATTCCCTTGGATCTTGCCTGTCTGAGACTGCTCTCCACTCCCCCGAGGAAACCGGGATAGATAATGGCATCATACTTCTGATCTATAAGTTCGCTGATGATGTTACGGATCTTCTCTTCATAGTCACCCTCAGCCGGAATGATCGGAACAAATCTTACCTTGCACCCGAGACCGGAAAGCTCGGATTCGGCATATACAGCGCCTCTCTTTACACCATACCAGAAATCATTGTCATACATGCTGAACATGGCGATCTTTATCTCACCGGCATGCCTCTTGGATGAAGGTACCACACCTGTATCAAATCTTCTGAGAAGCTTGCGGATCCCGGAGAGCATGCCGTTAAGTGCGGCAGTATTCTCACCTATCTGTATAGCCTCTGCACTCACTTCCTGAGATACTCCCGCTATTTCGGCAGTCTTCTCATTGATATCCTTAGCGGTATCATAAAGACTGTCAGCCACATTCTTGGAATGATCGTAATTCCGCTCCATGACATCGAATTTCGTATTGATGTCATTTATCTTGGAACGTATACGGTTAGAGTTCGTGTTTATAACCCTGAATGATGAATTAACCTCGGAAAAAGCTTCTTTACTTTCATTAAAGGTATCCGTACATTTGCTTATGCTCTCCGACACGCCGCTGCTGCTGGACATTATCTCGTTGAGTATGGAGCTTATACGGTCCATGCCTTCTCTGGTCTGTTCCGACATCGCTGTCATCTCACCTGCAACAACAGCAAACCCGCGTCCCGACTCTCCTGCTCTTGCCGCCTCAATCGATGCATTGAAGGATAAGAGCTTTAGCTGATCGCTTATATCTATGATAAAATCACCGACTTCATAAACTTTTCTTATCTGCTCATTGAATCTGGTAAGAGTCTCATTGATATCGTTAAGATCAGCAGAGACAATATCCATTTCCCTGTTATAGCCCTCAAGGCTCTCAATGCCCTTGTCGCTTATTCCCGCTGTCTCTCCAAGCAGATCGGTGATCTCCTCCATTGCAGCGCCGATCTCCTCCAGCTTCCTGGCATTTGTCTCAACGACCGATATGTTATCCTGTACCATTTCAAGCTGTTTTTCGGTTCTCTCGCCTACACTGATGGTATTATTGGCAATATGCTCATTGCCTTCGGTATTGGTTCTCATACTGGAGGTGAGCTTTTCAACAGCATCTGAAAGAATAACAGTATTCTGTTTTGTTGCTTCGATAAATGTAAGAAAATTGGATCTGATCAGATTAAGACATGAGGCTATAACATCAGTATCCCTGACGGAGCCTTTTACAGGAAGGTCATCGATATTGAGTTTTCCCTTGGAAAGCAGACGTGCATTTTCAGAAAGAGCTTTTTTATTCTTCCCCTCAATGATGAAGAAAATAACTCCTGCGATTATCACAAGAAGTTCGATCACAGATAAAACGATCCAGAATACAATCATGGCTCATTCCTCCAAAAATTGTAATAGAACCCCCTATTGATAATTTTATCATTATGAGAATTAAAAGCAAGAGGCGAACGACGGGAGGGTTCCGGCTTCACCCTGAGTACTGGGCTGTGTAGAGGTCGTAATAGAATCCGCGGGATGCCAGAAGAGATTCGTGGGTTCCGGTTTCGATGACATGCCCGTCCTTCATGACAAGGATCAGGTCAGCTTCCTTGATGGTGGAAAGTCTGTGCGCTACAATAAAGCTCGTGCGTCCGGTCATGAGCCTGGCAAATGCGCTCTGGATCTTAAGCTCTGTTCTGGTATCGATGGAGCTGGTCGCTTCATCGAGAATGAGCATGGGAGGAAGTGCAAGCATGACTCTTGAGATGCACAGAAGCTGCTTTTGTCCCTGTGAAAGTCCTTCTCCGTCCTCTCCTATCACGGTCTGATAACCGTTCTCAAGCCTCTTTATAAATCCGTGGGCATGAGATGCCTTTGCAGCTTCAATGACTTCTTCATCTGTAGCCTCGGGCTTACCCATACGGATATTATCCATGATGGTTCCGGACTTAAGCCATGTCTCCTGAAGTACCATTCCATAGCAGTTTCGAAGATCCTTTCTTGAGATCTCCCTGATATCTCTTCCATCGACTCTTATGCATCCGTCACTTGGTTCATAGAATCTCATGAGAAGATTAATGATGGTAGTCTTACCGCAGCCGGTGGGGCCAACTATCGCAATCCTCTGACCGCTCTTTACATCAATATTAAGATCCTCAATAAGAGGTCTCTCGGGAACATAACTGAAATCAACATTATCTATCTCAACATTGCCGGTCACACTGTCCTTAGCCACAGGTTCAGCCGCTTCTGCAATGACGCTCTTTTCATCGATAAGTTCGAAGATCCTTCCGGCACATACCAGCGCATTCTGAAACTCTGTTATAACTCCGGATATCTCATTAAAAGGCTTGGTATACTGGCTGGCATATCCTAAAAATGCAGTAAGACCTCCAACTGTGATACCGCCGTTTATTGCATAGATCGCGCCTCCTATACCCACAAGGGCATATACGCAGGAATTGACGAATCTGGTAGAAGGATTTGTAAGACTCGAGATAAATATCGCCCTAAGTGAAGCATCGCACAGATTCTTATCCGCTCTGTCAAAATTCTCTATGGCTTCGTCTTCATAAGCGAATATCCTTACAGTTTTCTGGGAGGATATCATCTCCTCCGAAAGTTCAGTCAGAACGCCCCTTGCTTCCGACTGTGCCTTGAACATGGAATGGGATCTTGTTGCGATGAATCTTGCAACCAGAAGTGATAAAGGTGTTATCAGGACTACAAGGAGAGCAATGAGGGGATTGAGCCTCAACATGAATATAAGAGTTCCGATTATGGTCATCAGTCCGGTAAAAAGCTGTGTAAAGCCCATGAGAAGACCATCTGCAAAGGTATCCACATCGGAGATCATACGGCTCAGGATATCTCCTGTCCTGTGAGAATCAAGATAAGATATTGATAGTTCCTGGATCTTTTTCATGGCATCATTCCTGATGTCACGTACCACATTGTAGGTTATGTGATTTCCGAGCCTGCTCATCAGATACTGGAAAAACGCAGAGATAAGTGCCGCGATACCTACTTTTCCCGCGGCTTTTATGACAGCATCCATATCGATGTTGCCGGCACCCGGCGTCATAAGGTCCACTGCCTTACCTGTAAGAACAGGTATCGACAGCGAAAAAACAACAGAAAGAGCGGCAAAAATAAGTACGAGGACCATAAAAGGAATATATCTCCCGATATACTCAAACAGTCTCTTCATGGTTTTTTTGCCGCTCTTGTTCTTCATGTGATCACCATTTACAGAGTTGCGATATCTTCCTGGGATACGACTCTGATGCCCGCTCTTGTAAGTGCTGCCTGTGCCGCCTTGTGATCATCAACCCTGAATACCATGTAAGCCTTGTCACTGCTGCTGTCAGTAGAAAGTGCATACATATACGCAAGGTTAATATTCTCACCGGCAAAGACCTTAAGTATCTGGTTGAGTCCACCGGGAACATCAGGGATCTCGGCAACCACAACGCTTGTGAGCTTGTTTATATATCCACCGTCCTTAAGTACGGTGGTTGCTTCATAGACATCATCAACTATGATACGGACGATGCCGAAGCCTTCTGTCTCTGCTAAGGAAAGGCCCCTCATATTGATCCCGCGCTCTGCAAGGACCTCTGTCATCTCACACATTTTTCCGGGCTTATTCTCAAGAAAAATGGAAATCTGTTTTACACTCATAAAGCACCTCCTTATCAGATCTTTCTCTTATCAATAACACGGACTGCCTTGCCTTCACTTCTCGTAATACTCTTGGGAGCTACAAGTGTGACCTTGGCCTTGATACCGAGCATATTTACAAGTCCCTGCATGAGTTCGTTCTGAGCCTTGGTGATATCGGACACATTGTCGGTGAACATCTCGGGAGTCATCTCAACATGGATATCGAATGTATCGGTATTGTTGACTCTGTCAACGATGATCTGGTAATTAGCCTGATATCCGTGCTCAAGGAGAACGGTCTCAATCTGTGAAGGGAATACATTGACGCCACGGATGATGAGCATATCATCGCTTCTTCCCATGGGCTTAGCCATTCTGACAAAGGTTCTGCCGCAGCTGCACTTTTCTCTTGAGAGCATGCAGATATCCCTTGTGCGGTATCTCATCATGGGGAATGCCTTTTTATCTATAGCAGTGAAAACAAGCTCACCCTGAGATCCTTCGGGAAGAACCTCAAGTGTCTCGGGATCTATGATCTCTGCTATGAAGTGATCCTCATTGATGTGCATTCCGTGCTGCTCGCTGCACTCATATGCAACGCCGGGACCTGAGAGCTCGGTGAGTCCGTAGATGTCGAAAGCCTTAATGCCGAGGGTCTCCTCGATGCTCTTTCTCATCTCCTCACTCCATGCCTCTGCTCCGAAGATACCTGCCTTAAGCGGAATATCCTTAGGAGTAAGTCCCATCTCCTTCATTGTCTCGCCAAGATATGCGGCATATGACGGAGTACAGCAGATGATGGATGCGTTCAGATCCTGGATAAACATGATCTGTCTTTCGGTATTTCCGGATGACATGGGAACGGTCATGCAGCCCACCTTCTGGCTTCCGCCATGAAGTCCGAGACCTCCGGTGAAAAGTCCGTACCCGTATGAAACCTGTACGATATCACTCTTATCTGCTCCCGCGGCAACAAGAGCTCTTGCACAGCAATCCTCCCAGAGATCAAGATCTCCCTGTGAATAATATGCTATAACTCTCTTACCTGTTGTTCCGGATGTTGAATGGATCCTTACAACATCCTCCTTGGGAACACCGAGAAGTCCGTCGGGATAAGTCTCTCTCAGATCCTTCTTGGACATGAAGGGAAGCTTATGGAGATCATCTACAGACTTGATATCATCAGGAGTAACGCCTGCCTTCTCCATCTTTGCACGATAATAAGGAACATTCTCCCAAACGTGCTTTACCTGTTCAACGAGCTTTTTGTTCTGGATATCGAGTATCTCTTCTCTTGAAGCACACTCAACATCTTTCTGAAAATACTTCTCCACTTTTTTTCTCCTACAGACTTGTTTACGCGTTCTTTCCGAGCTCAAAAGCCTTTTTATTCATCTCAAGGAACTTGGCGGGAACTATGGCTTCCATAGCTTTCTGCCATGCTTCCTCGGGAATATCAAAATAATGTGAAAGACGTCCCATAAGAACTATATTGACCGCCTTGGATGATCCTGCCTCTTCCGCAAGTGCAAGGCAGTCGAGAGCATCAACCTTAGCTCCGGTGGCTTTCATCTTCTCTACAAGTTCCTCCGGATACTGCTTGGCTCCTGTTATAACGGGCATGGGATCTATCTGCTGGATGTTGGTGACAACCGTTCCGTCCTTCTTAAGGAAAGGAAGCCATCTTGCAGCCTCGAGAAGTTCGAAGGATACGATGACATCAGCCTCACCCTTATCGATAACGGGAGAATATACATGCTCACCGTATCTGACATAAGTAACCACGCTTCCGCCTCTCTGGCTCATACCGTGAACTTCTGAAACCTTGACATCATATCCGGCATCAAGCAGGAGACGTCCGAGAAGCTTACTTGCAAGGAGCGATCCCTGTCCTCCGACACCTACGATCATTACATTCTTAGTACTCATCTTCAATCCTCCTTCTGGCAGGACTCAAATGCTCCCACCGGGCAAAGCTGCTCACAGATTCCGCAACCTACGCACAGAGTGTTATCAATATGCGCTTTTCCGTCCTTCATGGAGATTGCGGGGCATCCGATCTTCATGCAGGACTTACATCCTACACACTTGTCTCTGTTCACATGAAGAGGAGGATTGTGCTTTACATTCTTAAGCAGCGCACAGGGCCTTCTGGAGATGATCACAGAAGGAGCCTTGACTGCAAGCTCTTCCTTTATTGCAGCATCACACGCCTTAAGATCGTAAGGATCAACAACGCGGACACGCTCGAATCCCATTGAACGGCAGAGAGCCTCAAGGTCGATCTTTCCTGCAGGGTCACCCTTGATATTAAGTCCTGTTGTAGGATTCTGCTGGTGTCCTGTCATTCCTGTAATTGAGTTGTCAAGAATGATAACTGTTGAATCCGACTGATTATATGCGATATTTGCAAGGCCTGTCATGCCTGAATGCATGAAGGTTGAATCACCGATAACGGCAACGGTCTTTCCTTCGTTCTCACCGCCGCCTGCCTTGTTGAACCCATGTATCGCACTGACGGAAGCTCCCATGCAAAGAGTCATATCCATTGCGGAAAGAGGCGCTACCGCTCCGAGGGTATAGCATCCGATATCGCCGAGTACGGTGCACTTATTCTTGCTGAGAGTGTAGAAAAGACCTCTGTGAGGACAGCCCGCACACATAACGGGAGGTCTTCCGGGAATCTCATCAGCTACGGCATTTACATCCGTATCATTAAATTCCTGTCCGGTAACAATGGGAGAAAGCAGCTTCTTCAGAAGATTCTGTGAAAACTCTCCGCAGATGGGAAGTACATCCTTGCCGGTAACATTGATCCCGAGAGCCTTGCAGTGGTTCTCAATGATGGGATCAAGCTCCTCGGCAACGATAACAACATCAACCTTTGATGCAAAATCCTTAATAAGGTCTATGGGAAGAGGATTTACCATTCCCAGCTTGCATACGGATACGGTATTTCCGAAGGCTTCTCTTACATACTGATATGTGGTGGAACAGGTGATGATACCTACATGCTTTCCTGTGCATGAATCATCTCTCCACTCAACACGGTTGAAGGATGCGGTCTCGGCCAGCTTGCGGAGTTTTTCGGTCCTCTCCTCAACAAAGGGATGTCTCTTGATGGCATTTCCCGGCATCATGACATTCTTCGGAATGTTCTTCTCGTAAGCTTTTCTTGCGGGAACAACTCTGTCCGATGTCTCAACTACAGACTGGGAATGTGCCACACGTGTACACATCTTAACAATGACAGGGGTGTCATATTCTTCCGAAAGATCATATGCCAGCTTTACAAATGAAAGAGTCTCGGCAGAATCAGAAGGCTCGAGCATGGGAACCTTGGATGCGATGGCATGATGTCTGGAATCCTGCTCATTCTGAGATGAGTGCATCCCGGCATCATCTGCAACACATATAACGATACCGCCGTTAACTCCGGTGTACGACATTGTATAGAGAGGGTCTGCAGCCACATTAAGTCCTACATGCTTCATACCGCAGTAGCTTCTCACACCTGCAAGAGATGCGCCGAATGCAGCCTCCATTGCAACCTTCTCGTTGGGTGCCCATTCGCAGTAGATCTCATCATACTTAACCGCTTCTTCCGTAACTTCCGTACTGGGTGTTCCGGGATAACTGGAGACAAAGCTGCAGCCCGCTTCATATAACCCGCGTGCAAACGCCTTATTTCCGAGCATTAACTCCTTCATTCTTCCTTCAACCTCCTGATTTAAAATGCTTTTACCCTACAAAATTTTATCAAAACAGTACTATTATATACCTCTTTAGTCACATAATACAGGTACTGCTGCCGCCTTTTCTCTCAAACTGGGAGTAATATATCTCTTCATATACACTGCAGTTCTTCAGCAGCTCTTCATGGGTTCCGATACCTGCTATCCTGCCGTCATCAAGAACAATGATCATATCGGCATTCATCACCGATGATGCTCTCTGGGATACGATGAAAACAGTGGTATCCGCGATCTTTCCTATCTCTTCCCTGATATTCTTTTCCGTGAGGAAATCAAGTGCAGAGGTTGAATCGTCAAGGATCAGTATCTCAGGCTTTCTTACAAGAGCCCTGGCAATCGTAAGTCTCTGCTTCTGTCCTCCTGAAAAATTCCTGCCGCTCTGAAGGACCGACCCATCGAGTCCGCCCTTTTCCGATACAAAATCCCAGGCCTGGGCCTTCCTGAGACAATCGATCATCTCTTCATCAGTTGCGCTGCCGTTTCCGATAAGCATGTTGCTGCGTATGGTTCCTTTAAAAAGAACCGCCTTCTGGGGAACCACGCCGATCCGTTCGCGAAGCTTTACCTTGTCCGCATGCAAGATATCCTCTCCCATGACTGTGACCCTTCCGGTGGCAGCTTCGTACATTCCCGGGATCATATTAACCAGTGAACTCTTTCCGGAGCCGGTACCGCCTATGATACCCACGCTCATCCCCTTCCTTACGGAAAAAGTAATATCGCTCAGGGCCTCTTCGGAACCCTGCGTATACCTTAAGGACACATGATCGAAGGATATGAAGGGATCACCTGATGCGGAAGGTGCTATGGTATTTCCGGCAGCATCTGCGGAATCCTTTTCAGATGCACCTGCTGTCATCTCTTTTTCTCCGAGTACTGATGAAACTCTCTGAGCTGATGCAAGTGATTTGGTGATGGTCACGATCAGATTGGTCAGCTTAAGGAGCTCCACAAGGATCTGGCTCATATAGTTTAGTATCGCAACTGCCTGTCCCTGGGAAATGGATCCGATATTGATCCTTAGTGCTCCTTTATATATCAGGAACATGGTGGCTGCATTTACTATTATAAAAGTCACAGGATTTGTCAGGGCCGTGAAATTCGAAGCATGGATCTGTTCCTTTTTAAGGGAATCATTTCTCTCCGTAAAGGCTCTCATCTCATCATCCTGGAGATTAAATGCCCTTATCACCCTTACACCTGTCAAGTTCTCCCTGGAAGAAAGCATGACCTTATCAAGGACCTTCTGAACCTTGGAGAACATTGGAATACTGTATCTTGTGATACCGATGACCACAAATGCAAGTATGGGAACGGTAACACAGAAGACAAGAGCTGAGGGAACATCAATGGTGAATGCCATTATCATTGCACCGAAGACTATGATGGGACTTCTGAGCAGAAGCCTCAGAGACATATTGATACCTGTCTGTACCTGGTTGATATCGGAGGTCATACGGGTTATAAGTGTCGAAGTTCCGTTCTTATCAACCTCAGATGCCTCCATACCCATAATACGGGAAAAGAGCCTTCTTCTCAGAGTTCCGGACACTCCTACCGCAGCCTTTGCCGCAAAATACTGTGCGGTTATCGCAACAATAAGTCCTGCGGCAGCAAGCAGTACCAGCACCGCGCCCTTTAGGAAGATAAGCCTGTTGTCACCGCCTGCAATGCCCCTGTCGATGATATCTGCCATCACCAGGGGTACGAACAGTTCAAAGCATGCTTCGGTCAACTTAAAAAAAGGGGCAAAGAATGCCTCTTTTTTATAGTTTTTAAGCCATGACAATACTGTTCTCATAAATACCTCTGAATACTGCTTTGCGGTCACAGATCAGGTTCAGGCGATCTTCTCGCACACACAGAGTGCATAGCCGTCAGGCAGTTCATATTCGCTCCATTTATATGAAGCTGACATCTCACCGCTTATATCCGAAAAATCCTTCAAAAGTGCAGGCCCAAGACCGCAGCCCTCACACTTTCCCCAGGCTTCCTTTCTTGTCCAGAAAGTAAAGAACAGCCCCGGATCACTGCAGATCATATCGGATTCTCTTCCGGTAAAAAAACGGGATGAAAGTTTAGTCGTATCTATCTTTTTTCTCTTCTGTATATCGATGCCTGTCTCGCGATCCGAAATCGCAACAACTGCATACTTACCGGAATGGGATATTGAAAAGAAGGGAATTGCGCCTTCATATGCGGGGATCACCTGTTCCTGTTTCAGATACGGCTTGCCGTTTTCACCGCTACTGTATGCAAGATCAACGACTTCGCCTTTATTCTCAAGAACTCTCACCGCTGCTTCTGCAGTCAGCGAGATCAGATTCTCACAGTTATAACTTTTCACCGGATCATCCCTGTCATCTCCGGTCACCGCTTTCCCGTCATTAAACCCTATTGCTGCAAGCTGCATCGCAAGTCCGGCTGCAAGAGCAGTACCGCGCACACCGGAGCTCTTACACTTATCAGCCTTCAGGCGCCTGAAGTCATCCATAAGACGATACGCTCTTTCGGACAACTCCGCTCCGGTCTTTTCATCCTGCAATTGTTCTGCATTCACAAGATATATCCACATCCGATATCATCTTATTCTTCAACAGGCACGCACTTTAAATGCAGTTCATCCAGCTGGCGCTGGGATACTGCGGAAGGTGCATCCATCATCACATCCTGTGCATTCTTGTTCATGGGGAATGTAATAACCTCACGGATAGATTCCTCACCCGTAAGGAGCATGATCATGCGGTCTACTCCGGGGGCAGCTCCTGCATGAGGGGGGGCTCCGTATGTGAATGCGTTATACATTGCGGGGAACTTGGCCTTTACCTCCGCCTCACCGAGACGTACAAGTTCAAATGCCTTGACCATGATCTCGGGATCATGATTTCTTACTGCACCCGATGCTGACTCGTATCCGTTGATAACAAGGTCATACTGGTTAGCCATTATATCAAGAGGATCCATCTCACCTCTTTCAGCCTTTTCAAGTGTCTCCA
>JAEEGG010010802.1_pt1 | contig 20065 bp, 19 predicted proteins | sample 9134161 | NCBI WGS metagenome assembly JAEEGG01 (sample SAMN16246543, study PRJNA631951) | gut metagenome | biome: gut microbiome; feature: rumen; material: CR-attached | host: Bos | place: Iran: Karaj | collected 2018-10 | reverse complement strand
AACGACAGCACGCCATACTTACCAAACGTACCCAGCACCTGACCTTTATACCGTGAGCCAAAACCCTCAGCGGCATCCTCTACTACAGGAATACCATACTTGTTGGCAATCTCCATGATGCGGTCAATTTTGTAAGGCATACCATATAAAGCCACTGGTACAATCGCCTTAGGAGTCTTTCCCGTCTTGGCGATACGGTCTTTGATAGCCTCCTCCATCAACTCAGGATCCATATTCCAGGTATCCTTCTCAGAATCCACGAATACTGGTGTCGCGCCCAAATAAGTGATAGGATGCGAAGAAGCGCAGAACGTAAAGCTCTGCACTATCACCTCGTCGCCTGGCTTCACACCACAATTCAGCAATCCCAGATGCACCGCCGCAGTTCCTGCACTCAACGCCACTACACGCTTTCCTTCGCCAACGAATTCTTCAAGGTCTTTCTCAAATCCGTTCACGTTTGGTCCCAGAGGCACTACCCAGTTCGTATCAAAAGCCTCTTTTACATACTTTTGTTCCATTCCGTCCTCGCTCATGTGAGCGAGACAGAGATAAATTCTCTTTCTTTCAGACATTATTATATCTTGTATTAAAAATTATTCTCAATATCGTCATTATTCCATATCCAAGTAAACATCCCACCGTATTATGCATCACATCGTCCAGCTCTGAGAAGCCTCGCATGAGGAAGAACTGGAGTGATTCAATGGTTACAGAGATACTGCATCCCAACAAGAGGGCTTTCCACCATGTCATTTGCTTGAAAGCTATGCCTAAGAGCAAGCCAACAGGAATAAACACCACTACGTTCATGATGTTCTCCACAAACAGGTCTGGACGGTTGTAGCTCCAGAAGGGATGGAAGTCATATTGTCTTGTCTCGCCTGTAGCTCTGAAGATGACTGTTGAACAGAATAGGAGGAAGACATATTCGACCAGTAAGAGAATTGCAGAATAACGGAGTCCCGTTTTGAATCCTTTCCATGCTACAAATACCACTAGTCCTAAACAAGAGACTGACAATAGTCCTTCATATACTTCCGTTGGAACATTCTTATAAAGACTGACAATATATGTCCTAAACTGCTCTCTCATTCAGTGGCATTAATCCGTCCTCTCTAAGATGTCCTCAGCCTCCAGAGGTTCATATGGCCCATCCTTCGCCTCAAACAGTACCGTTCCTGACTCCAGACACCTCAAACTATGCCACTGTCCCTTCTCGATGTTCAACACAGCTCCTCCCGGCACCATATCTATGGTATCCGTGAGGTTGCCATTCTCATCATAGAAATACTCCTCAAAATGACCACGGATGCAGATACACGTCTCGGAGGTAGTCTTATGCCTGTGTATCGGCATCACTGTTCCGGGTTCCAAAGCATTCAGCATCCTCTGCGACTGGTCGTCAGCAGAGTTGCGCATATCCAGATTGCAACGCAACCTCGGGTTCTCCTTGGCCTTGGCCGTCAATTCATCTAATATCTTATTCTCTATAATCATCTCTAATTTTTTAAATCTTTACCATAATCATCGTTAAGGTTAAGGTCATCGTTAAGGTTGAATATTATCTCTTGTGTAATAACCATCCCTTAACCTCTTAAACTTTTAAACTTCTTAAGCTATTACGCTAAATACTCGCCGGTTTCAAGATTTTAGCCCAAATTCCCAACCAGAATGCAGACCATCTACTTTCTCCGTAACACATTTCATGCTTCCATGCATTCCCCTGCCAACGCTTATATTTATAAATCAGGCGAGGCAAAAATCCCCTGGGCGATGCCGCAGTATATTCAGGAGCAAGTATGTCCTTCAATACTCTCTTCTTCAATTCTGGGATGAACTGTACTTTCGGAAAGATGTCAATAGGGAATCCCAAATCCTCCACGCAAATGGCATTGATGCAGTTATAAAAGTCTTTCATGTGGTACTTCTCCAACAAATTTATTAGCCATTCCCAATCAATCTCGCTTGTATGTTTCTCTACGAAAAAAGCCCAGTCTAACACTTGACGGAGGGAGATTTTGGCTCCTGAAAAATGACCCGACATGTGTCGAAGCAGGAACAAAGCATGAAGATTAGGCGAAGGCAAATATATTTTGGTTGCTGAGCCTGTCGAAGTATCCTCCAATACAACCGTCGGGAACTTACAACCAATATTGCTGCACTCATTCAGCTGACTCTCAACTCTCAACTCTGAACTCTCATATTTAAGAGTCCCTAATTCTTTTAAAAATACTTCAATATCCTTATTTGAGCGGTGTGCATACACATTATCAAAATCATAATGATTTTCAACCATAAAATCATTCCAATAATATATGGTGTGATGGTGATGACTTCTGTCAATCTCTATTCCCTTCTCCTTTGACAATATTTTATCAGCTTCATTTTGCTTCCCAAAGAGCCAAATGTCAATATCACCACACGGCCGATGCTCTGACTTAGGCCAGTCAATGCTACAGGCATACCCTTTCAGGACCATCATTTTAAACCCGTGGGCATTGTACCAACCTGCCATTTCTGCTATGGCTCGCTGATATAACATAAAACGATTTTCATAACTCTGAAAGACCTCACCTATCCACTGCAAAAGGAACTCCTTAGGAGGTCGTTTCGTATCAGGCAGTTTTTCTATTCCATCTACAATAATAGCCGTAAGTCCCTGCTTGTCTGCAAGGGCTTTTATGGCCTGCCAGTCAATAACATCAGGAAGGGCACTTCTATGACCTATCCCCAGTTTGACAAGTGAAAGAAGTGCAATATTATCCACCTTATCAGTCATTCAATTGTACTTTTTTTGCAACACCGGTTATATTGTTCCAAAGCCTTCTCTAACAAAAACAAAGCCCTCTGTATATCTTTCTTATTCAGAACATACGCCAAACGGACTTGATTCATTCCCATCCCAGGAGTAGAGTAAAAACCAGCAGCTGGCGCCATCATAATGGTTTCTCCTGTCTTTCCATCAGGTGTTTTGTTATCTCTCCAGCAAAACTCACTCAAACACCAAGCGCAAAACTTCTCTGTATCTTCAACAGGTAGTTGAGCAACGGTATAAAATGCACCCATGGGTACAGGCGTATAGCAACCAGGGATTCTGTTTACTCCATCTATCAAGCATTTCCTTCGCTCTACATACTCATCATACATCTCACGTGAGTATTGTTCTGTTCCTTCTATGGAAGCCTCTGCAATCATCTGACCAATCAGAGGAGGAGAAAGCCTTGCTTGACAGAACTTCATTACGGTCTTCCTCACCTGCTCATTCTTGGTAATTAACGTACCTATTCGTATTCCACATTCAGAGTAGCGCTTAGATACAGAATCTATCAATACTACATTTTGTTCAATGCCCTCTAAGTGCATGGCAGAAATATACGGAGAGCCTGTATAGATAAACTCACGGTAAACCTCATCGGAGAAGAGATACAGATTATACTTTTTCACCAAATCCCGTATTTGGTTCATCTCTTTCTGTGTATAGAGATAGCCAGTCGGATTATTGGGGTTACAAATCAGTATAGCCTTCGTACGTTCGTTAATCAGAGCTTCAAACTTCTCAACCTTGGGAAGACAGAATCCCTCTTCAATGGTAGTGGCAACGGTTCTGATGACTGCACCAGCGGATACCGCAAAAGACATATAGTTTGCGTATGCAGGTTCTGGAACTATGATTTCATCACCTGGATTCAAGCAACTCATAAAGGCGAACAATACTGCTTCGCTTCCACCACAGGTAATGATTATCTCATCCGCATCCAGTTTTATCTGATAACGCTCATAGTAGTTCAATAATGCCTTACGAAGGGATCGATATCCCTGCGAAGGACTATACTCCAGCGTTTTGCGATCAATATGCTTCAGTACATCCAACGCCTTTTGTGGCGTGGGCAAGTCGGGCTGACCAATATTCAGCCTGTATATTTTTACGCCTCTGTCTTCAGCTGCGTATGCCAAGGGAGCCAACTTCCGGATCGGTGACGCTGGCATCTCTACTCCTCGTTGAGAAATTTGTAGTTCGTTAGCCATTCTATTTAGCTTCTATATAGCGGGAAAAACTTACTCTCAGGATTGAAATCCGAGTCTTTTATTGCTCTCAATGTTACCAATTCATCATATTTCTCCTTGTCAAAAATCTCCTTTCCTATGGAGAATTGATAATCGGAGTTCTTATTAAAGGCAGCCTTGAATTTATAGAGATTATCTTCTCCTGATCCAACACCACCTCCCAAATGAAACGTCTTGCAGCCTTGTTCACATCCCCAAAGGGCAGCTTTGTAAAGCAGCAGGTTTGATGGAGCCAAATTGCGGTATTCTATCATTGAACCTGATAAGTGATAATGCATCTGCTTATTGCCAAAGAGCATAATGCTCATAGCAATGATCTCACCATTCAGTACAGCATAAAACATCTCATAGTTGTCATGCAGGTCGTTGTGGATGGACTCATAGAACTGCTCTCCAAAGTAGTAATACTCTTCAGCATTGTCCTTATCCATTGTAGCATTGTAAATACGTCGGAAGTCCTTAAACAATTCTAAGTCTTTTCCATGCTTTATCCCAATGCCGTTCTTCTCTGCCTTTCGAATCATATTGCGGTTCTTACTGATGATATTTTCCCATATAACCTCAGGAGATGTCAAATCAAAGGCAACAGTCTTGCCTAAGTCAATCACGGCAGAGATATTTTTCATTGGGACTGCATTGCCTAATACAGGATGATAACGGACGAAGTTGTCCACTACCCCCTCTTCCTTCATTGTCTCTAAGTATTCTTTCCAAAATGCCTGAAGATTGGTTTCTGAAGTTTCTCCCTCAAACAACACACCACCATAGCCGTAGGGCGTTACAGAATCATAGACTCCAGGCAATGCTGTCGGACGACGCATATACACATAGATGGCGCGAAGACCATTATCCTTATAGTATAAAAGATATGGATCTCCATCACCATGAATATGGAATGCCTTCACATAGCTGCTCAGGTAGTAAACATCCCACTCGACAAACGACTTCACTGTCTCATCCCAATCTGAGGAATGAGTCAAATCAAATAACTTTATCACGTTCTTATAAAATTGATTCAATAATAGATTTCATTGTCAGGATATCCTCCTTAGAATATCTTGCGTCACAATGAATAGAGAGCATTGTGCGGGAAAACACAAATATCTCACCATCACCTGTTGGGGGCACGCTCCACAGAATAGCAGGATAAATACATTTCTCTATAAGTGCTTTCCTCACGATGTCTCGTTTGTTGATATCATCAAATTGTAGTATCAAAGAGAAAGGATTGCATCCATAATCCTCAGGTTTTAACACCTTAACCCCATCTTTTTTTATATCCCTGAGAAAATTCCAGTTCTCACGTTTCCGTTTATACCAGTCTTGAATGTCAAATAAACGAAGATATTCTTTACTACCTTCATCCAAAGCACATATCGGAGCGGTATCAAAAAAGGATTCCGTATCTATAAAATCTGCTCGGAAAGAAGCTTTTTCAACGTCCTCACCTACAAGATAACGGGCTTTCAGTCTCATCGCCTTCCATCTAGTAGCTGCTACCCACTCATTCTCATCTGAGTTTGTCGGCGTCTCAGGCAACTTCAATCCAACAGGCGACCACAGGATTCCACCTTCTGGAACTGGGAGCGTTTTTCGTAAGGAGGCTATGCACCAATCTGCACGGCTGTTTTGAGCCCACCCGCCTATCAAGTCATGGGTATGGTCTTCTATCACGGGCACTGGAATTCCTACGGGGCTGCGATGTGAACGCAACCCAAAATAATTAACTCTCAGCACTGCATCCCCGTGCTTCAAGTGTCCTTTCCTTTGAACTGCTTCCAACGTATGCTCGTCCCCCGAATATCCAGGAAAGTCTGCATAAAATACAATATTTAGTCCCGCCTCTTTCAGCGAGGCAATAACATCATAGCAAAAATATTCTGGCATCCATAGCCGTTGCCACCCCTGAGCCTGGTACAGATGTACTAACGCTTGCCTCCCATCCGCATAGTAATTTGCGGATGGAAAATAATCTTTCAACGTATTCTTTTCACTACATTGTAACTCAATATAGTGAAAGTCAGAACCAAATTCAATCATTGATACTTCTTTTGGTACTCCAGATATACATCATCAAACTCTTCTTTTAGGATTGACATTACTATCTGGTCGTGGAAAGCCCCGTCCTTGTATACAGACTGTCTGAGAACACCTTCCTGCTTATACCCACATTTCTCATGCATCTTTACCGACGGCATATTATTGTCAAGGATGGTAGCCCACACACGATTCATCCCTCTTTCATAGAAGGCAAATTTCAAGGCCATCATTCTTGCTTCTGTTGCATACCCTTTCGACCACTCCTCTTTGTCTCCTATCAAAATAGGTACGTGGCATGAGCGGTTAATCCAATCAAACTCTTGGATATTGACCGTTCCTATCAGTTTATTAGTCTCCTTCAGGCAGATACCAAGAACCATTCTCTCATTATCGAAAATGACATTTCTCACCCATTCTTTTTCCTTCTCCGCAGAAACAAAGAATTTAGGGCCGCCCACCATGTTCTGAATCTCCTCGTCGCCTCTCCATTTAACAGTCACTTGATAATCTTCCAGCTCTAATGCTCTTAAATATATCCTACTCATAATAAATTATTTGTTTTGATTAGCTTTTAATCTATCCATAAAATGTAAATCATCTATTTGCGACATATCGGCATTGCCTTCACCCACATCCTTGCGCCTCAGCACATTCAACACCGTCATCCAGATAATCTTGATGTCCGTCCATAGGGAGCAATGGTCCACATACCACACGTCATATTCAAACTTCTTACTCAACGGGCAATGGTTCCTGCCATTCACTTGCGCCCATCCTGTGATACCAGGGCGAACCTCATGGCGACGCATCTGTTCAGTGGTATAAAGAGGCAAGTACTTAACTAGTAACGGTCTTGGCCCGATGAAAGCCATATCACCTTTCAACACATTGATAAGCTGCGGAAGTTCATCAATAGAGGTTGACCTGACGAATCTGCCCACTTTGGTAAGACGCTGAGCATCGGGCAACAATTTCCCTTTGGCATCCTTCTCGTCCGTCATTGACTTAAACTTGATGACTTTGAAAATCTTGCCATCCTTACCAGGTCGCTCCTGAGTAAAGAACGCACCAGCTCCCTTATTGGCAAAATGTAGCCAAATAGCAATGATGATTAAAAGCCATCCTATCAGCAACAACGCCACAAGAGCAATCAGAAAGTCGAATAGTCGTTTAAAGAAATGTTTATACATATTATTCAAAATGTTTCATTATTGCATTATAAGTATGACTCACCGTATAGTTATTCAGATAGAATTGATAGCCATTCTCTCCCATCTGATTAAGGTCAGAAGATAACATTTTGTCTACTATTGAAGTAAAAGCCTCAACGCTATTACTGGGAGCCCACATTCCATACCCATTTTCTGCAGCTAAACTTCCAGCATCACAATTAGGGTCAGTTACCGCCAGTATCGGCTTTCTGTTCATCAAATAAGGCAACAGACGGCTAGGATAGTTTGGAATGGTAAAGCGGTAGTCCAAAAAAATCAATCCAATATCGCAGGCATTGGACAACTTGTCGTAATCTTCCTTAGGGATAAAATCGAATAGTGATACGGACCTCGGGGTTTCCTCATTGACAAAATCCTCGAGCCTCCCGTATTCTGTTCCTTTTCCTACAACCACAAAATGGCAATCACTTCTATCCTTGTTAGCTCGTAAGCAATCTACAAGAAATGGAATCCCTTGCGGTTTTCCAAGATTACCCCCATAGATAAAAATAGGTTTGTCTGTCGGAAGTCCATATTTCTTACGAATTTCCACCATTCCTTTCTTTGAGCAATCCGAAACTTCTACTACATCATAACTATTAGGGCATATCTCAACTTTATGGGGATTCATGTCCGCATTGTGCTCAATCACGTAACGAACATTAGCCGGGCTCATACAGCCAATCCAATCAGATATTTTATATAGTTCTATTTCTTTCCTACGGAATGACCTATATAGCACTCCTTTCAATCCGGTTGTTTTTAACAGATTGATATCTACGGCATTCTGTGGAAATATATCCTTTAGCATCAAGTACGAAATCGCTTTAGGATTTAGTTTTTTGGCATAAGCAATCACCTTAGAGAATGTAATAGGTGGCGTAGAATACAGAATCAGATCAAATCGAACGTTTGATAGGTACTTCTTCAAAGCCGCCATAAACTGTCGTTCCAGCATTACCAGACCTACCCCCTTCTCAACAATACCTGCTTTTGTCAAATTCAATGTCTTTACTCCCAGAATAGTCACATCTCCTTCCTTATTTAAGGATGTTGCCATACCTGTACGTCGTTCGTATGGCACCATAATGTACATACAATGTCCTTCTGATAAGAACTTGCGCACTAAATCATTATAGATATTATGTTCCTGCAACTTCAATATTTGAGGAGACATTGTAAGGAAAAGAATATTCATGTTATTACAATCAATCGTTTGGACTCAATTTTAAAAGACTTAAATCGTATTGTTTAGTAGCAACTGGCTGGAAATAAAGAGCATCGGTTTTGTTTTCTCCATAAGGGAATCGGAAAACGCCAAATTGAAACGAACAATAAGGCAAAGCGTCTTTTTTTAACTTGTAAACTTCTTTAAATCCTTCATCCAGATTGCCTTGATACATGTGTATATAATTATCCTTGATACCGCGTCCCCTCTTCCGCCCGAACATTGCCTGTAACTTTGTAGGATTGATGCCATCAGGTTCTACCGTTGTTGAAAAGACATATTCCTCATTCCATTTGCACCCATAAATACACGAACCGTCTATCTGCGTCATCTCTATCAATTTCATGTCAGGTTTTAATAAGTACACACTGTTCTGCGCAAAGGGAGCATCAGTTGCATACAAAAGGCCTTCAGGTAAAGCAAATGCCACACATCCGCGGTACTTTTGTTCATTGCACACAGCCACGTTGACTGATTGGAAGTTGTCAGTCGCCTTCCATATAGCTGCTGAGTCCTCATAATCTCCTGTGTAAATCCATACGCATGTTCTGAAGGGATCGGCCACTAATGCATGGACATGATTGATGGCTCCCTGAGGAAAAGTGTACACCACTTCCCAGTTATCAACCCCAATACGCTTATATATGCATACGGGATATTTATTGCGATTACCTAAATAGCCGCCGAAATAAATACCATCATCAAAACCTTCTAAACTTTTTATCTCGGTAAAAAGTAGCGGTCTTATGCCTTCGCCACAGAAGTAACCATTAGTAAGCTCTCCAGTAACTAGGTTTAATTCATAGATAACGTTTCCAACTGAAAGCAAAACATTTTCCAAATCTAACGCCCATGCAGCACGCACACCCATTCGTAGGAAGCGATACAGAAAGTGGAAACGGCCCAAAACACGTTCCTTCTTGGTTTTTATGGCTGGAAGAGTCTTTACCACCTTGCCGTCCTTCATTATTATCACATTCCCCAAACGGTAACATATTAGTTTGCCGTCTGGGAGATAACAAAGTGGTGTTGTATAGCTCAATATTTTCATTATCTCTTAATATGCAGGTTCCATAAGACTTTTCCCGAGAAATAGTATAGTTTTGCCGCCCATTCTTTGAGAAAGTACAACATTTTGTATTTGCTTACAACAATACAAGGATAGACAACTTCCCAGGAGCCGAACTTTTTCTTATACGCACGATTACCAACCATATCAAATTCTTCGCAACCCTTGTCACGCCAATATCGCATAGCGGTATAAATCATGTACTCATTGGGACGATAATGCTGGAAGGGACGCAAACTGGCTCCGCCCCAAAAGAAGCACTTTTTGTTAAAACCCGGAAAAATGGACGTTGCGATAGGGGTTCCCTCTGGGTCTTTGACACGCAAGCACAAAACACATCCGGCCTTGCCCAAATGCTTAAGTAGGTGTTTTACCTTATCAACGGTATAAGTAGGAACCAAATTTTGTTTCGCAAAAACATCCAGCAATTGTTTATAATACTCTTCCGCAAATGCATCATTAGGCTCAGCTATTTCAAGCGTTGCGCCTCTACGTTCAAACTGTCGCACGAAGTTACGACAATCAGTCTTCATGTGTTTATAAAGCTCCTCATCCGTATAGTTGATACCCAGATCCAAAGTCTCTACTGGCTTTATCTGATATCCATATTCGCGATGCAGCCCTTCTGCCTCCTCCATCGTGATATCACGTTCGATAATTTGTAGATAAGTGCATTTTTCTGTCTGTTGCAGATAATCCACCAACTCCGGAAGAATTCTAATTTTCAGAGTGTTATCAAAAAGATCAAAGCCCATATAGGTGGTGCTCCAACCCGAGAATGGGCTTCCGATGATACTAACACCCATTTTCTTAGTCTTCAAACAGGTGAAATAGCCTATAAACTCGTACCCTTGAGTAATCCGCAGAATAATAGGTTCTGCATGAGTATCCTCGATGATGAAATCAATCCATGGCTTTGTGTTATTCACAATTTTATGCGGCATCGAATTGAACTCCAGCTCATCTATTCTATCATACGGTATTTTTGTGAAATGATAATTTGCCATTTATTTAATCTTTAAAATATCTTCATATATGTTAAAATACTGTTTATTCACTTCTTTAAAATTGAAGTTCTTTATTACTCTCTGACGACAAGCTTCGCTATAATGTGCTTTACCGTTTTTCCTGATTGAGCTTATAGCATCAAGTATTTGTTGCATATCTCCCGCCTCTACCACTATACCCGTTTCAAGGGTTAACAACTCAGGACAAGCTGTTCGGTTATATGAAATTCCAGGAGTTCCACACGCCATTGCTTCTGCAGTAGTCATCCCAAAAGTCTCTTGATAAGAAAGGTTTAGTAGGATGTCCGCCATCGAATAATACTCTGCTAACTTAACTTTACCTTCTTGGCGAGGAACAGCAATAATCTGAGGCGGTAAAGTACTTTTCTGCTCTTCGGTTACGCCAACAAGCATAATAACACAATCGTTGGGAAGCATTGTAGAAAGTTTAATGTAGTCATCCCATCCTTTTGATTTACTCCAATTAGCAGCTGCTGAAAGAAGAATGAATTTATCCTCCAAACTATACAACTCTCTCAGATTACTTTTGCGATAATTAAAACTCTCCGTATCTATACCATCATACACCACATGAATGGGATACTTCGAAAAGAAAGACTCTTCTACCACTCCCTTTAACCAATGTGAAACAGTTGCAACATGTAGGACTATCGGTGCTGTAAATAGCTTCTTCTTCAAATCGAATGCTTGTCGCGAATGGTCGAAAAATAATGAGGTCGGATACCCGTGGACACCAGGACAATTATAGCATCCTGTTTTCCAGCGATTACAAGAATAAGATTCAAAGTGTCCACAATGTCCTGTAAAAGGCCAGCAATCGTGAAACGTCCATACTACAGGAATATTATGTTTGATTAGATACTCAAACAATAATTTATAGTTAATGAAGTAGCCATGAATATTGTGCAGGTGAACGATATCAGGCTTAATCCTATCTACTTTACGGAGAAATAACTTGGTGGTAATTTTTGAGGCTAAACCATGGCGATCAAATAAACGGGTCATTATACCATGAATCTTAACATCCAAATCATTGCCAATCCTAATTAGCTGTGAATCGCATGGTATGTGTCGCCTGCCATATGCAATATAGCTTTTCCAGCCTTTCGCTAACGCCATCGTACCGATGTCACGTGCAATGGAGCCATTTGACCCATTGTTGGCATCTACATTTATTTGAAGAAGAGTTACTGACATTTGTACCAATTATCTTTTATTATTTCAGCTTTACTACAAGGTCCTAGATCCGGTATATCTGTCCCTTTTAAGAAATGGTTGATCAGCATCATCAGGTTCTCTGCTGCCTTTTGTGCATTCCATGTGTTTTGGATGGTCTGTAAAGCATAGTCACCTAATTCATGTTGCAAACTGGGGTTGGTAAGTAATCTTTTTGTCTTAGCATACAAATCATTAATGTCGCCATCTTTGTAAATCAGCCCAGTCTTGCCATCCTCTATCATGTATGGAACAGCGCCTATCTCGTGACTTGCCACAACAGCACAACCGCTATTCATGGCTTCATTAAGTACTGCCCCCCAACCTTCATTTCTGTCAGACGTAAAAATGCCTATTCCAGCATGTTCCATCTCAATACGGACTTGCGTGGGTGGCATTGCACCCGTTACTTCCACTTCGAAATCCAAGTTCTTTGCCGTAACTTCTCTTCGAACATCTTCTTCCATAATACCAGTCCCTATCATCTTTAGTTTGAACTGTATGCCTTCGGCTTTCAGACGTTGAGCTATTTGTACTGGTATTTCTGGATGTTTCCAGTCAATGAATCGAGCAACCCAAATAATTTGAATGGGATTTTTTGCTTGGAACATCAACTCTAAATCAGAATAATTCTTGGTCTCTGGGAAATAGCCAAACTTATAACAACGGTTTAGATAGCAACCCGTTAGTGAATAATCATAAGGAGTGTAAGCACTCGCTGCCAAGATATGGCAATCTCTGTACTTGATTCCCTTATACAAATACAGCGGAGCCTTCAAGTACCGCTTAGCACTTTTATACAAACGTTCGTTGTAAATGAAAGTAAGCTTATGTTGCTTTGTCCGTTCTGCAATCAATTGATCATATAAATGTCCTTGAATAACAGCATCTGCCTGATTTATAATATGAATATATCTTTCCACCGCTTTACTATCATTCATATCTAACTCGTGGACATAGTCTGGTAAATCTATAGTCCACCCCTGCCGTTTGCGATCATCCGACATTTTCTCCGTTGCCAGAAAAATGAAATTGCCTTGGTTTAATACGCTTAGAGCGTCTGACAAAGGTTTCTGATGATGGGTAAAATAGTTGGAAATGAAAACAATCTTCATACAAGTCCCATTTCTTTTCTTAATTCTTCAATTCTCTTGACACGTTCATAGTAGGTTGCACCATCGCGAATATACCATGCTTCTGATTCGGACTTTTTTATCGCTGGGATACCTGCCAACAATACATTACCTTCCTCAAATGATTTGGTACATACCGAATTGGCGGCCAAAGTTACATTGTTTCCCAATACAACTTTTGCAGTAATTTTTGCACCTGTTGCGACATAAAGGCCATCTCCTATTATCTTACCATTGCCAGACAAACATACATTAGTATGAATAACAGCATAGTTGCCAATCGTTACTGGAGAACCGACTACTATTGTGCCATAATGCGGTAAAGAAAGCCCATAACCAAACGCATCCGGATCAATAGTATATCCAAGTTTTATGGATATTTTTTTATACCTCAAATGATAATAAACACCCAATAATTGCTTCCACCCTTCTAAATGGCGATAATATGAATACTTACGCATTAGGACAAGGAAACGCATCATATAGTCCGGATTAATTCTTTCTATAATGCGTCGTTTTAGACCGGGACAGAATTCACCCGTATTCATCATATAATCCGCCTTAATAAAGAAGTAGAGTTCTTTCTTGCTATGTATCCTAATCATAGTTCCATATATTTAAGAATCTCTGAAGTACGCGATTCCCAATTGCGATTCTGTATCATGAATTCGCGTTGACGTAATCCTCTGTCACATAGGTCTCCCTTAGACTGGCACGTTATGCTATTCATCAAATCAGACAAAGCTTCAGGCGTTGCGTTGTCAAGTACCTCAACAAACTCCCCATAATCTCGCTTAACATGAGCAATCGGCGTTGAGATGACACATTTACCTGTAGTTAGAATCTCAAGCAATTTTGAGGGGAAATGAAAATCTATCTCTTCCTCAATGCGAAGGTTCATTAACACATCTGCTTGTTCATATACCTTAAAAAGTTCATCCATAGTTAGCATCCCTAAATACTCTATTCGAGAATCCTGTTTCGCAGCTTCCTCAATGATTGGGACATCGATTCCCTTTCCTGCGAATTGCACCTTAATTTTTGAATTCTTGTTCAACTTCATGGCTTCAAGAATCAACTTTGTACCATTCTGATCCCACAACATACCTGCACATACGAATGTGTATATATCAGATTCAGTTTCCTTTACTGGGAATAAATGGTTAATTACACTGGAGTTTATGCCACCATCTATCAACAAGAAATCTTTTCCCGGAGAATAATATCTGATAATTGATTCATTGATAACGATACGACCATCAAACTTAGGGATGTACTTTTTAGCTGACCGCTCACTAATCATATAAGCGAGCATAGTCGCCTTACTAAGCCCCAACCGTTTGGGAGGAACGCCTAAATCATAAAGAACAACATATAACTTGGTGTGTGACCAACGGCATGCCTTATAAAGAAAAGATACTGGTGGATCGTAGATGTTATAAACCAAGACTTTGTTATCTTCACCTTTATGTTTGTGTGCCCATCGTAAAACATAGAAAAAAGAATTGAGTCCCTCAAATATATTCTTGATAATTTTGATATTAAGAATAGGCAATAGAGTAACTTTCACACCCGTTTCAAAAGAAACTTCTTCTGTCCCAAACCACATTTTCCCACGCGGGTAGGATGGTGTAGGACGATAACTAATTATGTCTCGAAAACCTTTCTGCCATAATGCATCTGCAATACCATATAACACATTATTACCAGATCGTGTAAAAGCAGCATTATGGAACTTAGGCTTATCGGGCACCACACTAGATATAAACAATAAAGCCATGTTTTAGGTATAATATAATAACTTAAGATTTAACAACTCGTTGTTTACCTTGAAGCGCCAAAAAGGGTAGCCCCAAAAACAATGGATAGGAGAGAAATCCTTCCCCTTGTAAACACAAAACAATTATTATTACAAAAAACAATGCATCCTTAACATTCCAATAACGTCTGAGATTTGAATACACAGCTATGAAATAATAAAAGACTCCAACAACACCCCAAGCAATAAAAAAAGCAATAAAACCATTCCCTGTCCAGATATCTATAAGCCCAGTCCCCCAAAAGACGTTACGTCGAATTATTTCTTCATAGTACAAATAATCCAATAATCTACTATTTTCAAGCTCTGAAGTGGAAGTTTCATGTTGAATTTTATTTTGTAAAAAATCAAGACCTGTATAAACTATTGAAAAAACGACAGCAGTTAATAATAATAATAATAATTTATTTGGCATAGCCATCTTTTTATTTCGAATAACATAGTAAATAACCAAAGTGCCAAACACAAGATACCCAGTAGTACTTTGCGTAGAAAACAAAGCCAGAGACAATACTAAAAGCCTTTTTCGCCTATCATCAACATTATATTCACTTCTTAATAAAAGGAATAATGCTATGTTTAGATAACCTTGATATGCACCTGGTTCCCAAAACATACCCGAGTTTCTTGCATAAATTTCACCATAACCTAACAATTGAGTATAGAAAACCAAAGAAACGCCATCTGTACTGGTTAGCCTTATACCATACACTATACCAGTTGTTGAAAAAAAGGCGAATAAGACCAGACTTATTAGGGCTAACCAATACATTACATCCACGTAGCATTTTTCGAATTCCCTACCAACAGAACCTATTGCCAAACAACCAATTAATGAACACGTTATAAAGAACAAAATTGGAGACAACTCATTACCATACCCAACAATATGTAATACACTTATCAAGGCAAAATAGCTCAAATACAATAGAGTAGATTCAATAAGCTTTGATTGTTTCCTTTTCAAACAGACAAAAACTAAATAACATAGGCAAACGATATAACCTAGCCGATAATTACCATATGCAACAAATAACGGATTGCCGCTAAAACACAGCAGCAATAAGATCAATAAATGATTTTTGGATATAGATTTAACTCTTTTCAGCAGTCCCATTGTGGCAAATAATTGAAGTCGGTATAAACAACACGGAATAGTCGGAAAATAATATTAAATTCTTATTTAAGGCATCATTATCAACTCTTTAGGCAGTGGCTTATTGTTCCAGTAGTTCTCCAAGCACGCCTTATAAGCTTCCACATATTTTTTTACAGTTTTTTCATTAGTCTGTGCTTCTATACGTGTTTGGTAAGCATTTTTACGTAATGTCTCTCCAATTGACGCGTCAAACAATAGGCGAAGCATATTATCAGCCAAAGCCTGATGGTTGCCAATTGGTGAGATCAGAACATTTTGCCGTTTGAGGTTGAGTTTTTGAGTTCCCAACAGACCTGTATCTGTAGTAATTACGGGCAATCCATTTGACATAGCTTCCCGTATAGTGCCCGAAGTTAAATCTATCTTTAATGGTAGTAATGCGAATCGAGACTGTCTGATTCTTTTAAGAACATCATTATGAGTAGGAAGCATCCCCTCAAACGTAACAAAATCTTTAATCTTGTATTTATTAATTATTCCATCTAATATTTGAAGAAAATTAGGATCATCGCAACTACCAATAACATCTAATGTTATGTCTGGTTTTACCTGGTGTGCCAATCCAAAAGCCTCCATTGCTAAGTCTGCAGCTTTGTCAATATTTGCAGAAAAATACACGAAGTCGAAAAGCTTCTTGCATTCGTTTTTTTCAATGGTGTCTTCTAATGCTAAGGTAGTATTCAAAATAATAGCATCCGGATTAATATCATTTTGGATAAGTTGCCTATATTTTGTGGCTCGTGTTCCAAGGAAGTCCGCTTTCTTTATAATTCTTTTCTCTATAGCTGCCCTATGATAATAAGTTTCATCGTCTATTGAATAGTTCCTCTTAAAATCCGGATCATTAATCAATGTTTGCAGCTGTGCTATAGTTATCACATTCTCATAATTGCCCAACGCGCCCAAAGAATAATAAGGATTTTCAGCACCGATGAGATGGATTATTTGAGGTTGAATAGAATCAATTATTTTTTTAATAATTCTGCAATTCTTTTTGTACTCATAGTTTACTTTGTGGAATAAATGTCTGTTTATGAAAGGAATTAAATCATCATCTTCATTATGAAAAAAATGATAATTCACACCATTTACTGTAAATTCTTGTATTGAACTTTTCAAATTAGGGTATGGACTTACTATATGCAATTCAACCTCTTCGATTTTCTCAAACTCCTTGATTCCATTTGTAATCCAATTCGCAAATTCCGGAACGTCCAAACTCAAAGATTGATGAAACAGTTTCCTTATCATCCTAATTAAGGGATTTATACGAAAATGCAGTCTTTCATGAACAAAAGAGTTTGAGAAATGGCACAGCCATACCACCTTTATCTTTTTTTTCTCTGCCATAATTTTACAACACATTTATCATTTTCAAATATTCTGGCCACTCACCCATGTCCTTCCACGAATGCTCGCTCACGGGAAAACAGCCGATGCGGCCACCACGGGACTGTACTTTCTCCATCAGATGTGTAATATGGAAGAACTCACCTTCGGGTATCTCGTCAATCAACTCTGGATTCAATATATAGACACCAGTGTTCACCTGAAAAGTTTGTTCTGGTTTTTCCTTCAATGCTATCATCAAGCCATCCTCTCCAGTCTCAATCACGCCATAAGGTATCTTGAAACTTTTCACCATAGTCACAATGGTCATATCATTATGGTTGCTCACATGATAATCCCATACGTCACGATAATCCTGCTCGTTAATGCTATCGCAGTTAGAAACAAAGAACGGTGTCGTTATTTTGCCCTTCAACAGACTAACACTGCCAATTGTCCCCAGTGGCTTATCCTCCATGAAGAATTCAACATCATACTTGTGGTCCAGCTGACTGAGATAGTATTTCATCATATCAGCCTTATAGTTGACAGACATATAAAACTTATGGCAGCCAATACTTTCAAACTGATCCAAGATAACCTCAAGGATAGTCTTATCGCCAACGGGCACTAATGGCTTGGGTATAACATTAGTTATTGGCTTAAGTCGAGTACCTTTACCACCAGCCATAATAACTACTGGAAGATTTACTTTTTCGCGTTGCTGTGGTTCGGATTGTTTGAATAAATCCGACCAGAAATAAACATCTACCAGCTCTCCTTGCTCATTTACCACAGGCATACATTCTGCGCGAAGTTTGAGCATTTTCTTCCGCACGTCGTCTTTATTCTCAACTACACTGGCATATTGCTTGTCTTCACTAAGAATTGAAGAAACGGAGGAATTCATAGGAAGCCCCTTAATGATAGCCCTTTGGATATCACCGATAGTGACTATGCCTTCAAAATGATCACCAGTGAACACGAAAAGCATCTTTACTTTGGCATCATCCATTAACCGTAGCGAAGAAAGCAAACTATGCTCTTTTGTAATAATCCTATTATTTATACGATCAAATAAACTTGTACTCATATTTAGTGAAAATTCTCAATCATTTTTATTTGATATGGCCTTCTGCAAAAATCTTAGACATTTGTCAGGATCACCTTCTAATCTCTTATTCATATAGAGTTGGTAATTCGCCATTGCATCTCGCTCGGACAAGCATTTAGATAATGATTCTGTTGTCAAATCATCTTCTATTGTGAAACAGACATATCCAATTTTCTTGAGTTCTTTATACACAATACTATCTTTAAACAAATACACCTTTACACCTGTTCTTAGGCATAAAAATATGTTTCCTAAAGCTTGTTGGCGTAATGTTCCATAGATTGCATGACTTGCAGATTTTATTATTTTCTGATATTCAGTAATAGGCAATGAGCGAGTCAGCCAAAATGTCTGCGTCTTTTTTAATGCGCAATTCTTGATAAGTTCTTGGGGATCTCCGTTGAATCCATCAATTCCATAGCTGATTGGAATTATGTATTTACGTTCTGTTTCGATTTCTATGGACTTCAGAAATTCAAAAACATCAAGATGATTGTCGGTATATGTAAGAGAGTGGTTTACAAGGATATTTCCCAATACCTTGTGCTGAGTATAATTGAAATCTCTTTTTAATATTGGACGGGGGAAATAGGCTGCATGAAAAGAAGATTGTGCTTTCTTCATTAATTCATATTCAATCTCCAAAGGGGCATAAAAGAAATCTATTCTTGACAATATCTCATCTTGTGATTTTCTTGGGAAGGGTGTCGAAGTGTTATGATTCTTACCGGTCTTTATGATGTGAAATGCAAACCTACAAGTCTTTCTCAAAATACCAAATATCAGTTTCCTCGCTGTCTTTTTATTATTCCTCTCCTTGTACTCAAGTGTCTTGGGCATGTACATCTGGTCGAGGGATATTAATGGTGAGTAACTACCTTGTTTATAATAAATATCATATCCCCAAGCCCACCATACAACAATTTTCCGATTATCAATATAATCGAACAGATAGTAATTGATATATGGTAAAGAGTGGAATACGATTACATCTATTTCTGGCTTACTAAATAAACTGATGTATTTCTCATAATCATGAAGGAGCTTGACTCTTTTATCTTTTATATTCTGAAATTTATATCCTACGATAGGTGTATAAAAATAGTAGAGATTTACAACACCTGGAACGGCATCATAATTGTCTGCCGGGCCGCTAAAAATTAATCCATCCTGAAATACATGGAGAATTACAATCTTGCCATTTTTCATAGGTAAATCTTATTTATGAGTTATTCTCTTAAGTATCGGTTTTAATATAGACTTAACCTCGTTATATTCACTAAGGCCAGTAAAACTACAAACGAGCAGAAATACAGCCATGCCCGTAAACATTTGTATTGGCAAAACAACCCAGTTACTTATTGGCAGATATTTCAAGAAAAAAACAGATAGGGCAACAGTAAAAGCCACTCCATACGATGGTGCCACGTCCTTAAGTTGCATCCATGAAGAATAATTTAGTATTTTCCCAGAATAGTAACTATTTAAAAAGAAAGAAATTATTGTAATAACGAGATTCGAATAAAGCATTGGCATAATACCAACAAAAGCGCCAATAAGAAGTGGACCTAATGCTATACACTTTTTTATGATTTCCAAACCTAAAAACAAATCACTTCTGCCTTGCACTTGTAACATATTCAAATTAATTG
>JAEEGG010010800.1_pt1 | contig 20068 bp, 16 predicted proteins | sample 9134161 | NCBI WGS metagenome assembly JAEEGG01 (sample SAMN16246543, study PRJNA631951) | gut metagenome | biome: gut microbiome; feature: rumen; material: CR-attached | host: Bos | place: Iran: Karaj | collected 2018-10 | reverse complement strand
AGACATAAATACCTGTTCCATTTCACCCTCCATTTCTGCTTTATGATCATCAATAAACTTCACAAAAAGTCCGTATCACAAACGCATCCTAGCTTTGGTGATTTGACCAGTGGTTGAAGAGAAACACGAGAATTCGGGGGAACTAACTCCCCCCGAACTTTAAGGAACTAATCCCGATGACGGTTACTGAAAGACCATGAAAACAACAATCAGGCCGACTTTCTCTGCTGTTTCAGCAATTCTTCAAATTGCGGAACAGTCAGGTTGAGCTTGTTTGCTGCATTCTCTAAACTGATTTGCTTCATATCATAAAGCTCGGTTATCGTCTCGATTATCGCCTGCTTTCTAATTTCCGGGGTGGCATTTTTAATCACCGCCTTCTCTTTCTCATCCATATAATCGCTGAATTCTTGCTCAGACATAAATATCTGGTTCATCTCGCACTCCATTTCTGCTTTATGGTCATCAATAAACCTTACGAAAAGTCCGTATCACAAACACATCCTAGCTTTGGTGATTTGACCAGTAATTGAAGAGAAACACGAGAATTCGGGGGAACTAACTCCCCCCGAACTTTAAGGAACTAATCCCGATGACGGTTACCGAAAAACCATGAAAACAACGATCAGGCCGACTTTCTCTGCTGTTTCAGCAGTTCTTCAAATTGTGGAACAGTCATGTTGAGATTGCTTGCTGCATTCTCTAAACTGATTTGCTTCTTATTATAAAGCTTGATAATCATGTTCATTTCGATTTCCGGGGTGGCATTTTTAATCACCGCCTTCTCTTTCTCATCCATATAATCGCTGTATTCTTGCTCAGATTTAAATACCTGTTCCATTTCACACTCCATTTCTGCTTTATGGTCATCAATAAATTTCACGAACAGTCCGTATCGTTTCTTCTCGCACTCTTCCCGAAGCTCATTTACAAATTGTACATGATCCCTTTGATTTCGTCTGAGATCTGCGGCAAGCTTACAGACTCCGATGTATTGCCCCGGCACGGTATCAGAACCTTCTGAGCTCATGACCTTGATCCCAAAATCAAGATCATCGCAGTCAGTCTCCTCCGTCTCGTACGTCTCTGAAAATCTTAGTTTCTCCGCCGGGGCTTCGCCTCCTGTGTAAATAAGGTAGAAGCGCGGACGGGGCAGACGAAAATGATCCTTGAATTTGTCGTGGCGGCGCATGCTGACATACTTGCGGAATGTCGCCATGGCATATTCCAGAAAACGATACGGCATCTCCTCGTTCCAGGTGCTTTGAGCTTCGGTCAGAATCACAAACTCATCCTTGCCCTGAGCATTTTTGACCAGAAAACCCAGATCATTGCATAGCTGCGAATCAAATGATTCTCCTTCCTCAAGAGTAATCCTTTCAATGTCTTCAATCCTGGTCTCCCTGTTGGTCAGTGATTCATAAAGCTTTCTTACATTCTCATCGACCTTGAAAAAGAGTTTAAAAACAGTATCGTAAAAGTTTACTTTTGCGTACATTTTATACTCTTCATGTCTCGATTTGATTACAAAGTCGCCTGACTTTTTAGGAGCAGCCTGCTTTTTCGGCTTTCTAGCCGCATTTTTTACTGTTTTATTCACACTATCACCTTTTGGCTGTTAAAACCGAAGCCTATTATATGGGAGCTTACGCTTTTGTAAAGAGAAAGATCGCCAAATTCAATACTTTTTTTGTTCTCAATATATGCATGATAGTAACTATGCCTATGCCGAACGGAGGCGGCAGATTTTCTAGACCTGTTCAAAACAGACATACTAAAACTGCAACATCAACTCCAAAAAACTTTATTTTCTTAACAACCGGTATTGTTTTACATGTCCATACCTTGCAAGGCATTATAAAATCCGCATTTGCAAAAATGCATCATGCACAGGAAACAGCACGGGATGAATCACTCCGGATCTTAATTATCAGGAATGGCGGCACGAGAAAGCCTCCGAACTTCCCGGAAGGCTGTAAAGAAACTTTAACTTAATCCACTCACCCGACACACCAACAGCAAGCAGCAGAAAGTTTTAGGTTAGTTACGCTCCTGGCACACTCTCAGCGCGAAAAACTGTAATTCTGAGTAACGATGACAGAAAAGCGACGTCCTGAATTAGCGGCACATGAAGATTGATAGCAAATATGACGAAGAAGCATTACCAGATGCCAGGCTATCAGCATTCGGGACATTTTTCTTCTGATGACGATTCCGTTACGCAAACAGCCGCTTACGGGAAAATAAAGCAAAGCAGAGCAGAAGAGAGCTTTCTATGTTGCGCCGTGCCATTTGCCCCATATTCCGCAGGAGACAGAGTCTTCTTTTCTCGCATAGCGGTTACCATAAGCCTCATCCGGATAATTTCAGCTGCTGCCGCCCCGGACAGGTTTTTCCGGAAAAATTCCTGCTAGAATAACACGGAGACACTGTCTGTACCGCAGGACGCCGTACCCCGCCGCCCGTGCAAAATTTTTAAGGAGCATTTTATGAGTTTGCCTCCGCATCTTCCTGACAATATGCTGCTGGGCCGGAAGGTTCGCGCCGATAACAGCTTTGCGCCAGCTCTCCGGGACGGCGCCAGACGCTATCAGTGTCTGGATCCCGGTTCTCCCGGGGGCTTTCCCTACAATCCCGCCCTGCTCTGCCCCATCCCCCGCTCCCTGAACCGGAACACTCTCGATATCCGGGTGCCCTTTCACGGCTATGATCTCTGGCATTTATTTGAGCTCTCATATCTGGAACCCTCAGGACTCCCTCGGGTATGCACCGGCGAACTCATTATTCCCTGGGACTCTCCGTGCCTTATCGAATCCAAATCCCTGAAGCTCTATCTCAACAGCTTCAATATGACCGTGCTCCGGGATCGGGGAGTTTTTCAGGAAACCATCAAAAGGGATCTCTCCCGGGCCCTGGGAAAGGAGGTGATTGTCCGCCTGTACCCAATATCCTCTGTGCCTGTTTCTGAAATGACAGTAAAGTTCCCGGAGGGTACTGTTCTGGAGGATGAAATCTCCGCCCGGGGAGAGGATCCGGAGCCCCTGACCTCTTGGGAGGTTAATCCGGATCTCATCCGGCAGAACCCGGACGGGGAAACCGTTACGGAAACCTTGGTTTCGCACCTTTTGCGTTCCAACTGTCTGGTTACCGGACAGCCGGACTGGGGCACGATTATCATTGCCTATACCGGAAAAAAACTGGATCATGAGGGGCTGCTCCGCTACATCGTCTCCTACAGAAATCACCGGGAATTTCACGAGCACTGCGCGGAACGTATTTTTACGGATCTGGAAAACCATGCCGAGCTGGAATTTCTGGATGTCCGGGCCTGCTACACCCGGAGAGGCGGCATCGACATAAACCCCAGAAGATGCTCCCGGGACATTCCTCCGGAAAGCATTAGGCTGGAAAGGCAGTAAAAGAGGCCGAAATCAACGCCGGGCACCTAGCTCGAACTGCGCCCGGACAACGCCTGAAATCTTCAGAGACTGCTGTTTTAAGGAATAACCATGCTTCTTGACAGTTTCCTTCTTACCGTGCTGCTTCCGGCCTATCCTCTCAACACCGCCGAGGAGATCCCGGACCAGGTGCGCATCAGCGCCATGCAGGAGTTCACCAACCCCTACAAGTGCTCCCGAAACGTCAATCGCTACATGAACGAATTAAGCGGCAAGGATATTTTTCGGAATCCCAGCAGCGAAGTGGAGCCTGACCTCCAGCATGTTTACTCCGATCTCTGGATTCTCAGCATGAACGTGGGCTATTCCTGCCATATCGCGCAGGATCCCTCCCATAATTCGGACAGCAAAGACCTGGCCGCCGCCGAAATGCTCAGGTCTCATATCAAGGACACCAGCAACCGGCAGCTCTGGAACTATTATTTCTACAACACGCTGAGATACCGCATGAGCAGACACCCGGATACCCGGAAGGAGATCCGGGCGTCCCCGGAATACGCTGCCCTGTCCGATTACTACAAGCATAATGCGGATCAGGATCTGACCTTCAGCATGCTGAATCTCGCTCTAATGCTTCAGGAGGACAGCATTCTGGAGGCGGAAAAGGCCGTCAAAGCTCTCCTGCAAAGAACCGCCTCCGCGGAAACCCCGCCTCATATCAGGGCCGCCGCCCAGCTGGAGGCCTTCTACCTCTATGATTATGCCGGAGAAACAAATAAGGCGCTCTCCTTTATCGAAGCCGCTGCGGAAACTCTGGACTCCCCGCTTTACACCTATGCTCGGGCGCTCATAGCCCGGAAAGCCGCGGCGGCTTTCCGGGAGGCTCACGACTACAAAAAAACCATGTATTATGCGGAGATCTACCTCCATGCCATGGGCAGCATCCCTTCTCAGGCCGACAACTATCTTAAGGCCCTGATAGAATTCAGCGATGACTGTCTCCGGCAGGGGAATCCCGATACCGCGTTTATGGTGCTCCGGCGGGCCGAGGGGCTGGCCCAGTCCCCGAATGCTGATAAATACGATGCCGCCCTGACCTACATGAAGCTGGGGGCCATCTACGCCCGGAACGAACGCTTCGGGGATGCCAGAATCTATACGGAAAAGGGGTGCAGCCATTTCCGGACTCTTAACAGCTCAACCGATGTCCTTAAGGAGCTTGATGACTGCGAGCTCGGGCTTCTTGATATCTATATCAGAGGCCATAACGGCGAAGCAGCGCAAAATCTGAGCAAAAGACTGAAAAACCGCGTGCCTTCCATGACGCCCTCCCAGAAAAACCTCTACTACCAGAAGGTAGCCGCCATTGAAGCCGGACACCGCAACTACCGGGAGGCCTATAACCTGCTGAGCCGGGTCATTATCACCGAGGAGTCCTCCGGGGATATTCCCTTAACCTGCAAAAAGCAGTCTCAGGATCCCGAAAGTGACTTCCATGAGTCCTGGAACCGCAATAAGGGAGAACTGTTTTCCTATCTGAGCGAAAGCTCTCTCTTTTATCCGGCGGCCACCTCCTTTCTGATATTCCTGCTCTTATGTCTGGTGCTCATCGTTGTCCATAACCGCTACCGCAATCTGAAAAAGAAAATCGCGAGACTTGCTCTCCATCAGGATACCGGCAGCGCGGCCCCGGACAAACGGGCTTTCCTCTCCTATATCACCGAGCTCCGCATGGAATACATCCCGCAGCAGAACTCCGAGAAAAAGAATGCCCGACCGCTGGTGCCGGAAGAAAAGCTCATTATCTGCTTCTCAATTCCGGGCTTTGCCGGACTCTCCGTAAGCCGCGGCAGCAAATATGCCTCCCAGATAATGCAGATATTCTTTCAGGCTCTCAAGCTCCGGTTTCCGCAGGACAGATTTTTTCAGGTATCGGATACGGAATTCATCACCGTTGAGAAAATTGATTCCGAAAAGCTGATCAACGAAACCATGAATACCTTTTTCAGTCTTCTGGAGGAGGTCTTGGATGAAATCCGCATGGAATTCTCCGTTACCGCCGGCATCATCAATTATCCCCTCCTCCTGAACGATCCCTACCAGCTCTCCTCGGAAAAAATTCTGGAGGTGCTGCTTACCGCCCTTTCCGGCGCCCAGGAAATCAAAAAAGCCACCGGCAGCAACTCCTGGGTGATCATCAAGCCCAAAACCTCCACGGTAAACAGCTTTGAGGGAGATGCCCGGCAGAAGACCATTGACGGCATTATCAAGAAGGAAATTCACATCATAAAGTCAGAACCGGGCTTTATCATTGACTGGCGAAAGCTGGACGAGGAAAACAAGTACTGAGATATTCTGAAGCAATCATCTGAAAAGCCTTACAGCGGCCTGAAGCCAGGGCAAGTATAATTTTCAAAGATCAATATTGATAACCGCCTCCCTCGGCGGGCCGCTGAGGCCCAAACACAGCCATCCCGGCCACACTGCGCAATCAATGCCGGCCAGGACAGGGGTTAAAGTTCCGAGGCATAATAATTAAAAAGGGAAGACGCCTGCGGCGCTTCCTGTTTAGTGATTAAAGGGGCTCCGCCCCTTTACCCCAAAAACTGCCTCGTATTGCAAAAGCTGAAGCGTATGACAGCCTCTCAAGGCGGGAATAAGGGGGATATAACAGCAGTTTAACGTATACGCCTCCGGCATGGGCGAAACGCAGCCCCGAAGGGGAGTGTTTATTTTAGTTCGCACTTTGGCCTGTGGGTGGACTCCCCGCCACCAGAGCTGCTGCCAGAATACTGAGAGATTCCCTGATTTCCACTGATTTGTCAGCCACTTCCCAGGATCTCAAACTTAATTCCCGGGGCAGACCAACTTCCCAAACTGTCAGAAGGCACTTCAAAAAGGAAACAGTTTATCAGCAACGAGAGCTGAAGAATAAAGATAAAAACGACAGAATAAAGATGATACAAGGAGATGAAAGCCAAAGGAGAGAAGGGATAATCAGAAAACCGGAGTGGTACGGGAAAAGAGACTTGAACTCTTACGCCTAGGGCGCCAGAACCTAAATCTGGTGCGTCTACCAATTCCGCCATTCCCGCAGGACTGGGGTGGCTAGGGGGAATCGAACCCACGACAACTGGAATCACAATCCAGGGCTCTACCAACTGAGCTATAGCCACCACTGAAGAGTAAGCTTAGATTAACACGGTTTGCTTAATGGCGCACCCTAAAGGACTCGAACCTTTGACCGACCGCTTAGAAGGCGGTTGCTCTATCCACCTGAGCTAAGGGTGCCCTTTAAGGATGGTCGGTGATGCAGGATTCGAACCTACGACCCTCTGTACCCAAAACAGATGCGCTAGCCGGACTGCGCTAATCACCGTTAAATCATCGCTTAACGGGGGTGAATGATACAGGTTAAGCTCCGGGCCGTCAACAATTTTTTTGACATTTTTCACAATTGCTTAATTTTTAGCCATTTTTGCCCGTTTTCAGCGCGATCCTGCCGCAAAATCGCTGAAAAACCGGCAGGTGGCGCTGATTTTCGGGGCCGTGCCGGAAAAAATGAACTCCTGGGACAGGCAGCGCACATCCTCCTGACACACAATAGTTCCGGAAATTCCGGCTAATTGCTATACAATAGGCAGGCTGGCATTGCCGGCTGTTTTGTTTTATTCCATCCCGAAAATAAGTTTACAGCTATGGATTCTTTCTCTTCTCTGCTCCCCGTCATGGCCATTCTCTGCGTTTCCGGCATTGCGGCCGGCTTTGTGGCAGGTCTTCTCGGACTCGGCGGCGGCATTATCTTTGTTCCGGTGTACTACTTTATTTTCAGCGACTACTTCGCCATGTCCCAAAACGAGGCCATTGTACTGGCCACCAGCACGTCCCTGATGACCATGATCCCCACCACCATGTCCAGCTGCATTGCTCACGTCAGGCATGACAACTATCTTTGGGATCTTCTGAAAAGGTGGCTGCCCTGGCTCTGTGCCGGTGTGGCGGGCGGAAAGATCTTCTCCCATTTTTTCGGCGGGGCCTGGCTCTCCCTGCTGTTTAGCGGCATTCTGCTCCTGGCTGCCTGCAATCTCATATTCTTCTCCAAGGCCCGGGGCATCTTCAAAAGCCTGCCCGGGAATGGTCTTCAGGCTCTCATGGCCTTCTGCATCTCCGGACTCTCGGTTATGCTGGGCATCGGCGGCGGCACTCTCACTGTTCCCCCGCTTTCCCTGTTTCAGGGACTGGACACCAAAAAAGTCGTAGGCACCGCCTCCATTATCGGCCTTATCGTCTGTCTCCCCGGCACCCTGATAACCCTGGCCATGGACATCATAGACGTCATGAAGATGCCCGAAAATGTCTATACCAGCTTAAATAACGCTCCTCAGCTGACCTTCGGGCATATTTGCTTCCCCGCAGTGCTTTGCGTGGCCCCCTTCGCCATTATCATGGCTCCTCTGGGCGCCAAAATTAACCGCCTCCTGCCGCCTCATGTCATCAAAATACTTTTCGGGGTTACGGTGATATTCACCAGCATCAAAATGCTGCTTTCCGCCATCTGAAGAAGCGGCAGAACATCAGTGTGCCGGCAGTAAAGCCCGAAACAGCCGCTGATAGCAGGAAGAATAGCAAGGAAACAAAGGAAGAAGCAGGGAAGAGAGAACTGAGGCTTCACCGGGATTTCGGCAAAGTCAGCTGATGATAAACCTCCTGATAGAGGTCAGATCCGAAATCGGTATTCACCGGCTTTCCGGTGGCACGGCTGACCTTAAACACCACTGGGATTTCCGCCTGAAAGGTTCGTCCCTGAAGACCGTCCTTCTGAATCAGATCCGTAATATGGCGCAAATAAGCAATTTCATTTAAGGTATGGCGATCCGCTCCCGGGGTTCTCGCTGCCGTCTCTTTCTGGTTCTGGACACCGGAAATAAGCCCGGCATATTTGCGAAGCTTCACCTTTCCAAACCTTATCCGCAGCATTTCCAGAAGCCCCGGAGCATCGCCGGTTATCCTGAGCCTTGCCTCGCAGGTTACCAGAGAAGCCGATTCCCCCATGAGACGAAAATCCCCGAACTCCGCCTGCGGAAGATCCTGCCGGGAAAGAAGTTCGTAGCTGAAGCTGTATTTAAGAGCGTGCTCCGTCTCAGTGCCATGACAGAGTTCTTCAGCATCGGAACCGCAGCCTTGAGTCAGCAATAAAATGGCAAGAGGGAGAATAGTCCGGAGAAACCAAAGCCCGGAATAACAAAACCCCGAAGGAAAACTGAGCATGCCGAAGCGGCCCTGCGGAGGATTATCTTCCTTTCTTCCTACGCTCCGAAAAAAGTGCCACGATCTTTCAGAACTCATGAGGAACTACCTCCCTCATCAAGCTCATTATTGCACCCATTCTCGGTATCGTCACAGCCGTAAAGCCATAGCTGCCTGAGGGTAATTAATCTGTTATCTGCTTCCTCCTCTTTTAACAGGCTCTGGCGAAACACCGACATGGCAAACTCTTCCGCTTCCGCATAGCTCCTGCCGGAAAACTTTTCCGCAAGAACAGCGGCAGAAACCTTAAAGGAAAAATGCATTCTCTTTTCAAATGAGGAAAACCATTTTTCGAGCTCCTTCGTATCCGGCCGGGGCAATTCCATTTTTACCTGAAACCGGCGCCGCACCGCATGATCCGGCAGAACATTGTGATTGGTTGCCGCAATGACTAGGACATGGCTCGGCAAGGCATCAATATCAAGAAGAAGAGAGCTTACCACCCTCGGGATCTCACTGGTTTCATGTTCTTCGCCTCTTTTCTTGCCGCCTCTTTCATTGTCAATAACGTCAAATTCATCAAAAAAGAGGACACACTGCTTTGAACTGGCATACTTAAACAGCTTTGCCAGGCGGGAGGAGGTTTCTCCAGGATAAGAACCGATAACGGCATCATACCTGACGGTAACCAAGGGCAGCATCAAAGCCTCGGCAAATGCTTCAGCGAGTGAAGTCTTTCCGTTTCCGGGAGGGCCGATAAGGAGCACTCTGTTCCGGGGTTCTAATCCATAGGAGCGGAGAAGACCTGCGTTTTTCTGCTCCTCAATAATCTGCCTGCTCAGTTCCAAAACTCTGTCAGGCAGCATAAGCTGATTCAGAGAGATTCTGGGAACCGTTTCCTGAAAAAACGGCCGGGAGCTATTCCCTGACGGCGGGGCATCTGAAACACTGAAAGAGTGCTTCACAGATGCCGGGGAGTGGCTGTCTTTGTCATTATCTTTAAGACACTTTTCCAGCTTTTCTGCCAGCATCTCATGATTCTGAGATCTTTCATCGGCGGAAATGGCTTTGACAACCTTAATAAAACCGGCCCGATCATTTTGCAAACCTGCTTCTATCAGCTGGCATAGTAAATCTGATCTGGCCATAGTATCTTGCTCATTTTTGCTCGAAGTGTTTTCGGAATTCGGTTCATGGGAATGCTGTTCATACTCTCCCAAAACTCTTTATTGAGACTCGGTACTATCATACGGTTGCGCTAATGTCGTGAAGGATCTGGCCATTTACGGTCTCTCGATTCGCGGCGTCTTCTGGTTCACGGTCTCTTTCTTTATTCAATTTTGCCATAGGAAGCATTTTAAGATAAGGCTTTGCATCGCTGAAAAGCTTTCTATGTGAGCTCGGTTACGATAATCGGTCAGCGCTTCTTTTGATGTCTGCACCTGTTCCCGGGCGGCATGAAGAATTCGTCTTTTGCCTGATAACATTCCTTCCGGCGCTCATTAAGCCAAACCGCCCATCAGAATGCCTCCCGTCGGTTTCGCATAGGATTGCCCGAGTGCTTCAGCTTAAACACTGGCAAATTGAGACTGCTCAAACAGCTTTTCTTCAATGCGCGGTTCAAAATATGTATGATGCTCATGGCCAAACATCTCCTTGCCCTGAGGGATTCCAGATTTGCGGGTTACGCAGAGTTAATTGCGGTGACAGCCAGCGGTCGGTGGCATCTGGTGCTTACCTTCATGGCAGGCACTGAATAAGGTATATCATTTCCGCTCGGGCTTTCAGTCCGGAGATAACAGTCAAAACACGGGGCGAAACAAGGGATATGACGAAACAGGGGATAAGATATGGCTTCAGATTCCATCATCACTTTATGCGGGTGCTTCGGCGACGATTGCTCCCCTCTCTCAAGATCTGAATTCTGGAAGCTTTATCATCAATACGACAACTCGGTTCAGGGAATTGTCAGCAGCCATGATGAACGCATTGACAGGCTTCTGAAAAGAAGCGAAGCCCGGGCTTCCTCTTTGGAAGCGTTAAATGGCCTGGGGATCAGAATCCTCACTTTCGCAGATAACGATTTTCCCAGAAGACTGTTCACCAAGCTGGGTGATTTCTGTCCGCCTCTCTTATACGTTTGCGGAGATATCAGCTTTATCAACCGGAGATATGCCGGGTATGTCGGTTCCAGAAATGCCGAGGAAGCTGACATTAGCTGGACAAAAATGATAGTTGCCAAAAATATCAGGGAGGGTTTTGGAGTGGTATCCGGCGGCGCCAGAGGAATTGACACCGCAGCCTTGGAACACGCCCTGACAAACGGCGGATATGCGGTCGCTTATGTTTCCGACAATCTTCAAACCAGAATGCATGATGGATTCACTCGCGAATGTATCGTTAACGGCCGGCTTACTCTGCTAAGCCATGTTTCACCATTTACCCAACAGTTAGCAAAAAAGAGCAAAGCATCCTTTGTCGGAACCGCTATGGAACGCAACAAGTTCATATACGCCCAGTCTGCAGCCACGGCCGTGGTGCGATCTGATTACAAGAAAGGCGGTACCTGGGCAGGAGCAGCAGAAGCTTTGCGACACAAATGGTCTCCTGTGTTTGTGTGGGATAACGACAAATATGAAGGAAACCGGGAGCTCATCAAACTTGGCGGAATCCCCCTTTCCGATGACGGCAAAAGGCTTCTCGCAGCTGATTTGTTATCTGCTCTCTGACCTGAACATTTAGAGCATTCTCGCACTGTCTGCTTCTTGTTCTCCGTTATTCCTTTAAGCCGATTCCGGATGTATAATTACGGCATTAATTAAAAACAGTTAAATCCCCCCAGGAGAATTTTAATGACCGCACAGATTATTGACGGCAAAGGCATTGCCAAGTCCATCAGGGAAGGTCTTGCCAAAAAGGTTGCCACGCTTCAGGAAGAAGGAAAAAGAACTCCCGGACTGGCTGTGATTCTTGTGGGCAAGGATCCGGCATCGCAGATCTATGTGAACAATAAGAGAAAGGCCTGTCAGGAAATTGGCTTTATCTCCAAATCCTATGATCTTCCGGCAGATACCACCGAGGAGTATCTCCTGAAGCTTATTGACGCCCTTAACGATGACGACACCGTAGACGGCATTCTGGTGCAGCTCCCCCTGCCGAAGCACATCGATTCCACCAAGGTTATCGAACGCATCAGGGCTGACAAGGATGTTGATGCCTTCAATCCCTACAATGTCGGCCGGCTGGCTCAGCGGATTCCTTCTCTGCACCCCTGCACCCCCAAGGGCATCATGACTCTTATCAGAAGCACCGGAGTGGATCTTCTGGGCAAAAATGCCGTGGTAGTGGGAGCCTCTAACATTGTTGGCCGTCCCATGACTCTGGAACTTCTCCTGGAGGGCTGCACGGTAATCACCACTCATAAGTTCACCCGGGATCTGGAATCCTTTGTCCGCCAGGCCGAAATTCTGGTAGTGGCCATCGGAAAGGCTAATTTCATTCCGGCTGACTGGATCCAGGAAGGAGCCGTGGTTATTGATGTGGGCATTAACCGTCTTCCTGACGGTCATCTTACCGGCGATATCGAAAAGGCTGCCGCTGAAAAGGCCTCCTTTATCACCCCGGTTCCGGGCGGCGTAGGCCCCATGACCATTGCCTCCCTGATGGAAAATACCATGGAAGCCTACGAGAAGTATCATTCCTGATACTGAATTCATAGCTCTCTTTTGTTGCCCGGGCCTGAGTTTTTGCAGGTCCGGGCTTTTTTTGCGGATAATTTTGATAGCGGAATATGGAATGTGATCCGCATTAGACAAAATGCGGTTATATGACCGCATTTTTCTTGACCTTTTAGGAACTATGAGAATAAAATAGAGCAGGCAGAGGGGAATGAGTGGGTAATCAAACAAGAACTTCAGACATCTGGTCATTCCTTGCACGGGCGAAAGAGCTAATTACGGCAGAGGGAGATTATGCGCTTGTCCGAAAGGAAAAAATCAGCAAGCCCTGTCAGCTCAAGGTTTCCATGAGGATGATTATAGCCAGGCAAAGGAGATGATGACATTGATGAATTATTGTGAAGCGTGCGGAAGAGAAGCTGACACGAAAATAATAAGCAGGAAAGAGGTCTTCAAGGTATGCGGAGAAGACATCGAAGTTAATGCAGAGGTAATGGTATGCTCCAAATGCGGTGAAGAACTTTGCAATGAGAAGCTTGATTCTGCGTCGCTTGTCGAAGCCTGCAATGAATACAGAAGGAGACACAAGCTTCTTCTTCCGGAAGAGATAACAAAGATAAGAAAACAATATGGTCTTAGTCAGAGAAGCTTCGCAAAGCTTTTAAACTGGGGAGACAAGACTATACGGAGATACGAAAAAGGAGATGTCCAGGATCGAGTTCATAACAGCTTGCTGCTGTTTTTACGCAAGCCTGAAAACATGAGGATATACCTTACTGATAATGAAGTTTCTCTTGAAGAAAAACAGATAATCCGATTACTTAAAAAAGTCGAAGAACTGATGCAAGATGCAAATTTCAGAGATGGCAGGAATTTTGATTTGTTCTTTTCCAGAATCCCTTGTGAAGAAAACGGTTTTAAAGGGTTCGATTATAAAAAGCTTTGTGCGATGGTTTTGTTTTTTGCGCATAAGAGCACAGGATTGTTAAAAACAAAATTAATGAAATTGCTCAATTACTCGGATATGATTTTTTATAAAGAGAATGGAACATCAATTTCTGGATTAAAGTATGCGCATCTTCCGTATGGACCTGTGCCAGACCATTTTGATATGATTTTGGGGATGATGGCAGCAGATCATATCGCTCATATTGAAGTTTTTTATGATAATTTGTATGAAAGTCATCAGGTTATTCCTGAATGCGAGATTCAAGAAAGTACTCTTTCAGACAAAGAAATTGAAGTTCTTACTCGCATATATGAAAAATTTAAAAACTTCGAATCTGCAGAGATGTCAGACTATTCACATAAAGAGACATGGTATAAAGCTACAAAAACAGGACAAATTATTTCATATGCATATGCAGCAGATATTAATCTGGACTAACAGGTAATGCCGAATACCCTCACCGGCAACAAACCGAGACGGAGCATACCGATGATAAAAGCATTTTCTCTACTAAACGCCATTTACAACTATGGGAAGATGTAACTGTTTTGAGGAATAACCGCATTACAAAAGACAGGAGTTACAAGCCAATGTTATTAACAATCCCTCTCTCTGAAGAAGAAGATAAACTTTTCCAGTTATATGCAGATAATCACGGACTAAATTTGGCTGATGCCTTCAAAGAAGCCTTATTCGAAAAGATTGAGGACTATTACGATGTGATAGTTGCTGAACAGTGTATTAAGGAGATGAAAGAAACTAATGAGATTCCAAAAACCATTGAAGAAGTCAGAAATGAACCAGGATTATAGTAATATAAAGTTAATCACCCTATTTCCCTCTAAGATAAATGAGTCCAGTATAAAAGCTCCAAATTCGACACACCCACACCCTACCCACGATCTGCAAAATTTCCAAACTCGTACTGATTTTTGAAAATTTATGCCTATGGGTATAATTATTTTTGGTACTTCAACCCAAAAATATCGTAACAGTACCTATTTATTCGTGTTTTTACCTCAATTTTACCTTTTATTTCCAATTTTTACGTAATTCGGACAGATCTCTCCCGTTCCTTCGACAGAAATTGCAAATTCTTTTAACCTGTATTCCCACTGCCTTAGCTGAAAGACCTGTAAGAATCGAGATTATTCCTCGGTATCTTACCTTCCCGTTGTACCATCCTCGTTTTATTTCTCTGACCGTCGCCTCAACATTGTTACGGGTCTTTCTGATATCAGCGGGGAGGGATTTCTGTTCTTCCCGGATTTCCTGACGCCTGAAGCTGTCCTCGGTAATGATATGCTGCTTTGCTTTGCCAGACTCATCAACGGTTTCAAACTTCCATTTTTTGACTCCGTTTCTGGTGTTAACCGGCACTGCAATGCAGGTGTTTTCCGGGTTGTTTTTATCAGTAACAAGAACGGTGCCGTCATCCTTCATGGCGTATGTGAAAGCAGATTCCTTTCCTTTAAGTTCAGTCGTTGCCAGTGTCGTGCCGTTCTTTTTCAGTTCTTCTCTCTTCTCATCGGGACAGTCATAACCGCCGTCTCCAAGAGCGGTGGTAATTTCATGGCCGCAGGCATTGCCAACCTCCTTTGCGCTGTCAATGCTGGCATCAACGAACTTGGTATCGCCGACTGTTGCTCTGTCAACCTCAATGCCGGTTAATACATGAGGAGCTTTCTGTATCTTGGTTTCATTTCCGTTTTCATCAGTTACCGTCTCATGCTTTGCGACTATTTCAGAGACATTGGTAACCTCTCCCTGAATCGGCTTGTATTTGTTTGAGTATGCGGCATCGGGATCATTGATATTCTGGAGGGAATCGGGACTGATATCCTGTCCCCGGCGCGGAGCAATCGATTTGCCTTCGTTATCATACTGATCGACAAAGACCCGTTCCAGCAGCGGATAACGATCCGTTTCTCCGATAACATGATTGCGGACGTCAGTCACTATGGATTGCATGACATATCCCAGCACATTCAGAACAGCCTTGCCATTATCGCTGGTATCGTAGGAAATCCTTTTTCCGCCAATTCCTATAATGTTCTGCACCGTGATCCAATGTTCGTCTTTGGTAATGCTCAGCAATGACAGCTGCTCAACGCTCAGTCCTTTGAGAAAATATTCCAGGGCGTCTATAACTATTTCGACTCTGGTCTTGTGAGCAATGTTTGAACCTGTAGGAGTGGAGTCAAATCTGACCGTGCCAGTGTAATTGTCCTTGCCAAAATAATTGATAGCGGAGGCACCCAGGTTCCTGAGAAGAACGTTAAAAATACTGTAGGGCTTGCCCAGCTGATCGGTTTTGTATTGGTTAAAAGCCTTTGCGTAATTACTGTGATTGATGATTATCTGCCTTGTTGGAACCGGAAGATCAAGAGCCTCAATTCCCAGAGCTATGCGGATTCTCAGGTCATACAGACAGCTCATGGCTATTTCATCAAAGTCAACATTCCTATATTCTTTCAGAATCAGTATGGTCAGCATCATGTCCGGAGGATAAGAACCTGCCCCGAGATTTTTGTTGGCCGAGACTTTTTGGTTGTTCTCGGCTCTCTTGTTATCCCTCATTTCTCTGGCAAACTCAGAGTACTCCTGAAGAAGATCGCTATTCGCTGCATTAGTTACACAGGTATGCAACGTAAGGAAGTCCTCTGAATTCTTCAGAAACTTGTCGTAGTCATCTCCTTTCAGGGGAGAATCATTAAAAAGAGAAATGCCTAGCGATGATGAGTAGCAGGATTTTATTGAAGCAACCATAGCAATGACCCCATAAAATGTCCTATTATGGGATTATACCTTGTATTATAAGCAATTACAAGATTTTTATTAAATTATTTTAGATTGCTGAATGATTAATATTCGCGATCTGTCTCGTTGTCAATACACTATACAGATCCTGTGTGAGCTTTTATACCGGACTCATAAATATTCAAATCTAATACAAAGGCAATCTCTAGTGGAGGGAATTTAGAGATTAACCACATGATGATTATAAATTTCGGAAATATCATGTACTGCTGTACTGGATGAATTGACGAACAAAAGGTTAGGTACCCATTTAAAGAGTTTTACCAATGGTATATGACAAGAAATACTATTTCTGAAGGAATATCAATCATATAATTGACGTGATAGCAAATTTTAATAACTTATCCCATTAAAGTTATTGCATTTTTCAAAAACCTATGTTAGAACATTAGCACACCACCTTATTTTGTTTAAGCATACCATGTTGTGCAGATTATGGGAATGGCATAGGTATATAGAATACGGATCTTTTTTGGTTTGTCCATATTAATATCCATGCGAATCTGCAACTGCTGCAGGATTATTCAAGATTATATGAAAATATGAATTAAATCTGCAAATACCAATTAATGATTTTTATAGAACATCCCGCAATTTCGGAGATAATCTTTTAGAATAATCCTACATGGTAATAATAGTTAAAAAGAACAAAATAGGAAAAATTAAACATGTTGTTTCAGGTAAGTACTGATTTTGATAATATTAAGGAAAAATTACTATACTTATCCTATACATTGGAAGCAAACTCCAAATTAAATTTATTAGATCAACACTTATGGAGTGAGAATTTTTTATCGGAATTTTTATCTTTTGTGTACGGTCATTCATTTGTTAATTTAAATGCCAGATGTTCAAATTTTCCTGGTGGAGATTTAGTTGACCATAACAGAAAAATAGTTGTTCAGGTCAGCACTAACACTAGTAAGAGTAAAATAGATAGCACAGTAGAAAACATATCAAAAAATTCAAATTTCTCTAACTATGAAATATGGTTTGTAGCTTTAGTCACGAAATCGCCAAAAAAAGTTAATAGTAAAATTAAATACAAGGATTTGAATTGCCTGCTAAAAGATATTCAAAATTTGCCTCAAGAAAAAATTAAGAAAATTAGTGTTTTATGTAACAGGGCTTTAAGAACACCCACCGCATATGACAGTAAGAAAACTTTTGATATCGCCAAAATTATAAACATTCTGTCATCTATGAACATATCTTCAGAATGTAATTATGATAATCAACCATTTAAAATACAAGATAAGATTGCGTACAATAAATTAGAGGATTTACATGATTATATAGATGATTTTTTAGTGTATGAGGGAAAAATAAAAAACATTTACGATGAATATGATAAGGAAGGAACAAATAAGAGTTTATTTGTGCTGAATTACATAAATTTAAAATATTTAAGATTAAAAAATACAGGACTCACCTCACAAGATTTATTTTTCAAACTGATGGAAGAATTGACAGAAGATGTAATTTCATCAGAAGATTATAAAAAACAATCAATAGAAAGTTTGCAGTTTTGTTTGGGAATAATTCTAGTTGATGCGTTTGTTAAATGTCGTATATTTGATAGACCTAAATAAGGCAGGTGGAATCTATGTTAATGCCAAACAACACCAATCCGAGAAATTCTATTTATTATAATGCTGCGTTAATCCTACAAGAAATCAGTAACAGTACTGAACCTTCAGTATCCTTTTGGGATTTATATCAAAAGATGAAAGAGCAGCATAACATGACGCTCAATGTTTTTATTATTTGCCTAGATTGGTTGTATCTTATCGACCATCCTAAATTGAGTAAAATTAAATAAGTTATCTTAGGGGGGGGTCTATGTTTATAAGAAGGTTAGTCATCACTTCATCTGAGGGAATTGTTAGAGATTTATCTTTTAAAAAAGGACTGAATTTAATTATAGACCATACTCCATCAAATGAAGTAATTACAGGCAATAATGTTGGAAAAACAACAGTTCTTAAGCTTGTTGATTACTGCTTAGGTGCAAAACCTAACATTATATATTCCGACAAGGAAAACTCAAACGAAATTTATGAAGAAGTAAAGGTATTTCTTGAAGAAAAAGAGGTTTCTATTTCTTTGCATTTATCAAAAACATTTGATAGCACTTCAGACGAAGTTGTTATAGAAAGAATTTTTAAAAGCAAAACTAATAAACAACGAATTCGTAAAATCAATGGCTTAGTCTATTCTTCTGATAAGGATTTTACCAACGAACTCAAAAGGATTTTTTTTAATGATAGTTCAACATCAAGACCAAATTTTAGGGAAATCATATCGCATAACATTCGTTATACTGAAGAACGATTAAACAATACGTTAAAAACGTTAGGTAGTTTTTATTCAGATATTGAATATCAAGATCTTTATTTATATTTATTTGATTGCCCATTCGATAATAGTTTCAAGAGGCAAAAAATTATTGAAAAGCTAAGACAAGAAAGATTATTCAAGGAAAAACTGGAAAGGAATCAAAATAAATCTAAATACGAAGTTGCCTTAGAGTTGATTGAATCAGACATTGATGATTTAAACAAGAAAAAGAATAATTTGAATTTAAATAAAAATTAGAACAGGATTTGGAAGAATTAGATCAAGTCAAATATGAAATTAATTTTGTTAGCACCTTGATATCATCATATGATGTAAAGTTGAATTTAATTAATGAATCTCTTGAAGAATTGAAAAAAGACCTTTTTAATGCAGATATATCTCAAATTGATGATTTATATAAAGAGGTCTTGCATTTTGTTCCGACTTTAACAAAAACTTTTGACGACTTAGTAAATTATCATAATTCAATGGTACGCGAAAAATATAATTATATAAAGAAAGAGATTCCTGTCATTGAAGAACGACTGAGTAGTTATCGAGAGAAGTTATCTGAATTGATAAAAGAAGAAGCTCGTCTGACTGATATGGTTGTTAAGAAGAAATCAGTAGAAGAATTGAAAAATCTGATATCAACTTTGAATGAAAAGTACAGAAAGAAAGGTGAGTTTGAAAGTATTATTAAGCAATTAAATGGATCCGAAAGCCAGATATTAACCTTTGAGCGTCAGATAGAAGATTTTGATAAGGATTTATTTTCTGCTGAGTACGAGCAGAATTTGAAGAATAAATTATCAAATTTCAATAAGATTTTTTCTGAGATTTCCTATGAATTTTATGGGGAACGATATGCTATTGACCTGCAGGTAAAGAACAAGAAAGGTATTAAATTTTATCAGTTTTCTTGTTTTAATGCTAATTTAAGCACAGGAAAGAAGCAAGGAGAAATACTTTGTTTCGATTTGGCCTATATTATTTTTGCCGAGAAAAATAATATAGGGTGCGTGCATTTTTTGCTGAACGATCAGAAAGAATTAATGCACAATAATTCCCATGTCACATGGGTATGGGACGCATATAGAGGTACGATTAAGCATTTACTAACAACGATAACCTAATCCTAACAAAAAAATACAGAAAACACTGGACTTTACAAAGCTGCTCTTGTAGAATTGCTGTAAATAATATGCACGCTGCATAGATTACATGGAGTTTTATTTAGAACGCATATGAAAGGTTTGTCGCTTGAAGAGAAAGCCCGAATCCTGGGACTTGCCGGTAATCCCAAGAATGGTTCGATTGAGGAGCTTGTGTCTATCCCAAACGGTTATAGAATCGTTACCAGAATTTATTCCTATAACCCAGTAAAGAAAAGAAGCAAGAATACCAAGAGAAGCCTTGTAGCTGTAATAGGGGAGAAGTTCTATACCAGCGAAGAATACCGCAAAATGTTTACGAAACGCGGTTTGCGTCGTACGCATATACCAGATACTGCTGCTCCTGAGGTTCTCAATGCCGACAAGAATGCAGAAACTGCTACCGGCAGTGTTCCAGGAGAAAATGCAGCGAATTCGGCGGACTTTTCGGATGATCTAACGGGTTTCGGTGCGTTCTACCAG
>JAEEGG010010797.1_pt1 | contig 20071 bp, 20 predicted proteins | sample 9134161 | NCBI WGS metagenome assembly JAEEGG01 (sample SAMN16246543, study PRJNA631951) | gut metagenome | biome: gut microbiome; feature: rumen; material: CR-attached | host: Bos | place: Iran: Karaj | collected 2018-10 | reverse complement strand
ACTGGGACAGCAGAATCGGCCGTATCGCATACCGAAGCCCAGCGACGGGATCTGTTCGAAACGCGCATGAGGCTGCAGGAACAACTGAAGAGAGGTAAGATTGCCGTTGACCACAAACTGCCGGACAAGCTGAAGTTGCATCGGTGCATGGCAGACTGCGACACCAGCATCGTCATCCTTCCCGACGGCCATCTGGGCAAATGCGAACACTTCTCCGACAACCATTGGGTCGGCAATCTGGACTCCGCGGAACGAGATGAAACAATGCTGACGGAATTCAAGCGTCTCCGCGAAGAGATTGACGCCTGCGCGAACTGCCCCTTCTATCCGGACTGCTTCCGGCTGACGCTCTGTGATGAAGCCGCTCACTGCTACCCCGAAGAACGGGAGGAAAAACTGGAAGAGACCCGTCAGAGCCTGTTGTCCTTCTATCAAAAGAGAAAAGATGAAGTATCGGATTGAAATGCAGCCCCTCGCAGGCCGCTATGTCGTCGCCCTGAAGGACATCCCGACCGGGGACCTGGTGAAGGTGCTTACCGTTAACGCATCCGCCGCCGAAATCATCCGTCTTTTCTGCGACGGGCTGGACATCGACGCCATTGCCGACTCTCTTCATGAAAAATATGGCGTCCCGGAGGAGCAAGTCCATGCCGATGTGGATGCGATATTGAAAAAGCTGGAATAAACTACTTCTTCTTCAACTGAACATCGGCCTGAGCCTCGAAGGCGCCGCCATACCAGTCATTATCTCCCTTCTTGGTCTGGACGACCTCCGGGGAAACCTCGGCGGAGGCAAATTCGCCGCCGTTCTCCTCTCCGTCAACATCTTCGAAGGTGACGGTGACGCTTTCGGGCCCGTCAAATACCTCCCGGATCAGCTGATAGGTCCCATTCGCATCCGTGAAAAGCTGGTTGTCCGCCGGTTCATCATAACTCCAATGCTGCCGGACGGTAACCTGGATGCCCTTGATGGGGTTGCCGTCCTCATCCCGGACGGTGCCGAGGGCCTTGAAGTCGGCATGGGGCTGTCCGTACATGTCGGGAGCCTCCAGAATATTCTCTATCTCGCCACAGGAAGCGAATCCCAGCAGTCCCAGAATGAGAGACGCCAGTTTTTCCCAAAGATGATTCATGCTGTTTTTCATATTCATTAAATCCGCGATGTCCGGCCATCTTGCATCTTCTCCGGCCGTCAGATTCTCTTTCCGAAAATCTCGCAGACCAAAAACTTCTCTCCGTCGGCTTTCATCCGGACATTTTCCCAATGGAAACTGTCGGCCGTGATGTCCGAGAAAATCCAATAGGCGTTCTCCTCCGAAAGTACTTTCCCGACAAGCCTGTCCCCCTGCCTGGTGAAACAAAGCCTTTTCATCGCGTGATCGCAGGTATAAACGACATCATAACAACAGTCGGCCTTATTGAACATCCTCAGAGAGGTTCCATATTCCCCATCGGGCTGCGGCTCAGTCTCCTTCGTGGCCCGCGACGGAAAAACGAAGATGTCCTGCACGCCCGTGCCCTCCAGAATCCGGCGGAAAATCCACTCCCCCTTGACATGGCGCTTGCGACCGGCCTCGGGCTCGTCATAATAATCACAGTCCCAATCACCGATAAGCGGAGCAAACCAGTCATACTCGTCCGGAATCCTGTCGGTCTTGCCGCTCAATAATGCTTCAATAAAAAGGTCCATATCCAGAATAATCGTTTAAATATAGTCATTTTTCCATAACAGGCAACGAATTATAGAGTATGGCCAGCTTGGCCTTAGTACATTTGCGGCACAGACGGGAAATATCGCTCCGTGGACGTTTTCCGGTACAAGCGAGACCACAAGAAGCAGGGAGGGCAGATTACCGCCGAATCATTTTTTCGTCGTGATGAGGATCACGCCATTGGATCCACGGACGCCGTAGATGGCCGTGGAACTGCCTTTCAAGACGTCGATGGACTTGATGTCATTCGGGTTGAGGGCGGAGATGTCTTGCCATTCCTGCCCGTCCACCAAGATTAGCGGGTCGGTGTTACCATAGACGGTATTAACCCCGCGGACGATAATCCGCTTGTCATAAGTAACTTCCACGCCGGCGACACGCCCTTCCAGGTATTCATAGATATCGCGGTAGGTGAGCATCTCGTTCTCTTTCACCTCGATGGAGGAAACCGACTGGGTCAAATCGCCTTTCTTGACGGTTCCGTAACCGATATTCACTTCTGCATCATTTCGCGGCGCCAGCACCGCCGTACCGCAACTTGCAGCAAAAACAAGCAGCAAAATGGCATAGATTGATTGTTTCATGGTGTAATATGGTGTTTAATGGTGGAGGCGATGCAAAGACCCAAAAGTTAAAGATATACAATCATTTCCGATAATCCAACGGCGTCCTGGAAGCATCTTTCCCATCTGTGAGCGATTCCGGGAATTCACCGGACCTCCATGTAATCCTTGACGACAACACGCTCACCTTTGAAGACCTTCCCAATGTCCGCCTACGCCGCATAACCTCGTATTCCGAGTTATTCCTGCGAAAATATCCGAGGCAAGCATAAAGCCGCCTTATCGCGTCGAATGGAACTGATTGAATAATAATTGATTATCAACAATCGAATGGGATTGTTTGGCCAGACAAAATGACGTAAACTGCTGATAATCAATCAAATCCATTCGACAACCCAACAAAAAAATGGGAATGATAAAAAATAAAAAATCCGCCGCTGAAAAGCGCCGGGTATATAGTGAGGTTGTTTCAGGTGCAAGCGGTTTCGTACTCACCGGCTTGCTTATATCGTATGTTCAGTAGCGGGAGTGGGTCACGATCCCACGACCTCCGGATTATGAATCCGACGCTCTAACCAGCTGAGCTACCCCGCCGTCGTTTTTTCAAAATAAAAATCAGCTTGACGAAGGCTGATTTTCAGTTGAGATAGAAGGACTCGAACCCTCACTGACAGAGCCAGAATCTGTAGTGCTACCATTACACCATATCTCAATATCCCGAAAACGGGACTGCAAAGGTACTACTTTTTTCCGAATGTGCAAGCCGTTTCAGAAAAAAAGTTCAGTTCTTCCACAGAACATCCGATTTTCCGGAGAGCATCTATAGGCCTATTCCCACTCGATGGTTCCCGTCGGCTTCGGGGTGAGGTCGTACAATACGCGGTTTACGCCCGGAACTTCCGTGATGATGCGCTTGGTGATGTGATGCAGCAGCTCGTAGGGGATTTCCTCGATGGTGGCGGTCATCGCATCGCGGGTGTTGACGGCACGGATGATGACCGGCCAGTCCCAGCTGCGCCTGTTGTCCTTGACGCCTGTGGACTTGTAATCGGGAACGATGGTGAAATATTGCCACACCTTGCCTTCCAGACCATTCTTCGCGAATTCCTCGCGCAGGATGGCGTCACTCTCACGCAGGGCCTCCAGCCGGTCGCGTGTGATAGCGCCGGTGCAGCGGACACCCAGGCCGGGGCCGGGGAAAGGCTGGCGGAAGACCATGTTGTCGGGGAGACCCAACTCCTTACCAACGACGCGAACCTCATCCTTGAAGAGGAGCTTGATGGGCTCGACGAGCTCGAACTGAAGGTCTTCAGGAAGGCCGCCCACGTTGTGGTGGGACTTGACGGGGCCGGATTCCACGATGTCCGGATAGATGGTTCCCTGGGCCAGGAAGCTGATGCCGTCCAGCTTGCGGGCTTCCTCCTCGAACACGCGGATGAATTCCGCACCGATGATCTTGCGCTTCTGCTCGGGATCGGCCACACCGGCCAGCTTGTCGAGGAAACGGTCGACGGCGTCCACATACACGAGGTTGGCATCGAGCTCATCGCGGAAGACGCGCACCACCTGCTCGGGCTCACCCTTGCGGAGGAGGCCATGGTTCACATGGACGGAAACCAGCTGCTTGCCCACGGCCTTGATGAGGAGGGCCGCAACCACAGAGGAATCGACACCGCCCGACAGCGCGAGCAAAACCTTCTTGTCGCCAATCTGGGCGCGCAGTTCCTGGATCTGTTCTTCGATGAATTTCCGGGCCAGCTCGGGCGTGGTGATCCGCTCCATATCCGCGGGACGAACGTTACTTGTACTCATGTTCTATAATGTTAATTCGTTTGTTTATTCCCATTCAATGGTTGCCGGCGGCTTCGAACTGACGTCGTACACGACGCGGTTCACGCCCCGGACCTTGTTGATGATCTCGTTCGATACCTCGGCCAGGAAGTCGTACGGCAGCGGGAACCAGTCGGCGGTCATCGCGTCGGTGGAAACCACCGCGCGGAGCGCGACCGGATGTTCGTAGGTGCGTTCGTCGCCCATGACGCCGACACTGCGGATGGGCAGCAGGACAACACCGGCCTGCCAGATGGCATCGTACAGGTTCGTGGCCATGAAACGCGGATCCGATGCGCTGCGGAAGCCCATGCCTGTGCAGTCGTAAGCGCGAAGGCCTTTGATAAAGATGTCGTCGGCATCACGCAGGATGCGGAGTTTCTCCTCCGTAATGTCACCCAGGATGCGGACACCGAGGGAGGGCCCCGGGAACGGATGCCGGTTCACAAGTTCTTCCTTGATGCCGAGGGCGCGGCCCACGCGACGGACTTCGTCCTTGAAAAGCATCCGCAGGGGTTCCACGATCTTCAAGTTCATCTCCTCCGGCAAACCGCCCACATTATGGTGGGACTTGATCTTGGATGCAATGCCGGGAATACCGGCCGATTCGATGACATCGGGATAGATGGTCCCCTGGGCAAGCCAGCGGGCCCCTTCGATCTGCCGGGCGTACTTGTCAAAGGTTTCCACGAACAGACGGCCGATCACTTTCCGCTTGGCCTCCGGCTCGGTAACGCCTGACAAGGCGGCCAGGAACTCCCTGGAAGCATCGGCACCGATCACATTCAGGCCCATGTCGCGGTAAGACTCGAGCACGTTCTCATACTCATTCTTCCGCAGGAGTCCGTTGTTGACGAAAATGCTGGTCAGATTATGGCCGATGGCCTTGTGCAGCAGCACGCCGGCGACGGTGGAGTCCACCCCGCCGCTGAGGCCCAGGATCACCTTGTCGTTCCCGAGCTTCGCCCGGAGGTCCGCCACGGTGGTCTCGATGAACGAATCCGGTGTCCAGTCGCCCGCACATCCGCAGATGCCGAGGGCGAAGTTCGACAGGATCTTGGTACCTTCCTCCGTATGGAACACTTCCGGATGGAACTGGACCGCGAAAGTGGGTTCACCCACAATCTGGTAGGCCGCATACGGGATATCGGCAGTCTGGGCGATGGCGACGCCCCCTTCCGGCAGGCGGGAGATGGTATCCCCGTGGGACATCCACACCTGGGAATGGACCTTCACGCCATCCATCAGCGGGGAATCCGGACGGATGACGTCCAGGATGGCCCGGCCGTATTCCCGGGCGAGGGAGCCCTCCACCTTGCCGCCGCAACGGTGGGCGATATACTGCGCGCCGTAACAGATACCCAGAATGGGCAGCTTGCCTTTTACGCGCTCCAAATCCATCTGAGGCGCGTTGGCGTCCCGGACGGAGCACGGGCTGCCGGACAGGATGACTCCTTTCACGGAGCCGTCCAAGGCCGGCATTTTATCATAGGGATAGATTTCGCAGTAGACGTTCAGTTCCCGCAGGCGGCGGCCGATCAGCTGGGTCACCTGGGAACCGAAATCGAGAATGACAATCTTATTCACCGCGGGAATAGTTGGGCGTTTCCTTGGTGATGGTGATGTCGTGCGGGTGGCTTTCCGTCATGCCGCTGGCCGTGACGCGGGTGAACTTGGCCTGCTTCAGGGCCTCCAGGTCGCGGGCGCCGCAATAGCCCATGCCCGAACGGAGACCGCCCACAAGCTGATACACCGTCTCCGCGAGGGTGCCCTTGTACGGGACCCGGCCCACGATGCCTTCCGGAACCAGCTTCTTCAGTTCCACCTTGTCGTCCTGGAAGTAGCGGTCCTTGGACCCGGCGGCCATCGCGTCGATGGAGCCCATGCCGCGGTAGGCCTTGAACTTACGGCCGCTGTAGATGATGGTCTCGCCCGGAGATTCCTCGGTGCCGGCGAACATGGAGCCGCACATCACGCAATCACCGCCGGCCGCGAGAGCCTTGACGACATCGCCGGAGTAGCGGAGACCGCCGTCGGCGATGAGCGTCGCGCCCGTGCCCTTGACGGCCTGGTACGCGTTGTAAATGGCGCTCAGCTGGGGCACGCCCACGCCCGCGACGATGCGGGTGGTGCAGATGGAGCCCGGTCCGATGCCCACTTTCACGCCGTCGGCGCCGGCATTGACAAGATCGCGCGCCCCTTCCTCGGTGGCGACATTGCCGACCACCACGTCCAGTGACGGGAAGGTCGACTTCACCCGTTTCAGCAGGTCGATCACGCCCTTGCTGTGACCATGGGCGGAATCCAGCACGACAGCGTCCACACCCTCGGCATACAGGGCCGCCACGCGATCGAGGGCGTCCGGTGTGATGCCAATGCCCGCCGCCACGCGGAGGCGACCCTTGTCATCCTTGCAGGCTTCCGGGTGAAGGCGTTCCTTGATGAGGTCCTTGTAGGTGATCAGGCCCACGATGTGGCCCTTCGCATCCACCACGGGGAGTTTCTCCACCTTGTATTTCTGGAGGACCGACTTCACGTAGTCGCGGTCCGTCCGGGTGTCGGGGATGGTGATCAGGTTGTCCGCCGTCATGACGGCGCGCACCGGAACGGACAGGTCGTCGAAGAAACGGACGTCCCGGTTCGTGACGATGCCCACGAGGTGCCCTTCCCCGTCCGTGACGGGAATCCCGCCGATGTGGTTCTCCTTCATCAGTCGGAGGGCGTCGCCGACAGTCTGGTCCTGGTTGATGGTGACCGGATCGCTGATCATGCCGTTCTCCGAACGCTTGACCTTGCGGACCTCGGCCGCCTGGGCGGCGATGCCCATATTTTTATGAATCACGCCGATGCCTCCCTCCCTTGCCAGGGCGATGGCCATCGGCGCCTCGGTGACGGTGTCCATCGCAGCGGACACGACCGGAATGTTCAGATTGATGTTTCGGGAGAAGCGAGTATGCAGGCTCACCTCCCGCGGAAGGACTTCGGAGTACGCCGGAATGAGGAGTACATCGTCAAAAGTCAGGCCTTCCAGGGCGATTCTTTCATCGATAAAGGACATATTCGCGGAATTAATGTGCAAAGGTAGCGAAAAAATCCCAAAGTATAGAAGGAAGATTTTCGTATCTTTGCATTTACCCCAACGAACTGTCGCATGGCCATCCATACCGAAAATCCTCCCGAGACCCCGCACGCCGGCCAGCGGATGAACGGCTGGCTCGCCTTGAGCCCGCTGCTGGTGTTCCTGCTGACCTACCTGGTTTCGTCGCTGGTCGCCCGGGACTTCTACAAGGTCCCGGTCGCCGCGGCGTTCATCATCGCATCGGCGTACGCGATGGTCATCACCCGCAGCGTGCACAAGACGGACGACAAGATTTCCATCTTTTCCGCCGGCGCGGGGAACCGGAACGTGCTCCTGATGATCTGGATCTTCGTACTGGCGGGAGCGTTCGCGGCGACGGCGAAAGACATCGGCGCCATTGACGCGACCGTGAACGCGACGCTCCGGATTCTGCCCGGAAAGCTTGTTTTTGCGGGAATTTTCCTCGCGGCCTGCTTCATTTCGATGGCCATCGGCACCAGTGTGGGCACCATCGTGGCTTTGGTGCCCATTGCGGCGGGCATCGCAGCCGAAACGGGCGTGGGGACGCCCCTGATGACGGCTGTCGTCATTGGCGGAGCCTTCTTCGGGGACAACCTGTCCTTCATTTCCGACACGACGGTAGCCGCTACCAAAACCCAGGGATGCCCGATGCGCGACAAGTTCCGGGCGAACCTGTGGATCGCCGCACCGGCCGCACTGGTGGTGACAGCGCTGTACGTATTCATGGGCCTGAAAGTGGAGGCGGCGCCGGTGGTCGGGACGGTGCAGTGGCTGGGCCTGGTGCCCTATCTGCTCGTGATCGGCCTCGCCCTTGCGGGGGTCAACGTGGTGACGGTGCTGGCCATCGGCATCGGCGTGAACGGAATCATCGGCTGGAGCACGGGAGCCTATGACTGGATCGGGTGGATGACCTCCATCGGCACGGGCATCGGGTCGATGGGTGAGCTCATCATCGTCTCCCTGCTGGCGGGCGGCATGCTGGAACTCATCCGGTACAACGGAGGGCTGGACTTCATCATCGACGGGCTCACCCGGCGCATCCGAGGACCTCGCGGGGCATATTTCTCCATCGCGGGCCTGGTGTCCCTCGTGAACTTCTGCACGGCGAACAACACCATCGCCATCATCACCGTGGGGCCGCTTGCGAAGGATATTTCCGACAAATACGGCCTGGACCCTCGAAAGACAGCGTCCATTCTGGACACTTTTTCCTGTCTTGTCCAAGGCATCATCCCTTACGGCGCCCAGATGCTGATGGCCTCCGGCCTGGCCGGAGTTTCCGCCGTCTCGATCACGGGCTACCTCTATTATCCCCTCGCTTTGGGCCTCTTCGCGGCGCTGTCCATCTTGTTTCGTTTTCCAAAGAAGTATAGTTAGGCCGTCAAATGGAAATATCCAGTAATCAACCGCATGTCCGTCTGGAAGTGCCCCTCGGGGCGAAGCGCGTGCTGCTGCACGCGTGCTGCGCACCGTGCTCAAGCGCGGTGGTGGAGTGCCTCGTTGACAACGGAATCGAATCCGTCATCTTTTACTCCAACTCGAACATCTTCCCTCGCGAAGAGTACGACCATCGGCTGAACGAGTGCGTCCGGTATGCCCGCGAATGGGGCATTCCCATCGTGGACGACGTGTATGACCACGAGGACTGGGGCGGCTGCGCGAAAGGGCTCGAGGACGAGCCCGAGCGCGGCGGACGCTGCTTGCAATGCTTCAAGTACCGCCTCTTGAGGGCGGCACGCTATGCCGCGGAGAACGGATTCCCCGTCCTCACCACCACTCTCGCCTCCTCCCGCTGGAAGAGCCTGGACCAGGTAAATGCGGCCGGTGAATGGGCCTGCAGCCAGGTCGAGGGTGTCACCTGGTGGCCGCAGAACTGGCGCAAGGGCGGCCTGCAGGAGCGCCGGAACGAAATCATCCGCAGCGAGCGGTTTTACAACCAGCTCTACTGCGGATGTGAATTTTCGGTCCGGCCTGTCATTCCGAAGCCGGATGCTGAAGGAATCTAGAACGCGAAGCCGACGCCCAGCTTGAGGTTGGAACGGTGGGTCTTGGTGGCGTTGTCACCCTTGTACAGGTTCATCATGCCATAGTCATAGCCCACGGTGATCTGGAGCGCGGACACTTTGAATCCGATACCGCCGCCGAGATATACGTTCATGCGGTTGTAGTTCTCGTTATCGTAGTTGTTGTACTTCCTGTCAGCGCTGATTTCGCCCACGCCGCCGGCAAGCGTCGTGGTGGAAGCGAGGCCGTACTGGAGGGTGGGGCCGCCATAGAGGAAGACGTTGGTGTCACGGGAGAGGCCGATGCCGTAGTTCAGATACACGGGGACATTGACCGCATGCTCCATGAAGGTGGAGGTTGCGGAAGCGGGGATGCCCAGGATCGTACCGGCGCCGCCGCTCTTGTTGGTGATCATGGAATAGTACACACCGGGAGCGATGGCGAGACCGCCGGAAATCGGAACATTGAAGGAAATACCGGCATAGGCGCCGTTGGAGGCGATGGATTTCGTGTTGGAACTCGCGAAGCTCTGGGTGGAGTTCAGATAACCGGCGTTAACGGACATCTGGGCGAAAGCCTGGGTGCCGAGCAGCATCAGGGATGCGGCCAGGAGAGTGGAAAAAAACTTTTTCATACTACTGTGTTATTAAAAGGTTTATAAAAGTTCCAAGGGTCACTTGTCACAAAATCCGCGCCATGCTGAAAAAGCCCGTTATTTGCCATTTGTGCAAAAACGCGTATCTTTGTCTTGCAAAAATAAGAAAAAATGAAAAGAATCGCAATTCTCTGCGGCATGGTCGCCGCTTTCCTGTGTTTTTCGCAAAACGCGAAGGCTCAATACCTTCCCGACCAGATTCATCGGGAAAAAGACCATTTTGTCAATGAATCCGGCGCCATTCTTTCCGACAAGGAACTGATTGACGCCGTCGGTTCGGACATCTTCCATGAGACGATCGTCGGCGCCCGCAAGCAGTACACGACCGGTCAGAAGCTCTTTGTCAGCGGTCTTGCCGGCATCGGCGTCGGCATCGTCGGCATCGTGGGCGGCTCGGCCATCATCGGCGCGGCCGGCCCTCACCAGACGGCGAACCAGCAGCAAGTCACCTTCGACGATGAAGACCTGGCCCTGACCGGGGCGGCCGTGCTGACGATCGGCACCATCGCCACCGTCCTGGGCGGCACCGCCCTCACCGTCGGCATCCCCTTCAAGGCCGTCGGCCAGAGCCGCCTCAACTGGGTGGAAAACAACTATAACGAGCGTCAGGGCTACACCCTCCGTTTCGGCACCGCCCCCCACGGCGCGGGTCTTACCTTGAACTTCTAATACCTTATATGCTATGAAAAGATTCGCACTTCTCTGCGGCCTCGTCGTCGCCTTCCTCTGCTTCGCGCAGAATGCCGACGCCCAGTACGCCCGTAAAGGCGCCAACCTGGTCGACCCGGCCGGCACCGTTCTCTCCGACCAGGCGATCATCAACGCCGTCGGCAATGACATTTACCAGCAGACGGTCATCGGAGCCCGCAAGCAGTACAAGGCCGGCCGGGCTTTGATCACGGGCGGCATCATCGGCATCGGCGCCGGTGTGGCCGGAGCCGTCCTCACGGGCGTGAAAGTGGCCAAGGCCGGTTATTCCGATGTTGAAGCCGCCGTACAGAAAGACGCTTCCATCGCTGCCATGTATCTGGGCAGCACGGCCATCATGTCCCTGGGCGCCACGGCCCTCAGCGGCGGTATCGTCTTCAAGGCCATCGGCAAGAAGCGCCTGGACTGGGTGGCCGGCCAGGCCAACGGCGTCAACCTGACCTGCCAGTTCGGCCCCACCTCCGACGGCATGGGCCTCTCCCTGCGGTTCTAAGATGTCCTTGCGATTGTCGATGGATGTCGATTGACTCCGACGAGTTTTATTAAACGATTGATTTTCAGGCCGGCTCCGAGAGCCGGCCTGATTTCATTTCATAATCTCCGAACCCCGGGACACCTTCCTCCGCCTCCTGGCGCAGGTCTCCACCATTTCTGGCGCAGGTGTAGAATGGCGCAAGTATGGATGGTATATGGCGCAGGTGTGGATGGTAAATGGCGCAGGAGTGGAAAAAGGGTAGGGACCGGCGCCACTGGAAAGCCTGAAAGTACGATTCGCGGCGCAGGTCTCCCCCACAAAATCACACCTGCACCAAGAAAGACCCACACCTGCGCCCATATAGAGCCATACCTGCGCCCATATAGAGCCATACCTGCGCCAAGAAGCCATGCCTGCACCAAGGAAAGGAAATACTGCGCACGGAAGCGGAACTTCAGCGTACCAAAAGCAGAATACTATTCCCGGCCATCCCGTAAAGCATATCGTTTTTTCTTGCCTTGTACCAAGCTCTCCGTCCGGCCTCACCAAAGGCCATGCGCACGGCAGAGAAATGATTCGGATAGTCTTTACATTGCCAGAGATGCTGCAGCACGTCAGAAAGATCGTTTAGGCTGGTTTTTGCGCTCCCAGGCATGCCAGAGCACGGCGCGGAGAACGTTTTGGTTGTTTTTTGTTCTACCGGACATGCCAAGGTGCGGCGGGGGCATGTAGTACATGGTCTGCGGGCTTTTAGGGCACGGTCTGCTGACATTGGGGGCAAGGTCTGTTTTAAGCCGGCAGACCATGCCCATTCATAATGGCTTACAGAATCTTGAGAGCGCGATTAAGTGGGCAAGGTCTGCGCATCGAAATCAGACTATGCCCAAAAACACGACAGACCTTGACCTTTTCCACCTCGGTTATCTGCGTTGCCGGACGTGCAGGAGCACGACGGAGTACGGAGGAGAAAACAACACTTCTTTGGAGGAAGGGGACAACCTCCCGGAGGCGTGTCCACCCCCGGACACGGGCAGGGGGAGGGGCCCGACGGATACAAGTTCCCGCGAAGCGGGGACGCAGGAGACGTTGGGAGGGGCCGGAGTGAAGCGAAGCGAAACGGAGTCCTCCGGGAGGTTGTCCCCTTTCCCCCTTCCTCAAACCAAAGAGCAGTTTCTGTCTCTTGGTTTTCTCCCCATCATCAAAACGACGGCGGTCTATTGAAAACGACGGTTGTCCATTGAAAACGACGGCCGTCGATCGCCGGAGATGGCCGCCAACCGTTGGTCGGGTCGGGGTTTTTTCGTAACTTTGCTAGGAAATCATGATGAACAGAAAAACCGAACTGCAGCTGACGGCTCCGTCGATGAAGATGGCGGAGCTGCTGAATGCCGACCCGAGTCTGCCGGGGGTGCTCACGCGGATGGGCATACCCTTCGGATTCGGCGAGGAGACGGTGGAGGAGGTGTGCCGACGGAACGGGACCGATCCGGAAACGTTCCTGCTGATCTGCAGCGTGTACGCCGGAAACGGCGGTCTGCCGGCGAAAGAACGGATCCGGAAGGCGGAGCTGAAGGATGTCCTGAAGTATCTCCGGCACTCCCACGCCTATTATATGGAAGTGGCGATGAAGGAACTCACCGCCGCCCTGGTGGGATTGACCGAGCCCTGCGATGAGCGGCACAAGAGCATCATCCGGAAGTTCTTCTCGGAATACAAGGAGGAACTTTTCAAGCACCTGGAATACGAGGAGGAAATCGTCTTCCCGCAGGCGGAAGCCGCCCTGCATCACGGCCGCCCCACCCCGGACGACTACGAGGAGAACCATTCCCATGTAGAGGAGAAGCTGGACGACCTGAAGAACCTCGTCATGAAATACATGCCGCCGGTGTGCGGACAGCAGGAGATCTTCCGGGCCCTGTCCTGTATCTCCACCTTGCAGGATGACCTTTCCAAGCACATTCTCGTGGAGGACGGCATCCTGGTTCCGATCGTCAACCGGAAGATGCACACCACACTGGAGAGCCGGTTCGACATCCCCGGTGAAAAAGGCGAGGAACTTTCCTCCCGCGAAAAGGAGATTCTCGTGTGCGTGGCGAAGGGCATGCTGAACAAGGAAATCGCCGATGCGGAGAACATCTCCATCCACACGGTCATCACCCACCGCAAGAACATCACCCGCAAGACCGGCATCAAGACGGTCGCGGGCCTGACGGTCTACGCCCTGCTGAACAATCTCATCGACATCAACACCATCGAATAATGGAGTACAAGGAAGTCTTGAAGTTCTATCCGAACTTCCCCATCCACGGGGTCAATTTCGTGGACATCATCCCTTTCCTGCAGGACAAGGGGGTTTTCAAGGACCTGGTCGACGACATCGGCAAGGCCTGCGCCTCCCCGAACATCGTCGCGCCCGAAGCCCGCGGCTTCCTGTTCACGGCGCCGCTGCTTTATAGTGGAATGGCGGAAAACGTCATCCCCATCCGCAAGAAAGGAAAACTGCCCTTCAAGGAAGGCGATCTCGTCACCGTGGACATCGTCAAGGAGTACGGTAAGGACCAGGTGTTCTACCGCATCTCCGACCTCGCTGCCGGCAATCCCGTGGACGGGGTCATCCCGATCACGTTCTTTGACGACATTCTTGCCACCGGCGGCACGGCCCGCGGCATCGTCGAAAGCCTCAACGCGCAGAAGGTCACGGTCGACGGGAAAGAGTATCCGGTGAAAGTCACCGACTTCGTCTTCCTGGTGGAGATTGACGACCTGCCCGGACGCAAGGTCATCGAGGACCTCGCGCCCGTGACGTCGCTGATTCACGTGACGGAAAACTAGATTCTCACGTCGGGCTGCGCCCTCCTCAGAATGACAGAAGAGGACGGTCCGATCAGAATGACAGGAACAGCCGGTACGCGGCGAAGCCGAAGAGCCAGGCTATCAGGATCGTATACAGGGCGCAGAGAATCGCCCAGCGCCATTTGCCTGTTTCATTCTTGATTGCCACGAAGGTGGCGATGCAGGGGAAGTACAGCAGCACGAACACCATGTAGGCCACCGCGGCCGCCAGCGGGATATCGCCCTTCAGCGCGCTCTGGAGGGCGGTGCTGTTTTCATCGGCCTCCGCGCCCTCATCGCCGGCGTACATCACGCCCAGCGTGCTGACCACCAGTTCCTTGGCCCCGACGCCCGCGAGCAGCCCGACGTCCATCTTCCAATTGAAGCCCAGCGGCTTCAGGGCCGGTTCGACGGTTTTGCCGAGCATGCCGATGTAAGAGTGCTCCTGCTGGTAGGCGACGCCATTTTCCTCATTCCGCGGGAAATAACCCAGGAACCAGATGACGATGGAGAACAGCAGGATGGTCGTGGCCATCTTTTCCAGATACTGCTTGCCCTTCTCCCAGGTATGACGCCAGATGGCCTTTCCGGTCGGAACGCGGTATGGCGGAAGCTCCATCACGAAGGGAAGGTCGTCGTCCTTGACGAAATGCCTCAGCACCCTGGCGCTCAGGATGGCGAGCACCACGCCCAGCAGATAGATGCCCAGCAGGGCCGTCGCCGCGCTGTGCGGGAAGAAGGCTCCGGCAAAGAGGACGAAGATCGGCAGCCGGCCCGCACAGGACATGAACGGGATGATGGCGATGGTGATGAGGCGGGATTTCCGGCTCTCGATGCTGCGGGTGGCCATGACGGCCGGAACGTTGCAGCCGAAGCCCATCACCATGGGGATGAAGGACTTGCCGTGCAGGCCGATGCGGTGCATGAGCTTGTCCACGATAAAGGCCGCGCGGGCCATGTAGCCGCTGTCCTCCATCAGGGAGATGAACAGATACAGGATCATGATGTTCGGGAGGAACACCAGCACGCTGCCCACGCCGGCGATGATGCCGTCCACGATGAGGTCCTTGAGCCACCCCTCCTTCATGAAGGCGCCCACGAAATCCCCGAACTTTCCGACGAGCCAGTCGATCCAGTCCATCGGATACTGGCCGATGGTGAAGGTGGCCCAGAAGGTGAACCACAGCAGGAGAATGAATATCGGGAACGCCAGCCACTTGTTCGTGACGACCGCGTCGATGCGGTCGGTGATGGTGCGGCGGGGTTTTTCCTCCTGATACTTCTCGTAAGTTTCAGACAAGGCTCCCTGGATGAAAGCATACTTTGCATCGACGATGGCCGCCTCCGGCGTGGAGCCCAGAAGCGCCTCGATGCGCTCCGTCTCCTCCGCCCGCGCCGTTTCCAGCGCCGCCCGGTTCGGGAACTTCGCCACGACCGTCTCAATGTCCCGGTCCTTCTCCAGATATTTGATGGCCAGATAGCGGGTGGAGTACTTGTACCGGATCTCCTTGTTCTCGAAGATCAGGTCACGCAGCCGGACGATGCTCTTTTCGAGTTCCGCGCCATGGTTGATGTGGATGTGGCGGGCCAGCGTCGGGTCGGTGTGCTCATACACCTTGATGACGGTGTCGAACAGTTCCGGAATGCCCCGGCCGTCCCGGCTCACCGTCGGGCACACGGGCATGCCCAGCAGGCGTCCCAGCTGGGCCGTGTCCAGTTTGTCCCCCTTGTGCTGCAGTTCATCGTACATGTTCAGGGCCATCACGGTCCGCAGGTTCATGTCGATGACCTGGGTGGTGAGGTACAGGTTCCGTTCGATGTTGGAGGCGTCGACGACATTGACGACCACGTCCGGCATCGCCTCGAGAAGGTTCTTCCGCACGTACAGCTCCTCCGGGGAATACGCGGACAGCGAATAGGTTCCGGGCAAGTCCACCAGGGTGATTTCGTATCCGTTGTATTTGAAATGCCCTTCTTTCGCATCCACCGTCACGCCGGAATAATTGCCCACGTGTTCGTGCGCGCCCGACGCGATGTTGAAAAGGGAAGTCTTGCCGCAGTTGGGGTTGCCCACCAGGGCGACACGGATGACGCGGTGCCGTTCTTCCGCCAGGTGTGCGAGGGCCTTGTCCAGGCGTTCGCGTTCGGCCATGTCCTCGGGCAGGCCCTGCAGATGCTCGTCGCTGACGAGGGCCTCGCGGGCCTCGGCGTCGTTCACGACCTCGATCTGCTCCGCCTCCTCCCGGCGGAGCGATATCCTGTAACCGATGATCTCGTATTCAATAGGGTCCTTGAGCGGAGCGTTCAGGACCACCGTCACTTCCTTTCCCTGGATGAAGCCCATCTCGATGAGCCGCTTCCGGAAAGAGCCGTGGCCGTGGACCCGCACGATGACCGCTTTCTCCCCAGTCTGAAGATCTGAAAGCTTCATAGTTCCGTATCTTGCGCTTTGACGGCGCAAAGTTAAGGGGATTGAACCAAAGATTCAATCCCCATAAGTTGGTATATTTCCGGCGGGAGACTATTCTCCGACGACCCAGACCAGGATGTGGCGGTCGAAAGTGATGTATTCGAGGTCGAATTCCTCTTCGTCGTCCTTGCTCGTGAAGGTGGCTTCGAGCTCGCCTTCGCCGCGGGGGCGGAAGCGCTCGATTTCAATCTGCTCGGCGAAATCCACATTGTAACGGCTCAGGAGCTTGTAGACGGCTTCCTTGGCGCACCAGTAGATGGCGAGCTGCTCATTGCGCTTCTCATCCTCCAGGTCGTCGATTTCATCCTCGGAGAGGGCCTTCTTCTCCACGGCGGAGAAGTCACGGTCCAGGGACTCGATGTCGATGCCCACGTTCTCCTCCTCGTGCAGGATCACGGCCACGTATTTCTCCGTATGGGTGATGGAGATGTTCACGGGGTTGTTCTCCAGGTAGGGCTTGCCGTTGTCGTGGTGGCTCAGGTACACCTTTTCGTCAAACAACGTGTTGAGGAGGGCGCGCACGGCAAGGCGCTGCTTCCGCAGGGATTCGCTGCGGATGAACGAGATCTCCTCCATCTCGTCGCTGGGGGTTGAGCTGAGTTCTTTCAGCTCTTCTTCGGTTTCCGTAATCTGCCAGACGCCGATGACGGCTTCATTGTCAAGTTCCTTCTTAAGATATAGTCCCATTACAAGTTGATTTGAACAAGATACGGCAGCCGCGCCCGGGACCCTGCCGGGTCCGGGTTCTCCAGTATGTCAGTGCGTCGCAACGGAGGTTCGTCAGAACTGACGACCCCGATCAAAGTTGAGACAGGACTGGGAGGCTCCATAGGGCTTGTTGCAATTAACTCCGCAAAGATAAGTGTTTTTTATTAAATACAATAAATAAATTTTTTGTTAAACACATGAAATAAATTCGTATCTTTGCAGCGAATTTTAAAGCGAAGCATATGGCTACTGGTAATTTTCTTACGGATGAAAAACTTCTCATCGTCGGTGCCGGCGGTATGATCGGCTCCAACATGGCCCAGATCGCGGCCATGCTGCGTCTGACACCGAATATCTGCCTTTACGATGTCTATGAGCCCGGCAACAACGGCGTCCTCCTCGAGATGCAGCACAGCGCGTTCCCCCGGATGCGTTTCATCGCGACCACGGACCCGAAGGAAGCCTTCACCGGCGCGAAGTACATCGTCTCCTCCGGCGGTGCTCCCCGTAAGGAAGGTATGACCCGTGAAGACCTGCTGAAAGGCAACTGCGAAATCGCCGCGGGTCTGGGTGACAACATCCGCAAATATTGCCCGGAAGTCAAGCACGTGATGATCATCTTCAACCCGGCTGACGTCACCGCCCTCACCGTCCTCATCCATTCCGGTCTCCGCCCGTGCCGGGTGTCCTCCCTGGCCGCCCTCGACAGCACGCGCCTGCAGACCAACCTGGCGAAGGAGTTCGGCGTCCGCCAGTCCGACGTGGAGAACGCCTTCACCTACGGCGGCCACGGCGAATCCATGGCGGTGTTCATGTCCAAGGCGACCATCTGCGGCACCCCGATCGCCCGGATGGGCCTGACCAAGGAACGCATCGAAACCATCAAGCACGACACCATCCAGGGCGGCGCCGAGATCATCAAGCTGCGCGGCCGCAGCTCCATCCAGAGTCCCGCCCTCCTTTCCGTCAAGGCGATCGAAGCCGCGATGCCCGGCGGCGACCAGTTCCCCTGGCCCTCCGGCACCTATGTGGACACGCACGAGTTCAGCCACGTGTTCATGGCCATGCCTACCTTCATGGACGCCACCGGCATCCACTACACGATGCCTGAAGGCAACAAGGAGGAGATGGCGGACCTCAAGGCCTCTTACGAGCACCTGGTGGACCTCCGCGACCAGATCATCGAACTGGGCATCATCCCGCCCGTGGACGAGTGGCACAAGATGAACCCGTACCTCTGGAACCGGAGACTTCCGCGCCTGAAACAATAACGGTGATTCTTAGAAAAATCCCTGGTCTTGAGTCAAGGCCAGGGATTTTTTTCATCTTAATTTCTGCAGCGGCACCGTGCCGGGAATCACGTCTTCCGGCGGTGCTCCGTGCAGATAGATGATGCGCTGGTTGGGGCTGCCGCGGAAAAGAAGTTCGGTGTCGCGCTGCTCCAGGATGAAAGGCCCGTCCACGAGGACGTCCAGCCAGGGAAGCATCTGCGAGAGCTTGGCATCGGCCTGTATCTCCTCCAGGGTGAATCCGGTCCAGCACCAGATGGTCTTGTCGGTCTCCTGCTTGATGCGGCGGGCCAGCTCCGTGAAGGCGTCGGCCTGATAGAAGGGGTCGCCACCGGAGAAGCTCACGTTGGACATCGAGTCGGCCTTGATCCGGTCCAGGATCTCATCGACCTCCATCCAATGGCCGGCGTTGAAATCCCACGACTGGGGGTTGTGGCACCCCTTGCACGCATGCTTGCAGCCGGCGCAATAGATGGACGTCCGGAATCCCGGTCCGTCCGCCATCGTCTGTTCGAGTATTTTGAGAACCCTGATTTTCATGTTCACCTTTTATGGAAGAAGAGGGTTCAAGCGACTTTTTCCGGAGCCTGAACCCTCTGTCCTTCTTTCGAACGGGGCTACTCGTGAATCACCCGGTCCTTCAGTTCGGCGAGCTTGCCGGAGTTCCAGCGGTTGGTGGTGCCCACCAGGTAGCCGGTGATGCGCTGCAGGGTGTCGATGTGGTGGCCGTGGCAGTTCGGGCACTCGTGGAGGTCCTTCTCCGCGTTCTCGTAGCCGCAGTCCAGGCAGCGGTTGCGGTTGTGGTTCACGGAACCGTAGCCGATGTCGTACTTGTCCATCAGGTCGACGATCTGCATGATGGCCTCCGGGTTGTGCGTGGCGTCGCCGTCGATCTCCACATAGAAGATGTGGCCGGCGTTTTCGTACTTGTGGTACGGACCTTCGATCTTCGCCTTGTGCTCCGGGGTGCACTTGTAGTACACGGGGATGTGGCTGGAGTTCGTGTAGTAGTCCTTGTCCGTGATGCCCGGGATGATGCCGAAGGTCTTCTTGTCGCGCTTGGTGAACTTGCCGGCGAGGCCTTCCGCCGGGGTGGCGAGGAAGGTGAAGTTGTGCTGGTAGGTCTCGGCGAAACCGTTGATCTTCTCCGCCATGTGGGCGATGATGCGGAGACCGAGCTCCTGCGCCTCTTCGCTTTCGCCGTGGTGCTTGCCGATCAGGGCGATCAGGCACTCCGCGAGGCCGATGAAGCCGATGGAGAGGGTGCCCTGGTTGAGGACGGGCTCGATCGGGTCGTTCTCGTCCAGTTTCTCGCTGCCCAGCCACAGGCCGTTCATCAGGAGCGGGAACTGCTTCTTGAGGGCGGTCTTCTGGAAGTCGAAGCGCTCGTTCAGCTGGCGGGCGGCGATGTCGAGGGCCCAGTCCAGCTTCTCGAAGAACTTCTTGATGCGCAGGGTCTTGTCCTCTTCCTCCTGCATCGCCTCGATGCCGAGCTTCACGATGTTGATCGTGGTGAAGGACAGGTTGCCGCGGCCGATGGAGGTCTTGGGACCGAACTTGTTTCCGTAGACGCGCGTGCGGCAGCCCATCGTGGCGACCTCGTGCTCATAGCGCTTGGGATCGTCCGGTTTCCAGGCGTCGTCCTGGTTGAAGGAGGCGTCCAGGTTCAGGAAGTTCGGGAAGAACCGGCGGGCGCTCACCTTGCAGGCGAAGCGGTACAGGTCG
>JAEEGG010010795.1_pt1 | contig 20072 bp, 14 predicted proteins | sample 9134161 | NCBI WGS metagenome assembly JAEEGG01 (sample SAMN16246543, study PRJNA631951) | gut metagenome | biome: gut microbiome; feature: rumen; material: CR-attached | host: Bos | place: Iran: Karaj | collected 2018-10 | reverse complement strand
CAGTGTGGGATTGCAGCTGGTTGACAAAGAAGAGGATTTTGCGCCGGCACTCAAGGCGGTTCTCAAATTTGGCGGTGTTGCCATCATGGAAGAGAGGATCTTTGGTCGTGAACTGGCAGCCGGCATACTGGAAGGCAAGCCTCTGCCTTTGGTGGAGATATGTCCTAAATCCGGTGTCTATGATTTTACCAGCAAATATACTAAAGGCCAAACGGTCTATATATGTCCGGCGGTCGTGGATGAAGAAATCAAAACACAAGCGCAGCAAATGGCACTGCGGACATTCAACGCCGTTGGATGCAAAGACTACGCGCGTGTGGATATCCTGCTGGATAAGGAAGGCCTGTGCTGGGTGCTTGAGATCAATACGCTGCCCGGTATGTGCGAAACCAGTCTGATGCCTCAGGCTGCTTCCGCGGCCGGGATCACTTATTCCGAACTTTGTTCCAAAATGGTGCAGCTGGCTCTCCGGAAATAGTCCATGTGGGGTGGAAAGAAAAGCAAACGCTCAGAGCAAACGGAAGCTTCTTTTTCAGATGATCGGCCGGTTAGGAAAAAGAAGAAAAAGACCCGTTGGCTGTGGCGTTTGTTTTGGTGTCTGATCCTGATCAGCATTCCGGTCAGCGCTTATTATTTGGGTGTTTCCACTCTGAACGAGCTGCTGGAAAAGACCGTTTACACCAATCGCATCTTCACGGTCCGAAAGGTGGATGTCAAAACTTTTGGGGGGATCACAGAAAAACAGGTGAGAGATTTTCTGGGGATCGAAGAATACAAAGACAACCTGATGGCGCTGGATTTGAAAATGTACCGCCGCAAGCTGGGTAAATTGTCCGGCATTGAAAAGTATGAATTAAAACGGGTCATTCCGGATACTTTGAAAGTAGAGATCTACGGCAGGACTCCGCTGGTTCGCTGTCTGGTTTGGGAAACAGATCCGGAAACACTGACGGAAGGTGTTTGGACAGAGCGCTATTTGGACGGTTTGGGCTTTGTGATCGCGCAGGATGAAATTTTCTTCAGTGTCGATCCTTTAGAGGAAATCAAACTTCCTATCCTGACCGGGGTTTCGGATAAAAATATCCTGGTGCCCAATCGCCGCTGTGAATCCAAGCGGGTGCAGAATGCCTTGAAATTCGTCCGGCTTTATCGTCATTCTCCTTTTTTTGAAAAAGATCCTTTGGCGGAAGTGAATCTGGGAGAACCGGGCATCATTATCGCTCAAACGGAAAAAGGTGTGGAAGCCGTCTTTGATGAAAACCGTTTGGAACAGGGACTGGCCCGCTGGTATTCGATCGCGTCCTACGGCGCGGATATTGAGCGAAGGGTAAAAACGATCGATCTTTCCGTGACTAATAATGTGCCGGTGGTTTGGTTCCCGGAGGATGGTGATTACATTATCATTAGAAGATCAGACAAAAATAAACCAAGAAGCATGGGAGGTTATTAAATGTTGTGGCTTGGCAGCGGCAGACAATACGCGACGGGGATCGAGATCGGAACATCTAAGATCTGCGTGGTGATAGCGGAGGTCTCGAAAACACATCCTTTCCGCGTGCTGGGAGTTGGACAGAGCATGTCCAGAGAAGTCCGGAAAGGAAGTATATGCGATTCGGAACAAACCTATGCGGAGCTTCGTGAAGCGATAGTGGAAGCCGAAGACAGCGCCGATGTTTCCATAGGGGATGTTTGTATCGGGATGACCGGCAGCAATATCCACAGTGTGGACAGTGTTTCGACTCAAATCGTGGAGTCCAATGGCATCGTATCCGAGGAAGATGTTTTAAATGTCTATCACACTGCCGAGGATTGCCGTCCGAAAGAGGTGCGCAACGGGATCCTGCTCCACCGGGTACCTCAGCCGTTCATCCTGGATGATACGGTGATACGGGGATCTCCTGTTGGGCTTTCTGGAGACAGACTGTGTTTGCCGATGCACTGGATCTATGGTGCTCACGGCAATATCCATACGGTTTTTTCTCTGCTGCGTGAAATGCGGCTGGAGCCGAAATATCCTGTGTTCAACGGGTTTGCGCTGGCTTCTTTTTTGAAAGATGATGAACGGCTCAAGCAGGGCGGACTTATTCTGGACATGGGGGCGGGGACGACGGAATATGTTTTTCTGCAAAAAGGTGTGATCCGTCATGCGGGAGTGCTGCCCATTGGCGGCGATCATGTCAGCAACGATCTGGCGCTGGGGTTGAAATTAGAGCTCAACGCTGCTGAAAATTTAAAGATATCTCACGGCCGCGCCATCCGGGATCCCCAGGCCGAGAATGTGCAGCTGGCTGTTGAACTGCGCAGCGGCGAGCGTCGTTCTGTTCGGTTCGATCACATGCAGATCATCATGGAACTCCGTCTCAAAGAAACCTTTAGGATCATCCGCAAGATACTGCAAAACGCGGGATTAAGATTAACGCCGGATCAAGTCGTAATGATTTGCGGCGGAGGTGCTTGTATCCAGATGATCGAAAAGCTGGCATCCAGTGTTTTTCAGGTCAATGCCATTCCTTACGCGGTGAGACCTTTTGGAGAGATACCCGATTCCTTGAAAAAACCGCAATTTGCCACACCTCTGGCGCTGGCGATCTACTGCGCGGGCAGAATGATCGTTGAGAAAAAAGGCCCCTTGGGGAAACTGAAACTATTGAATTTTTGGAAATCAAAGGAGGAGGAATAATGACGAACGATGAATATCAAGAGGTAGAACCGCAGACAGATACGATTTCTGATGTTTACGCTTTGGTTGCCGGAGTGGGCGGTGCTGGTGCCAATGTGGTCAGTGTGATCGCGACTTCTCCCTGCAGAGGAGTTCGTTATGTGGCTTTAGATTCGGACAGGCTTTGTCTGAACCGTATCCAGAACTGCGAAACGATCCAGCTGGGACAAAAAGCGCTGCACGGGATGGGATCCGGTTCCAATCGGGAAATCGCGCGTTCCGTGGCGGAAGCGGAAAAGGAGACTTTAAGCAGACTGGTCAAAGGTTGTTTTGTTTTATTTTTGGTGACCGGTTTGGGTGGAGGTATTGGGGGCGGTGTTTCTCCCATGTTGGCCAAGATCGCTGCGGATGCCGGGGTCTTTGTGGTGGCTTTGACTATTTATCCTTTTGATTGTGAAGGAACTGACAGACTGATGTGCGCTCGTTTGGAACAGGATGAGATATTGACTCAGTGCCACCTGGTGATTTCTTTGCCAAATCAACTGCTGACTTTGAAAGCGGAAGAAGATGCCAATTACATAGGCCTTTACGGCAAGAGCAACCAGATGATCGCCCGCGTGGTGGAGAGTTTATGGCTGAACTTATACAATCCCAGTATTTTGCCTCTGGATATGGGGATGCTGAGAAATGTCTTTCCCTGTGGTAAAAACAACAGTGTGGGGCGTATGGCGATAGCGTCCGCCGCCGGTGATGGACGGATAGAATGTATCTGGCAGGAATTTCTGCGGCACCCTTGGCTGAATTCCGGGGAAGTTTTAAGAAAAGCCGGCCGTATCCTGGCGATCTTTAACGTCGGTGATGATTTTAACGCAATCAACGAGATAGATGATTTTCGCGGCCGGCTGCACAGCGAAAATCCAGACGTGGAACTGTTTATTGGTGTTTCTAAAGATTCTCGTTTTCAGCAGGGCGAAATCAGTGTGGTATTGATCGCGACTCCGAATCGAACGGTGCGCGTTCCTGATAAAAAAAACACAGTCCCGATGGAAAATGAAATTACTGATTCTGTTGAAATTATTGGTGATTTGCCGCCGCGTCCCGTCACCAAGAATCCTCCGCCGGTGCCGCCGCTGGATGTGGATCAGCTGTTCTCCGACAAAAAACATGGCAGCAACCGTTGGTGGAAATTAGGCTATGGTAATCCTAATCAAGGCGTTTTGGATTTACAGGTTGACAGTTTAGGGCGTTTTGACCGGTGTGAAAAAACCTATTTTGAAGGGCAGCAGCTGGATGTGCCGACATATATTCGGTTGAAGTATGAATTGCGCTAAATAAAAGGACTTATGGATTCCCCATTTCGATCTCTCAAGGGTAAACTCCTGCTGGACAGCGGTCAGCTGGGGGACACCATTTTTCATCAGGCGGCGGTTTATCTTTGCGGCCATGATAGAGATGGGGCTATGGGATTGATCGTAAACCACCCGTTTTGCATTCCTCTCAAAGAGGTTATGCAGAATGATACTCCATCTTTGCTCGATTCTTTGACAGTCCGCATTGGTGGACCGGTGCTAGAAAATTCTATTTTCGGACTTTTTTATTCGGGTAAGAATTATAAAAAGCTGAAAGAGATCGCCGGCAGGGTCTATCTGGTCAATTCCCTGGAAGATGCAAAACAGGTAGATGATCTTGTGAATGAAAGAAATATCCATCTTTACGCGGGATACGCGGGCTGGAGTTCCGGCCAGCTGGAAGAGGAGATCACCCGTGGTGCCTGGCTGGTCAGTGATGTGCTGCCGGGGGAATTATTTGAAGAAGATCCCACAAAACTTTGGAAAAAGAAGATACGTGGGTTCGGTATTGAATATGATTTGTTATCTTGTTCTCCGAGAAGATATTCAGATAATTGAAGAAAATTATCTCGTTGAAATAAAAAAATAAATCAAATTTTTTTTTGACAATATCCCGTTCAATGCATAGAATAAATGCCGTCAAGGTTAGTGGTGATGACAACGATTCGCCGCGAACGAAGTTTATTTATAAATAACTAAGACTATGAAAAAGCAAACTACAATGAAGAAAGCGTTCACGCTGATTGAATTGTTGGTCGTGATCGCAATTATCGCCATTCTGGCCGGAATGCTCTTACCTGCACTGGCCAAAGCAAAAGCCAAAGCACAGCGTATCGCTTGCACTGGTAACCTCAAACAGATGGGTCTCGGTACTCGTACCTACGCCCTGGATAATGAAGACCGTTTCCCCTGGCAGGTCGGCGCGACTGAAGGCGGCAGCTTGGAAATGGTTAGCACCACTAAGGAGGCTATGTCTGGTAAGTCTGCTCAGACTCCTTCCTTCCAGAACATCACTGGTACGGCGACTGGTATCCCCAATCCGACCAACCAGACTGCCAAGATCACCATTCCTGCTGCACAGGGTCAATGGCTGCACTTTGCCGTGATGAGCAATGAATTGGCTGATGTCAAGCTGATCCGTTGTCCGTCAGATCCGGATGTCAACTCCGGTGGTGATGTAAAGACCTTTATCGATTTCTATAAGACTCCTACATCTCAGGACAACAAGTTCTATCTGTCCTATTTCGTGGGTGTGGATGCCGCTGAGACTTATCCTCAGACGCTGTTGTTCGGTGACCGCAACGTGGTTTGCCCGACAGTTGCTCAGACAACAAATGCCTCCAAGATCTCTATCATGGTCATGCTGGGCAGTGGTACAAACACTCTGTACACCACAGCTGGTCAGAGACCGACATGGGGTGACAATATCCACCAGAAGAACGGTAACGTGACCCTCGGTGACGGTTCCGTGCAGCAGTACACTGAAGCTCGTCTGAGCGATCAGCTGCGCCAGACCGATAACGAGTACAATCGTATCGTCATTCCCTTCGTGAAGAAGTAGGATAAAGACACCTGTAATTAATAGGTAAAATTTAAAAGAGGCATCCCTAAGCGGGTGCCTCTTTTATTTTGTGGTGATTTCCGGAGTTTAATGGTATAGTAGATGAAGAGACACAAATCTGTGTCTTTCATAAAGAACATATTTACAAAAGAATCACCGGTAAGGAATAAAGAAAATGTTAGGAGACAGAGACTATATGCGTCCCCAGCCCCCGCGCGGACGCAGAGTGTGGAAAGCCCGCGAATTGAGCGCAATACATTTGCTGTTGGCTGTCAATATCGGCGTATTTGTATGTGATGCGGTACTCAGAAGTCAGGGGATCGATTTATGGCCCTATCTGGCACTGAGTTTGGACGGTTTGAAGCACGGTTTCATCTGGCAGATATTGACCTTCCAGTTCATGCACGCCGGGGTGCTGCATATCTTTCTGAACCTGTTGACACTCTATTTCATTGGAAGGATCTTGGAGCCGGCGATCGGGAAAAAGGAGTTTCTGCGGTTGTATTTGATTTCGGGAGCGGTTGGCGGATTATTCCAAATCGGATGCAGCTGGGTGGCTCCGCAGCATTTTGGATTAGTTTCTGTTGTAGGCGCTTCCGCCGGTGTGTTCGGTGTGGTTGGTGCGTATGCGGCACTTTATCCTTACCAGCGTTTGACTTTGCTGATTTTCTTTGTTCTGCCTTTAAGCTTGAAAGCCAGGACATTGATCTATCTGGCTGCGGCAGTTGCTTTGTGGGGAATGATTTTTCCCAGTGGACACATTGCACATGCGGCGCACTTGGGCGGAATGATTTGCGGTATCCTGTATTTACGTTCACGCCGTATTGCCAGACTGAGCGCGGATGGATTCGGAGGATTTTCTTATACACGGGGTTATACGACACCTTCCTCCATGTTCAAATACAAGATATTCGGCGGAGAACAGACCTCCCGGACAAAGGATGAGCATTCCTCTGTGATCGATGTAGAAGTAAAAGAAAATGACGATTTTATAGAGAAACGTGTGGATCCCATTTTGGATAAGATCTCCAAATACGGCATTCAGAGTTTGAGTGATGAGGAGCGTGAGATTTTGGAAAAAGCACATAAACGAATTAGAAAGGATTAGATATGTTGACATTACCGATATTGACCGCTGAACAGATGCGTCAGTGGGAAGAGGATTCCTGGAAAAATGGTATCTCCCAGCTGGATGTGATCCGCACTGTCGGAGAAGTTGTGGCGAAATATGTGCTTCGCATTATTTATGACACGATAAGTGATTGTTATAATGTGCTGGAGAGCGATTCGGAAGAGAGTCAAAAAGGCGTGGAGCAGATGATGCAGATGCAGCAGATACTCGTTCTGGTCGGCCCCGGTCATAATGGCGATGACGCGCGAGTTGCCGCTAATTTTCTGAGAGGAAAGGTAAAAGAAGTTCAAGTTCTGGAAGTCAAAGATACCCAAAAAGCTCTCAAGACTTTTAAGAAGCTGGTCGCTGATCGGAAGAATTTTTTTGAGCCAATGACAACCAGTTCCAGATTCTGTCCGACTTTTATTCTGGATGGGATGTTTGGCATCGGGCTGAACCGCCCCTTGAGTCAGGATTATGTTGATCTGATCAACGCGGTCAATGAATGTCAGATTCCTATTGTAGCTGTGGATATTCCTTCGGGTCTGAATGAAGAAGGAATGCCTTGGCCTGTGGCTGTGAGGGCACAGTTCACATTGACGGTAGGAGCTCTTAAACGTTGTCTGATACGCGGTGAATCTTCAAAATATATCGGTAAAATAGAGGTCTTGGAAGATATAGGACTGAATCCGGATATGCCTGCTGGCGATCTTGAATGTATCAAACAGGTGAATCCTGCTAAAGTTTTTGATTTAAACCGTCCTTTGGATTGTCATAAAGGAGATTTCGGGCATACTCTGATCCTGGCGGGAAGCATGGGCTATCATGGAGCGGCGGTATTGGCAGCGAAGGCCGCGGCTGCCGCTAAGCCGGGCTTGATCACTGTCTGCACCATGCCGGAAACTTATATTCCGATCGCGTCTCATTTGGTCACACAAATGGTACATTCCTGGAGTCCGGAATGGCAGATGCCCAAGGGAATCACTTCTATTTTAGTGGGGCCGGGGTTAGCGGCACCCAGTATCCCGCAGTCATTTTGGGATTGGGTCAGAGAGCTTTGGCGGAGTTTCCCCGGCAATATGATCGCGGATGCCTCTGCATTGGATCAGATTCCCGAAGGTGAGACAGCCGGGGTTCGTGTCATCACACCGCATCCCGGTGAGGCGGCCCGGTGTTTGGATAGCACGACCAAAGAAGTGCAGGCGGATCGGTTGGGAGCATTGAGAAAACTTTCTGAAAAATTTGGAAACGCGTATGTTGTCTTGAAAGGCTACCAGACATTGATAGGAACAGTCAAAGGAAAGGTTTATTTGAATCATACCGGCAATCCCGCCATGGCGCAGGGAGGGACCGGAGATGTGTTGGCTGGTTTTTTGAGTGGTCTGTTCGCGTATGACTGCATCAAGGAAGAGCCTATAGACAATATCAAGAGGATCTGCTACGCGGTTTTCTGTCATGGCGGAGCGGCGGATGAAATAGAAAATGAGAAGAAGACTCCATTTGATTTACATCCCTGGACCGCGGCCGAATTGATCAAATATTTGTAAGCAATGAGAGTGACCGGAGGAACAGTTAAAGGACGGATCATCAAGGTGCCGAAAGGGTTCGCGGTCAGACCGACCCCGGACATGATGCGCCAGGCGATGTTCAACAGTTTGGGCGATTTTGTATATGACGCGCACGTGTTGGAGTTGTTTGCCGGCAGCGGAGCGTTGAGCCTGGAGTGCATGAGCCGGGGTGCTGCGTCTTCCACCTGTGTGGAGAAGGCCCGCTATCATGCGGATATTCTGCGTTCCAATTGGGAGACCTGCGGATTTGACCGCCATGCGCTGACACTGCGCGTGCAGGATGCTTATGTTGCTTTGGAACAGCTGTGCGCGCAAGGCCAGAAATATGATCTGATCCTGGCTGATCCTCCTTACGGTGAAAAGAATATCAAGGTGCGTTCTCATTCATTCGCCCAGCAGCTTCTGGATGACAGAACATTGATGGAGGTTTTGAAGCCGGGCGGATTATTTCTGCTGGGACATCCTTGCCGGGAAACTCTGGATGTTCAGCTCCCCTGGGTCGAGATCAAGGTACTGCGGCATGGAGATAATGTGATGAAGTTTTTGAAGTTAGATAGGAGCGAGGCAACAAGTGAAGAATCAGTTCCAGCCGTGGAGTCGTAATTTATGGGGGTGGGTGTTCCTGTTCGTATGGAGTGTAAGCGTTTTAGGAGCAGGAGATCCGCAAAAGGTTGATACATACGCTTTGCTGGGAGGGCAGAGTTTACCGGAGCTCCCTCGCGCTGTAGCTGAATGGGATCCGGAATCTTTGGGCAATCATCGGGCTGTGGTAGAGGTGAACTCTCCCGCTGAAGTGGTTTGGGCACGGATCGCCTGGCGCAGGATCGACCCTCTGCCGGAACTGAAAGGCATTGTGATTACCACAGAGAATGGGACTCCTGTGAAAAATATCCGGGTAGTGGATCGTCTGCCTGATTTTGGGGATATCCTTTTTGAAGCCAAAGAAACGGGGAAGTATCACATTTATTATATGCCGTATCGGATGGTGAAACGGGAATGGAATCCTTTCCCGGAATACATCCAGACAGCGGCGGCATCTGTTTCTTGGAGTGAAAAAACGGCTCCGATCGTGGATATCATTTCTCAGGGGAAAGTCCCTGCAGGTATCGAACGGGCGGCGGCTCTCGCACTGGAATCCAATGGGGAAAGAAATGCCTTTGATGAATTGGAAATTCCCGCGACAGAGAAAGAAACGGCAGATTTTCTGACAGAGCACTCAGAGAGCAGTATCCTCTTTTTTCAGGAACCGGTCTCGCGTCCGATCCGAATGACAAAGAAACTACCGCTGTGCTGGCTGAAACAAGGACCATCTTCTTTGTGCAAAGTGCAGGGCGGGGCGGGACAATATGTAGTCTTTCAGTTGGGTGTTGTCGCGACACAAAAAGAGATACCCTCTTTTCAGGCGGGGTCTGTCGGTCTTAGAAATGAAGACGGTGTTTTGTTGAACAGTCTCGCAGCACGTTGTTTTAATCTAAGCGGGAATGATTCCTGGGGAGGGACCTTGACCAAAGATATCCCGCTGAGATTGGGGGAGGTTTTGCCATTATGGATGGCAATCGATATTCCGGAGGATACGCCTGCAGGTGTGTATAAGGGAGAATTGGTTTTCAGCGGTTGGAATTTGAAGTACACGGAGTTTCCCATCGAATTGGAAGTGGTCGAATCCGCGCCGGAAAGCTCTTCTTTAGAACGGCTGTGCTGGCTGGATTCTACGATCGGAACAGAAGGGGACCCGCTGAAGGATTATCCCGACATGGCTTTGAAAGGGAATGAACTGACCCTGAACCGGCATACTCTGACGCTGAATGAGAATGGGCTTCCCGGACAGATCGGAGATGATCTTTTAGCCCGGCCGATGGAGTTTCGAGTCAAGGTACAGGGAGACTGGCTGGTTTGGACAAATCGCCCGATACAATTTGACGCGGAGGATGTCCGGGGGATCAGCTGGCAGTCCGTGGGACACTCGCAGGGGATCATCCTGAATACTTACGCCCAGACGGAGGCAGATGGTTTCATTTCCATGCAGATGGAACTGAATACGCTTCGTGACTGTGAGGTGGAAGACGCTCAGCTGGTTTTCTGTTTTGAGGAAAAATCTGTTCCTTACTTTATGGGATTAGGGATCAGAGGCGGAGCGCGGCCAATGTTTGCGGAATGGCAGTGGAGCAAAAACGCGAATCAATGCTTCTGGATCGGGAGCGTCACCAATGGATTGTACTGCAAGCTGATGGATCGCGAAGAGAGACAAGACCTCTATTTTATGGATGAGCCTTACCGGGACTGGCGCGGCGATCAAAATGAGGGAAGGATCGACTTGCGTACACAAAATGAGCGGGTCGAACTGAGCGTAAGTACCGGCGTGCTCCGGTTGGTCAGGGATGAGGAGCGTATCTTCCGTTTCCACCTGATGCTGACACCATTCGGGCAGCGTCGTCAATCGGTCAGTGCTTTGAAAATGGATACCTGCGGAGTGGAAAATATTTTGAGAAGAGAAACTTCGCTCGTGTCTGATATGAGTCTGCTGGGGTATGACGCGAAACTGAATCCTTATTTGAACGATCCTTTCCCGGTGGAAGAAAATTTGAAGACGCTCATCGAACAGCTTCACGCCAAAAAACAGAAGGTGCATTTTGTTATTGGAACGCGAGAGATCCCGCTCCAGGTGGCTGAGTTCTGGCCGCTGTGGTCTCTGGATCATGAGATATTCACCTACAGCGCGGCGCTGAAGGGCGCGCAGGAACTGTATGGTGCCGATTACGCGAACCATGCCATTCCGTATATCGGAACACCGTGGCTGTGTGAACATTTTGGAGAAGGATATTCTGCTTTCTGGTTTTCACAGGTGATAGAGGGAGAACCGATCGTGACCTTGGGGATCAATCCGCGGGGACGCTGGCAGAATTATTATCTGGAAACTGTCCGGCATCTTTTAAAGGATCTGAAAGTGGACGGCATCCGAACGGATCTGAACAGTCGTCGTACTACCCAGCGACTGCGTTGTGTGTTGGATGAAACACATCCTGAAGCGTTTTTGGATGCTGTGACGGGAAATAATCTCCGGACGGAGAACGGTATGGTGAGTCCAATGGTGCAATATATGGAACATTTATCCATGCTGGATTCTATTGAGTTTACGGATGGATTTTCTTACGGTGCCGGACCGGATTATTATCTGGTGGAGCTGAGCGGCGTACCCTTTGGAGTGAATACCAGTTTTCAGTGCGGCAATCCGGGCAAGGCTCTTCTTTATGGATCACTGGCTCACAAGATCCGGCCTGATGATCCGGGATTGGAAAGTCTGTGGAAATTCTGTGAAGAGTTTGGTTTAAAGACGAGTTTGTTTGTCGGTTATTGGGATGAAAGCTGTCCTGTTAAGACCGGCGAGAAAGATCTGTTTGCTTCTGTTTACGCGCAAAAAGGAAGACTGTTGATCGTTTATTTCAATATGGCGGAAGTGGATAAAGATTTTCTCTTTAATGTGAAAAGCCTGAAAGAGCTTGGATTCGATCCGGAGACCGCACAGGTTGCTCTGCCGGATATTCCGGGATTCCAGCAGGGACGCAAGCTGGCCATTTTGAATAAACTCACAGTATCTCCCGGTCAGGCTGTACTGCTGTTGGTAAGCAATCCCTGATATCTTAACGATCTTTGTTTGCTGATATGTCCAAATCGAAAGAAGTTATCCATCTGGAAGGTGTGCGAGAGCATAATCTGCGGAATTTGACCCTGGATATCCCTCGTGGCAAGTTTATCGCGGTGACAGGTGTGAGCGGTTCCGGTAAGAGTACACTGGCGTTCAATGTCCTTTTTTCGGAAGGACAGCGGCGATTTTTGGATTCGATGAGCGCTTATGCTCGTCAATTTGTGGAACAGCTGCCACGGGCGGAATTGGATTTGATCGAAGGTATCCCGCCGTCGGTGAGCATCGAACAGCGTTCCACGCGTGGTGGCGGCAAAAGCACCGTTGCGACATTGACGGAAATCTACCACTTTTTGCGTTTGCTCTATTCTCGTCTGGGTATCCAGTACTGCGAATTTTGCGATATACCTATCACCGGCAGTGAACGGGCGGTAGTCATCGATCAGGCCCGGAGAGATCTGTGCAAGGTCAGAAAGGGGAAAATCGTTTGTCTGGCTCCTATATCCCATGGACGCAAAGGAACTCATGTAGATCTGTTGAACGGCTTGGTCAAAAAGGGATGCAAGCAAGCCCGTATCGATGGCCAGTACTATGATTTGGCAGAGGTCCCACAGTTAGCCCGTTATAAAGCTCACGATATTGACGCGGTTGTGTTCAAAGACACTATAGTGCAGAAAGAACTGGAAAAGATATTCAATGATGCTTTGGAACTTGGGAACGGTATTTTTTATTTAATATTTCCGGATACGAAGGAAAAAATCTACTCTGCGCATCGGTCATGCCCCCAATGCGGGACATCATATCCCTTACTGGATCCTTATGATTTCAGCTTCAACAGTCCCCGCGGATGGTGCCCTGCCTGTCGCGGTTTTGGTGAGATTTTTGACATCCCGGATGTGGAACGCGGAGCCCGTGCTGAAGATATTGAGGAATCCTGGTTTGACTGGCTGGAGGACGAGAGGGAAGTTTGTCCGCAATGTCAGGGAAGCCGCTTGAAATCTATGTCTCGTCATGTCCATTTGCCGGGTGAATGGTTTGGCAGAGAAAAGGGACCTTCTATCGTAGAACTGGCCGCGATGAATACGGAGGAAGCGCTAAAAACTTTTTCCGGCATCGTGGTGAATGACGCTTTCGCACGGGATATCGTTCAGGATATTTTTCCGGAAATCGTCAGTCGTCTTTCTTTTTTGAATCAGGTGGGGTTGGACTATCTCTGCCTGGATCGAGGTATTCCCACCCTGAGCGGCGGTGAGACTCAAAGGATCCGTCTGGCGGCGCAGCTGGGTTCCACCTTAAGCGGTGTGCTTTATGTGCTGGATGAACCAACGATCGGGCTTCATGCCCGTGATAATGAGCAGCTCATTGATACCTTGAAAAAACTGCGTTCACGGGATAACACTCTGGTCGTGGTGGAACACGATGAGGAAACTATCCGCGCCGCGGATCATATTATTGACATGGGACCGGGGGCCGGTGTACATGGCGGTCAGGTCGTGTTTCAGGGCAGTTTCGCGCAGCTCCGAAAATGCAGAAAATCTCTCACGACACAATGTTTCTTTGAAAAACATCATTACCCGGCCAGAGGAGAACGCCGTCCGGTCGCGTCTGCTGTGCAATCCAAATCTCAGGAATGGTTTACCCTGAAAAATGCCAGTCTTCATAATTTGAAAGAGATCACAGTCCGTTTTCCGCTGAACCGTTTCATTGTTGTTACCGGTGTAAGCGGTTCGGGCAAGAGTTCTCTGGTGCGGGGGTGTCTTTATCCTGCGCTGAAACAATACATCGCGGCTCGCACAGGCGGAAAAGGAAAAGAAGGCTCGCTGCTGCGTGCTGTGTACGAGGTGGATCAATCGCCCATTGGAAGGACTCCACGCAGTGTGCCGGCTACTTATGTCGGATTTTTTGACACGATCCGCAAGATTTTTGCCCAAACCACAGAGGCGAAACTGAAAGGATTCCAGGCCAGCCGCTTTTCATTCAACAGTTCCTCCGGTCGTTGTCCGGCCTGTGAAGGAGCGGGACTGATCAAGTTTTCCATGAGTTTCATGCCTCCGGCTTATGTCACCTGCGACACCTGCGGAGGAAGCCGTTTCAATCCAGAAACTCTGGACGTTCATTTCCAAGGTAAAACGATTGATGAGGTCTTGCAGATGTCGGTGGCGGAAGCGATAGACTTTTTCAAAAATCATCCCAGTATCCTCAGACCGCTGCGGGCTCTGTCGGATACCGGACTGGATTATATGAAGCTGGGGCAGGGCAGTCCGACCTTGAGCGGCGGGGAGGCACAGCGTGTCAAGCTGGTCACCTATTTGCTGGGTGGATTGAACTCCGCTGAGAATGCCCGTTTCCGTTCGGCTCAGAATAATTTCTTTATTTTAGAAGAGCCGACTATCGGACTTCACAGCAGTGATGTGAAACGGCTGGTATCCGTGATCCAGCGTTTGGTGGATGCCGGAAATACCGTGCTGGTCATCGAACACAATTACGACCTGATCGCTGAAGCGGATTGGGTCATAGACTTAGGCCCGGAAGGAGGGAACGAGGGCGGTCGTGTCGTGGCTGAAGGGACTCCGGAGCAAATCAGTGAAACATCTACCTGGACGGGGAAATATCTGAAAAAGTATTTTTCGGATCACAGGGAGAAGTAAACCCAAAATCGCCATTAGAAATTTTTTGAAAACAAAAAAGGGTACATTGCTGTACCCTTTTCGTTTAGTTATTTATAAATATCTTTATTTTTGAAACTGAGCAAATTAGCTGAGTTTCCAATCACCACGCCATTCAGGCATCATCAGTTCGCTGGCTTCTACGTCACCAACGATCTGTTCCGCGACCGGATCCCATTTGAGCGGACGACCCAGACGCATGGAGAGCATATTCAGCAGGCAGATGGTCGCGCTGCGGTGACCGATCTCGACATCCGCGAACGGACGTTGACCGGATTGGATGCAATCCAGGAAGTTGGCGTAGTGGCTGCCGGTACGGCCTAAATTGACCTTGAATTGTTTGCGGAGCTCACGATTTTCGTTACCCAGAGTCCCGTTTTCATCAATGAGTTCCAGCCATTCCGGATTCGAGGCTTCCAGTGTACCTTCATGGATGTGTTCAAAGACCCATCCGTCTTCGCCGACGAACTTGACACCGCGACCGCCGGGTCTTGTACCTTCTTTGATGACGGTACCACCGATCAGTTTGACACCATCAGCGTAGGTATTTTCAAACTCGAATTCCATCGGGGTATTGTAGATACCATGATCGGCATCCCAGCCCTTGGCAAAAATTTCAGTCGGGCCGGTATCATCGCTGCCATGACCTAACTGACCGATATCGATCACGTGAGCACCACGGTCGGACATTTCACCGGCACCGAAGTTCAGGTGGAATCTCCATTGATGGTGAAGACGCTCCGGATAGTACTGGATGATCGGGGTATGACCTAACCACATATCATAGTCCAGGTTCTTCGGGATCGGCGGTTTCACGGCAGGAACAGAGGTGAACTGGCGGATGCGGTTGTGGTGTTCTTCCACAGTGGGCATCTGGATGATGATCTCTTTCAGCTTGCCAATGTAACCGTTGCGAACCAGTTCCGCGGCATAGCGGGCATTAGAACGGGAACGTTCATGGCTGCCGGTTTGGAGAACAACATTGTATTTGCGAACAGCATCGCGCACGGCTTTGCTCTCAGCGATGGAGTTGGCCAGCGGTTTTTCGCAGTAGATGTGCTTGCCGGCTTTGGCGGCGGCCACACTGATAATGGCATGCCAGTGGTCGGGTGTAGTTACAGTGACCGCATCAATGTCTTTGCGGGCAATGATCTCACGGAAATCACCATATCTTTTGCAATCTTTGTTGTTGTAGTGTTCGTTGACAACATTGACCGCATTTTCCAGACGATCGGTGTCAACTTCACAGACTGCCACAAAACGGGTTTTGTCGGAAGCCATGAGGGAGCGCATATCATGCAGACCCTGGCCACCGAGACCGATGGCTGCCATAACGATTTTATCATTCGCTCCAAATGCCTTGGAGGGGATGATGGTAGGGAATCCGATCGTCGCTGCTAGTGTCGCAAGCGAGCCGGCCTTCAGAAAGTTTCTACGAGATAATCTCTTCATACGACAAAGCTAATTTTAGCGAACTAAAAAATTTTTTCAATTTTTTAGTTCATTTTTGTATAAAATTTTTGCATCACAGTGTTGTTCGTGCAGGAATAAATTGAACGGAAGGCGTTGTAGTGGTATAGATGTGGTGTCAGATGACACGTCAACGTCTGGATATAGTGCTTGCAGAGCGCGGGCTGGTGGAGAGCCGTGAGAAAGCAAAGGTCGCGATCCTTGCCGGGAAAGTGACTGTCAATGGTCATGCGGCCCGCAAGCCAAGCGATTGGGTGCGTGATGGAGATGATATCCAAGTCACTGCGCCGGAAAAGTATGTAAGTCGCGGTGGGTTCAAGCTGGAACACGCTCTGGAGTCTTTTGATCTTCCGCTAAAAGATGCTGTGGCGCTGGATATTGGAGCTTCTACAGGAGGTTTTACCGATTGTTTGCTCCAATACGGAGTCGGAAAAGTGTACGCCATAGACGTGGGACAGGGACAGCTTGCCTGGAAATTGCGTCAGGATTCGCGTGTCGTTGTCATGGAGCGATTGAACGCGAGGTATTTAAGTCATTCTCATTTTGATTCTGGATTCAGTGGTGCCGATATCATCGTGGTGGATTGTTCATTCATTTCCCTGAAACTGATCTTGCCTCCGTTGATCCCGTTTTTGAAGGAGTCTGGCAGTATCGTGGCTTTGATCAAACCTCAGTTCGAGGCAGGAAAGAGCGAGGTTTCCAAAGGCAAAGGGGTCATCAGTGACCCGAAAGTCCACGAAAGGGTCTTGGCAGAGCTGAAGGAGTTCTGTGCCGGTATCCCGGAGATCGTATGGACGGAATATGTGGAATCGCCCATTTTAGGACCGGCGGGGAACAAAGAGTTTTTAGTCCATTTAAAACATACGGATAAAATTGGCCGTGAAGAAATTAAGTAGAGTAGGGGTCATCGCGAATCTGGAGAAAAAGGAAAGCCCGGAGATAGTTCAGCAGGTGCTGGCTCTGGCTTCTTATCATGGATGGGATTGTCTGTCAGAAACCGCGACGGCGGCTTGTGGTTTGCCGGATACAGTGAATGTTTTACAGAATCCGGAGACGCTGGCGCATGAGGTGGATCTGCTGTTGGTGATCGGGGGTGACGGTACGATGCTGCGCGTTGCCCGCAGAGTGGCCGGGCTGGGAGTACCTTTGCTGGGCATTAAAACAGGGCGCCTCGGTTTTTTAACACAAATCACTTCCGGCGAGATCGATACCGCTTTTGCGAAACTGGAGACAGGGGAGTTTGATCTGGAAGAGCGTTCACTGCTGGCCGGGAGCGGGAAGATCGGTTCGGAGAACATCAATGAAGTCGCGCTGAATGATTTTGTCATATCGCGTGGTATCAAATCCAGGATCATCGAGCTGGATGTGCGTGTAGATGATCAGTTTGTGGCGAGATATCTTTGTGACGGTCTGATCATTTCGACTCCGACGGGCTCCACAGCTTATTCTCTGGCTTCGGGCGGCGGGATCGTTACACCAAATGCTAACGTGTTTTCAATTACGCCGATATGTCCTCATTCTTTCCAGAACCGGACCGTGGTGGTCAATGATAGATCAACGATCTCTGTCAGTGTACTTTCTGAGAAATTGCAGACGATTTTGGCGGCGGACGGTCAAAAGCACTTTGCACTGAATACGGGTGATTCCATCTCCTTTATGCGCAGTGAACGTACCATTTCACTGATCCACTTCAGAGGAACTTCCTTCTTCAATACTCTCCGGGAGAAACTCCATTGGGCTAATTAGTTCCTCATTTTTTCGTAAAAACAAAAAAGAAACCGATCGCCATTAAGACGATCGGTTTTTGTTAAATGGTTAGTTCCTAACCGGTTGCTGACTATTCAGACAGTTCGTAGCTAACGGTTTCGGGTTTCTTCCAAGGTTTGATAGGAGAATTCATATCCACGAGATTCTCAGGCATCAGTTCTTGAGAACCTTCGATGATGTCTTCCCATGTGACCTTACGGCCGGAGTAAGCGGATTCACGGCCCATGATGGCGGTGATGCAGCTTTCGGCAACCTGTTTGGCCTCGTTCACCTTCTTGTTTTCGGCGATAGCGGTCATCAGATCCATGTGCTCTTGGACATAAGGATTACGGCCCTGGTTGGCACGCCACACTTTACCATTCTTGAAGGTAATGTTGCCGCTCGGATTGGAGGAACCATTGGTGCCGACCACATATTCACTGACGTTGGCATCAGTGTTGTCGATCTGACGGCACTGGCTGTACATACGGGTACCATCCGCGTATTCATATTCCACAGCAAAGTGATCCCAAATCTGATTCGGACCCTTCAGGGCTTCGCAGCCGCCCATACCGTAAGCGCGGACGGGGTGTGTGCCTTTGACCCAGTTGCAAACGTCAACATTGTGAACGTGCTGTTCAACAATGTGATCACCGCACAGCCACAGATAGTGATACCAGTTGCGGAGCTGGTTTTCCATATCGGACTTATTGATGTCCCACGGATAGTTCCAGATTGCGCCCTGATTCCAGTAGCAGCGCATATCCAGGACTTCCCCGATGGCACCCATTTGGATCTGTGCGATGGTTTCCTGATAACCCTGCTGGTGACGGCGCTGTGTGCCGGCGACGACTTTCATGCCCTTCTTGACAGATTCTTCCGCGGCTTTGAGGAAGATACGAGCTGTAGCGGAATCAACGCACACCGGTTTTTCGGTGAAGCAGTTCTTGCCCTTTTCAGTGACATAGGCAAAGTGCATGGCGCGGAATCCCGGAGGAGTCGCCAGAATCACATAGTTGACTTCAGGATTGTCAATGACCTTCTTGTACGCGTCAAAACCGAATTCATAAGCGGCCTTGATGTTTTCGTTGGCGGCAAAACCTTTGGCTTTTTCTTCAAAAACGTCACCCACGACAACGACTTTGCAGTCCTTGATGCCGTGTTCTTTGGCGGCGTTGATGGCATCCCATGTGGCACCCTGGCCACGGCCACCGCAACCGACAAGGCCGATACGGATCTTCAGATCACTGACCGGAGCCGCGTGGCTGGTAACAACGTAAGGAGCAACCATCGCACCGGCAGCCAGTACGGAAGAGCTCTTGATAAATTGACGACGTGATACATCCATCTTCTTCATATTCTTATCTTATTCCTGTATTTGTGCTCGTATAACTTCTTTTTCTGTCAGAAGTTGATACTTGCGTTAAAACTTCATACGCCAGTGATGATACTTCAGAAGCCGTTTCATATCCAGACTTTTTTCAAAAAAACTGAATAAATTTGCGGAATGACTCTCCAAAATAAAAGAAATCATTCAAAACTTGAGCTCTGCCGATAAAAATGGAATCCTTGTGCCGGTGAAGTTATGCTAGACTTTCCAGAATACTATTCCGGCATCCGTCCATTTAAACAGCTGTTCCGCAAAGGATTGCCTATTTTGACCTATCATAAGATCGGACCCCGCCCCCGCGGAGCCCGGCTGAAAGGTCTGTATCTGAGCGAACATGCTTTCCGAAATCATCTTAAAGAGCTGAAAAACAATGGATTCCATTTTGTTTCACCGGAGGATGTGCGGTTGGTGAAAGTACCCAATGACCGGGTCGTCATCACGTTTGATGACGCTTATGAGAATGTCTTTCGGTACGCTTTGAGTGCTCTGAAAGAGGAAAAAGGGAAAGCGGTCTTGTTTGTGATTGCCGGGATGATCGGTCAGACCAACACCTGGGACGCGGCGTTGGGCGAGGCGGAAGAGCGTCTGATGGATGAGGTACAGATCCGGGAATGGCTCCAGGAAGGTCAACTCATTGGATCACACACACTTTCACATTCACACCTCAGCCGTTTGTCGCCGCAGGAGGTTAAAAATGAAGTCTATCGCAGCAAGGCACTTCTGGAGGATAAGTTCGGAGTTCCCGTCAACCATTTCTGTTATCCTTACGGGGATCTTTCCCCGGCTGTGGCGGAGTGTGTCCGGGAGGCCGGTTATCAAACAGCCTGCACCGTTGAACGCGGAGTCAATTTTGCCGATACAGATCCCTGGATGTTAAAGAGATGGACTGCCCGGTATCCCAGTCGTAAGCTG
>JAEEGG010010788.1_pt1 | contig 20089 bp, 9 predicted proteins | sample 9134161 | NCBI WGS metagenome assembly JAEEGG01 (sample SAMN16246543, study PRJNA631951) | gut metagenome | biome: gut microbiome; feature: rumen; material: CR-attached | host: Bos | place: Iran: Karaj | collected 2018-10 | reverse complement strand
GGTTTACCGTGAAACCAAACTCCTTGATTTGGTTGAAGAGTTGACCTATACCGATCTTGATGTTGAAGAAGGCCTTTACAATTACTGTGTTTATGCCGCTTACGACGGATGCCAAAGCGAATATGTCTGCGTCGAGGTGGATGTGTCGATGTGTAGCCCTGTGCAGAATTTGACCCACACGATGACCAGCGACCTTCAGTGCACCCTCTACTGGGAGGCACCCCAAAACACAACTGGATTGCTTGAATATCAAGTTTACATGGATGAGGAGTTGTTGGTTGCGACAAACGGAACGACTTACTCGTTCACCATTCCTACAGGCGAACATGACATCAACGTGAAGGCTGTTTTTGAAGAATGCGATAAAGACGCTTTCATGCATATTTGCATCCTTGATGCGGTGGAGAACTTGTCATATACCTTGGAGGGCAATGTCGCTACCGTGACTTGGGATGCCATTGAGGGCATAGAACAATATGAGGTGGTCGTTGATGGCCAGGTGGGTCCTCCCGTTGCAGCAACGCAATATGTCTTTGAGGCCGAAGAGGGTCTGACATCGGTCGAGGTGACGCCTGTAACGGAATCTTGCTATACAATTGATGCCGAAATAGAAGTATGCTATTGCAAACCTGTTGATGACCTGTCGTTTGTAGCTATGGACTACAGCGGTTTGCATTTCGTTTGGAGCGATGTCCCCGATGTGGAGTATTACGAAATTACCTACAATGGCAACACCATACAGAAAACGCCTGAGGGAGGTGCTACTGGCTTCTCATTCGACCCGATTGTGGGCGAGAATACCCTCTGTGTGACAGCACATTCCGTCTATGGCTGCGATTCTGAACCCGTTTGCATGACAAAGACTGTTTGTGCTGCCGTGGATAGCTTCGACTATTCCTTCAATGGTAACGAAGTTACAGTGACATGGAACGGTGATGCTGAAACGTATCATCTCCGAATCGATGGCTTTGAGTGGGTTACGGTTGAGACCAATGCCTACACTGCCACTGTGGAAGATGGCCTCCAAATCGAGGTGACGCCTGTGTATGAGGATTGCATGGCTATGTCGGCTACCTATTGGGTAACAGTTACGAACACCGCTCCCGAAATCCACTTCACCGACGTGCGTGAGGGCGTGATGGCCACGGCTTGGAATGCTGTGGATGACGCCATTGCCTATAATCTCTATCGTGATGGTGAGTTGATTGCTGAGAACCTCACAGGAACGAGCTACAACGACACTGATATGGCCTTTAACGCGCAGCACTGCTACGCTGTGGCTTCGGTCTTCGAGAAAGGTGTTTCCGACAAGTCGGAGGAAGTTTGCGCCAACTATTTCGCGGGTGTGGACGAGAACGACGGCAAAGTCAATATCTTCCCCAACCCAACTACTGACAAGGTGACCATCGAATGCGCTGGCATGACGATGATTGAGGTCTATGCCGCTGAAGGTAAGTTGGTGGATCGCATCAAAGTGAAGAGCGATGCTTATCAGTTTGAAGGCCTCGAAAACGGTATCTACACACTCCGCATCCATAAGGGCGAGGAGGTGCTGATCCGAAAAGTGATTAAAATGTAAATGCTTGTTTGGCTCCCGCCACGGTGGGAGCCAAACAATAAAACCAAACACTTTTTCGTTTGTATCAAAAATCAAATTTTATGCGTAGATTCTTTATTTCTTTGTTCGTTTTGTTAGGTGCCTCGCTACATCTCTCAGCCCAGTCGACTAACGACATCATGAAAGAGCCTATCCCAGTGGCCATGTTTCAGGCGACCTACGCTTTTCATTTCCCTGGATTGGATACCAAAGACGTTTATGGCGTGAGCAACAATGTGGGCGGCGGTTTTGTTTACAAGACCGAATCGAACTGGCTATTTTCCGCTATTGGCAATTTCATTTTTGGCAATAGATTCAATATCGACCGCATGGAAATCTTTGGCGAAGGCATTACCACTGAAACAGGTGAAATCATAGGCGGTGCCGGCAGCTACGCGACTTTCGAAATCAACCAGCGTGGCTTCCATTTTCAAGCGGAAGCGGGTAAGTTGATTCCATTCGGTCCTAATCCCAATAGTGGCTTCTTTGTGCAGGCGGGTTTGGGTTATCTGCGCAACCGTATCCGCATAGCTTATCCACAGGCCATGCTCAATACGCCTTTTCAGGTTGACGGAGACTATCAATATGGCTACGATCGTATGCGCGGTGGTCCGGCGGTGCATTTGGAAGGGGGCTATCTCCTGCTTAACGACACCCGTTTGCTCAATGTCTCTATCTCCTTTGAGGTGACATATGCCCGCACCCGTAACCTGCGCGATTACGATTTCCGTGTGTTCACCAATCCCGAGACGGGGGTGCTGGAGCCCGTTGGTTATAATGACCCCAACAAGCGTTTCAACGACCTCTATTACGGCATCCGCGTCACGTGGAACATTCCGACTTACGAACGTCAACCCCAAGATTACTATTATAATTAATAGGTGCTGATTCTGTTTACCATAGGTGTCATTCTATATTCCCTCGGTGTGAGGGTGGCTGCTTTGTTGGGCAATGCCAAAGCCAAGCAGTGGGTAGAAGGGCGACGGGAAAAAAAGCCAATTGACAAGCTGAAAGGGCTTTTCCACCGTAAAAAGGACACTAAGCCTACCGAAGGGCCAGTGTATGATTGGGTCTGGTTCCATGCTGCTTCGCTTGGCGAGTTCGAACAGGGGCGTCCTGTCATCGAAGCGATAAAAAAGGAGTTTCCGCAATATAAAATCCTGCTGTCGTTTTTCTCGCCCTCGGGTTATGAAGTCCGCAAAGACTACCCTGTAGCCGAAGAGGTCGTTTATTTGCCCACCGATACGCCGCACCATGCCGCACAATGGGTGGGAAGTCGCCATTTTGTGGCTGCTTTCTTCATCAAATATGAGTTTTGGTTCAACTATATGCGGGCTTTGAAAGAAGCAGGCATCCCTTTGTTTTACATCTCTCTCATCCTGAAGCCCGATTCCTATTTCTTCCGCTGGTATGGCGACTGGTTCCTCAAGCAACTTCACAACGTGACGCATTTCTTCGTGCAGGATGAGGCCACGGCGGAGTTGCTCAAGTCCAACGGTCTGGATAATGTCACCGTGTGTGGCGATACCCGCTTCGACCGCGTGGCGGCCATTGCGCGACAAGCCAAGCCTTTCCCCGACATCGAACGGTTCATCCATGGTCGGCAGTGTATCATCGCGGGCAGCACCTGGCCTCCCGACGAAAAGCTGTTGGACCAATTCCTGCCCCAATTGCCCGACGACTATTGCCTCATCATCGCCCCGCACGATATCTCCGAGTCGCATGTGACCCAAATCAAGGCAATGTTTCCCGAAAGCCAATGCTACACCGAACTTGATCTGGAGCAGCCGTCGAGGATATTAATCATCAACACGATTGGTATCTTGTCGCAGCTCTATCAGTATGCACGGTTCGTTTATATCGGGGGCGGATTTGGTGTCAATATCCACAACATCCAGGAACCGGTCACATTTGGTTGTCCGGTGGTGTTTGGCCCGAAATACGAAAGCTTCAAGGAAGCGGTCGATTTGGTGGCCTTGCAAGGGGCGTTTTCTGTCAATGACGCAGAGGAATTGGAGGCTGTTTTCAAGCGGTTGATGACCGACGATGAGTTTTACAAGAAAGCTTCAGAAACCTGCAGAAACTACCTCAATTCGCAGGTTGGAGCGACCGAAATCATCCTTAAAGACTTCAAAAAGCTACTATTTTCGTAAAAAATAGCACTTTTTTTTGATTTGTTGATTTTATTGTCTACTTTTGAGGTCTGATTTCGTGTTGAAATTCAGCTTAGTAAACTTCCAGCCTATGCAAGACAACGCTACCAACCCTCAACTTCCCCGTATCGGCCTTAGTCAGGGCGACTTCAACGGCATTGCATACGAAATCATTCTGAAAGCGTTTTCCGATGCCCGAATGTTTGAAACGCTCACGCCTGTCTTGTATGGTCAATCGAAAGCTTTTTCCTATTACAAGAAGAATTTCGGCATGGACAGCCCCAACTATTCGTTAACACGCGATGCTCGACAGGCCTTTGACAAAAAGTTCAACATCATCAACATCGTGGAGAACGAGTTGAAGATTGAGCCAGGCGTGCCCTCTAGTATTTCAGCCGAGATGTCAGTGCTGTCGATGAAGAAAGGCACCGAAGACCTCCAGAACGGCTTTATCGATGCCTTGGTGATGGCTCCCGACAATCCAGTTGTGGCCAAGAGTAACCGCGATTTCCTGCTTTCGTTCCATAAGGAAGCCGAACCTTTGCAGGTCTTGGTGAGCGGTCAGATGCGCATCGGCTTGGCTACAGGTGACGTACCGCTAAGCACCGCGCTTGAGCAGATTGATATCCGTTATTTGGTCGCCAAACTTACCACATTGTCGGATGCCTTGAAGAAAGATTTTGGCATCGATTCGCCAAAGATTGCCGTCATGGGTGTGAACCCGCATTCGGGCTCGCTTCCCATCGGGGATGACGAGAAGGTGGTGAAGGCGGTGAGCGATGCACAGCATAAAGGCCTCTATGCTTTTGGGCCTTTCTCGGCTTCGCAGCTCTTTGTCACGGGCTGGTGGAAGAAATACGACGCGGTGTTGGCCTTGCATTACGAACAGGGTGTGTTCCCGCTGAAGTTCCTAGCGTTGGAAGGTTATGCTTGCTATTGGGCGGGCTTGCCTGTGGTGTGCACGGCGCCCTTGCACGGGCCAGCCTACGACATCGCCAACCAGAACAAGGCTGCCCCCGACTCCTACCGCAAGGCGGTCTTCCTTGCCACTGACATAGTCAATCGTCGTAGAGAACAATAAACATTAATACAGCATTGTGAGATTCCCTTCGGGAATGGAGGTCCTGTTTCTGTTACCAGCGGCGGCAGATAGAGCTTACGAAACGTAAACGTTACAAGCCGCCGCGGGATACATAATGATTTGCTTGCCATTCCCGAAGGGAATCTCCATGAAATCAAAAAAGGAGACCCGAAGGCCTCCTTTTTTGATTGTTCATGATGAAATGCTTACTTCACAATGAACTTCTGAGTGTCGCTACCAGCGCTGATGAAGTAGACACCGGCGTTGAGGTTGCTGATGTTGATGCTGTTGGCACCAGCACGGCCTTCAACATTCATCACGTTCTGACCCATGATGTTGTAGATCACGATGTCAGCATCCTGGCTGAGGATGACGTTGAGTTGGTCAACGGCAGGATTGGGATAGAGGTTCATGTGCGTGTTGTGGCTCACTTCCGGAACACCGACACCAGCATTCGGGAAGAGGTCGTTCAGTTCAAAGGTGAAGCCTTGGTAGTAGTTGTCATCAGCAGTTTGCTCATCACTTTGAACGAATGTACCAGCTTCTTGGTCAAGCTGAGCAGCAATCACGAGGGTTGTGCCAATCACAGCGGCTTGCGGATAAACGCATTCTGATAACGAATACATAAAGTCAGTGGTGAGGTGCTTCATGTTAGTCCATGTCAAACCACCGTCACCTGAGAATGCCGCGAAGAGTTTGAAATAGTATTTGTTATTGTTATCCCTGTTGTTTTCATCCAAAGAACTCCAAACGCAGACCAGATCATAGTCGCTGTTGTTCACTTTGCAAAGTACAGGGAAGGCGGTATTGCCGCAGTTGTATGCGCCGTGGTAGTCACTAAGTCCGTTAACGTCCTCGATATTCCACTCTGTTGCAGTGAAGGGATCTTCCCACTCACCATCGTCAGTCAATGTGGTCAGGTATCCGAAATACTCGGGCCACATTTCGTGATTCGAGTTGCTCCAGTACCAATTGGAAAGCTCAATGTCTTGGTTAATATAGGCACTGTCCATAATGAAGGGCTGTCCGTGGACGGGCGGCATCGGATTGTTGGGGTCAAAACCATTATGCAAGTAGTCTGCATTCTCATCGCCGTAGTAAGGCATGTATTCGCTCCAGAAAGCGACACCACCGTATGACGGGCCGTAGTGACCTTGGTGGTCGCTATAGTTGTATTCATAGGCCAACATCAGTTCCTTGTTTCCATTCCACAAGGCGGAAGTCCAACGAGGATAGCAGAAGGAATTGTCTAAAAGGACACCCGGAGCTGGGTCGTGGAAGTAGACTTTTCTTTCCCAGGTTTCACCATCGTCGTAGCTGTAGAGCACCATACCGTCGGTGTTACCAGTGTTGATGACGAGGCCAATCATGTTGTCCTCGGTGGTCTCCATCCAATAATAGCTATTGGTGCCATGTTCATTGCCGTATTCAGCGGTAAGGAAGGGGAGTACAACAGCTTCTTTGTCCCAGGTCAAGCCGTCGGATGAACGCCAATATCTGATACCATGTGTCATGCCGTATTCATCTTCGCCGTCATCAAACTTGGCACCAACCATATGGATGATGTTGTGATCGGGACCTGAAGTGACGACACACGGGTGAGACCAAACGTCGCTGCCGACATAAATTGCATTTGGAACACTGTTGGGTGTCATGTTATCCTTGTCTTCCACGATGTAAATGCCAAGATTAGTGGCGGTGTGGGCGGCAACAACAAGGCCATTGTTCTTGTAGCGGGCGATGGAGCCGAAACCGGTCTTTTCGGTTTCGATGCGGCCACCGAGCGGAATCCATTCGTCGTTTTCAAAGTCGTAAGTGCCGATGCCCGTACCACGATCGGTGAAATTAGAATTGGTAGCAATGGTGTAGGCAAAATTAATCTTGCCATCAGGCCAAACCACTGTTCTATTGATATAACCGTGGTTGGTTTGCCAGTCGTATGTGGAATGGTCGAGTTCGCCTTCGCTGCGGGTCATGTTAGGCTCACTCAGGACATTCTCTAACGCACTACTTTCCAGACCTTTGGTGGAAAAACTGGTGGCGTTGTTCTTCATGGCGTCGTTAATAGACGTTTTTCTCACTTGCGAGTAGCCGGCAGTGGCCACCAACAAGACTAGTACTAAAGTAAATAACTTTTTCATTTTGAATGAATTTGATTAATAATTTAGGTTGAAAGATTGTGTTCTCTTTTTAAGTATTTGGATGCAAAGATAGTGATTTTTCTTTATACGCAAGTGGTTTTGACAAAAAAAAGGAGGCAATCGCCTCCTTTTTTTTGTCATATGATGTAATCCAATGCTTACTTCACGATGAACTTCATGGTGTTCTCAAAGCCATTGGCCTTAACGGTCACGAAATAGATGCCGCTGTTGAGCTCGCTGACGTTGATGGGTCTGAGGTTCATACCCGTAGTGATGTTCACATTCTGGCTCATCACATTCTGGCCCATGATGTTATACACGTTGATGCTCATCTCGGAAGCCTGTGAGGCGTTCACTTCGATGTTCAGCATGTCGGTGGCGGGGTTGGGATACACGCGGGCGGTGGTCACAGGGTTGATGGCTTCGTTCTCATTGATGCCCAAGCCTTCGGGTCTGATCAAGCAAGCATACTGGTAATTCTCGGTGAGAACACCCATGTTGCTGTTCGGGTGGGAGTCGCTGATGTCGAGGTAGAGGCCTTGGTTCTCGTCAGCTGAGTACATGACCCAGAATTGGCCGTTGTAGCCATTGGTGGCAGCGACGCAAGGATATTGCTCATCCAATTCGTGCATGAAGTCTTCGGCCAGGTTGATGCCATATTCGTCAGTATACCAAGTGCCGTCAACGTCCTTGAGGGTGACATAAGCGCTTCTGAAGTTACAGCTGGTGGTGGAGTTCACTCTGCTTTCTGACAAGGTGCTGAAGATGATGGCCACATCACCGAGGTTGTCGACAGAGATGCTGGGCATGGTCGAAGTGCCGATGCTGCGGTAGCTCCAATCACTGTTGTTGATGTTTGTACTCCAGTCGATGTTATAGGTTCCGTCCATGTCCTCGTCCACCACACCAAAGTAATTGAGGTGTTGACGGCCGTCAACTTCTGCCATAGCATCGATACGTTCGTTGATTAGGGTGTAGGCAAAGCCTCTTTCAGCATAGTAGGCGGGGAATTGTGAGTCTTGGCTCCAGCGGCCATAAGGCAGGATTTCGTGGCCACCTTGTTCGTTCACGTAGTCAGAGTTCCAGTAAACAATGCCAAAACTATAGCCAGGCCATGAGGTGTAGTGGTCGGCATCGGAAACTCTCCAACGAAGAAGGGCGAATGTGGCATGGACTGTGCCATTGTCGTCAATAGTAATGCTGTGCGAATTGTCGGAGGTGACGATGGAGTCGGTCATGCCTTCCGGATAGTCGTCGAAGTTGATAGCGTGGACGGGTTCGCCGTCTTCACCAGCGATGGCATAAGGGGCAATGATTTGGCGCTCCCAGGTCTCACCGTTGTCGTGCGAGATCATGTAGAACACTTCAGTGGTGTAAGCACCGAACATCACAGCCACGTTGTCGCCATTGGCGGCCATCACGTAGTCGTCAGCGCTCAGTTGGTTGCGGTAATCGCCTTCAGCATCGTTGTCAATGCCGGGGAAGTCAATCAGTTCAGAGACATCCCAACCTCTGTCTTGACGGGTCAGACGGACATAGTAAACGTGGTTGTCCAAGGAACCATCGGGCATGCTGATTTGCTTGCACATCACAAGGTGGGCATACATGTCGTTGGGTCCGCTGCAGACCACTCTTGGCCAGGTGGGGCTGCCGTAGTCAGCACCCCAGTTGTAGACGAGTTCCCAGTCGCCTTCACCTCTCATGGGACGATAGTACAGGTTGACGCCAGTGGCATGTGAGGCGAGGAGTTCACCTTCACCGCAGGCAGCGATGCTCGGCCAGCCTGACTTCACGTTTTCTTGACGCTCTTCGGGTGCTTCACCCATGCCGGTCTCAGGGCAGTAGTGGTTGTAGCCAGTACCACGATCCGGGAAGCTGGTGTTGCCAGAGTGGTCCCAAGTGGCCACGAAGGAGGCGCAGCCATTGGGCCATGTGGCAATACGGTTGCCGAGGGCGCTGTTCGTCTGCAGGTCGTAGTTGGTAACCATGGCCTCATACTCATCGAAGTCGTCGAGGCTTCTGTTGGCATTGACCATGTTTTGAGGCATGCTGAATTGAATGCCTTGGGTAGCAGAACCGTCAATCTGGCGGAGTTCGCTGCGTTTTTGTGTCGTCACACTGGCGTTTTTGGCAGCGTTATCGACGACAGCTCTCTGTGCAAAGCCAGTCATGGCGACGGCCATTGCGAGTGTCATGAATAAAACTTTCTTCATGGTGTTTTGTTTTAAAGTTAATGATAATGAATTAATGTTCGCTATTTGGGCTGCAAATATAAGCATTTTAAATAATACAGGCCAAAAAGTGGCAATTTTTTATATAATTTGGGGATTGGGACAAAATTTGTGCCGAGAAAAAGGTTGAGATTCCCTTCGGGAATGGAGAACTGATTGTTTTGTACCCCGCGGCGGCAAATAACGCTTACGAGTCGGAAACGTCACAAACCGCCGCTGGAGACGGTTGGAAATTGCTCCATTCCCGTAGGGAATCTCAAAATATTGCTTTTTTTGTCTATTTGAATTGATAAAAGCTATATCTTTACACCCTCAAAAACTATGTCCTATGAAAAAACTGATTCTTCCTTTGCTCTTTTTGGCACTTGCTGCCTGCAATAAGCAACCTGAAGTTAATTATGTAACAGACCCTGCCAACTACGTCGACCCGTTTATTGGCACGGGCGGCCATGGCCACACTTTCCCAGGCGCCACGGTGCCCTTTGGTATGGTGCAGTTCAGCCCCGACACCCGCATGAACGACTGGGATGGCTGCTCGGGCTACCACACCTCCGACAACACCATCCTCGGTTTCAGCACCACCCACCTCAGCGGCACGGGCTGCTCCGACTACGGCGATTTCCGCTTCATGCCCATCGTGGGTGAGGTGAAACTTGACAAAGGCGAAGAGGAAAACACCGCCTCGGGTTACCGCTCAGCTTTCCAACACGAGAATGAAGACGCTCAAGCGGGCTATTATGCCGTGCTTTTGGACGACTATAATACTAAGGTGGAACTGACCACAGGCGACCGCGTCGGCATGATGCGCTGCACCTTCCCGCAAGGTGTCGAAGCCCATCTGTTCCTTGATATGGTGGAGGGCGTGAACGACGAATTCGTGTATGAGTCGTGGCTGCAAGTAGAGAACGAGAACGCCATCAGTGGTTTCCGTCGCACCCGCGACTGGGCTAACGAGCAGTATCTCTATTTCTATGCTGAGTTCTCGAAGCCGATGATGAGTTGCAGCATGTTTGAAAACGGTGTTCGTTTAGGGGAAGAACCCAGGGCGCAAGGCGACCGTGTGAAGGCATATTTCGACTTTGACATGGAGGACGGCCAGCCTGTCGTCATGCGCATCGCCATTTCGGCGGTTGATGTGGAAGGCGCGAAGAACAACCTGAAAGCCGAACTCGCTGAAAATGACTTTGACTTTGATGCTTTGAAACAAAAAGCCTACGACAAATGGAACAAGGAACTGAAACGGTATGAGGTGAGCGACCCCAATGAATCGAACAAGACGGTATTCTATACGGCTTTGTATCATACCATGGTCGCGCCCAACCTTTATAGTGATGCCGATGGCCGCTATCGTGCCCACGACCTGCAGGTCTACAAGTCGGAACGTCCCGTCTATACGGTCTTCTCACTGTGGGATACCTTCCGCAGCCTGCACCCGCTCTTCAGCTTGATGCAGCGCGAGCGCACTTTGGATTTCATCAACACCTTTATTAATAAATACGAAACCAATCCGCATCACATGTTGCCCATCTGGGAACTGGCCGCCAACGAGACCTACTGCATGATTGGTAACCACGCCATCCCTGTCATCGCCGACGCCTACTTTGCTGGCATCCGTGACTTCGACACCGAGAAGGCTCTGGAAGCCATGGTGGCAAGTTCGAAGGCCGATTTCCGCGGCATGGGTGCCTACATGAAATACGGCTACATCCCGATCGAAGTCGAAGGAGAGGCCACTTCCAAGACTTTGGAATATGCCTACGACGACTGGTGTGTAGCTCGCATGGCCGAGGCCATGGGTAAAACTGATATCGCCAAGGAGTTCTATGCCCGTGCACAAAGCTACAAGAACATCTTCAACCCTGAGAACCAGTTCTTCCAAGGTCGCCGCAATGGTGGCTGGATGCGTCCTTTCGACCCCGCACAGGTTAATTTCACACTGACGGAAGCCAATTCGTATCAATATGGTTTCTTCGTGCCCCAGGATGTGAATGGTCACATCGATCTCATGGGCGGCTGGGATGACTATGAAATCAAACTTGATGCGCTGTTTAACGCCCCCTCTAACTTGACGGGTCGTGAGCAGCCCGACATCACGGGCCTCATCGGGCAGTATGCCCACGGCAATGAGCCGAGCCACAACACCGTGTATATGTACAACTTCGTCGGCAAGCCCGCCAAGACGCAATACTATGTGAAAAAGGTGTTGGATGACTTCTACACCGACCGTCGCGATGGCTATGCCGGTAACGAGGACTGCGGTCAGATGTCGGCCTGGGGTGTGCTCTCGTCCTTGGGCTTCTATCCCGCCACACCTGCATCGGGTTACTATGTACTAGGCCTGCCGCGCTTCCAGAACATGAGGCTGACCTTCGAAAACGGCAAGCAGTTTGAGGTCATCGCCAAGAACCTGAGCGACAAGAACTGCTATGTGGAGTCGGTGAAACTGAACGGTAAGCCTTTGGAGCGTAGCTACATCACCTTTGAGGAGGTGTTTAATGGCGGCACATTGGAGTTCACCATGACCAACCAATCTAACTCCACATGGGCAACACAACCTGAGAATTGTCCTGTGGTGCGCACAAATGGCGATAACATCGTCATTGTCCCGACCATCAACACGGATTCCGACACTTTCTTCGACAGCCTTATGGTTAGCATGAGTCATCCTGTGGAAGGTGTGAAGATTTACTATACCATGGACGGCAGCGACCCGCGAGAGAACGGTCAAGTATTTGAACAGCCACTTTGCCTGAAGGAGAATGCCACAATACGTGCCGCTGCCTTGCAGGACGGCCGTTGGAGCCAGCCCATAGACGCACAGTATTACTTGATTGACGCCAACCGCAGCGTGAAACTCGTGAATATGTACAACGAGCAATATTCCGCTGGCGGCCTCAAGGCCTTGATTGACCACCTGCGTGGTGGCGAGAACTTCCGCACAGGCTCATGGCAAGGCTATTATGGTGTCGACCTTATCGCCACCGTCGACTTGGGTCAACCCAAGCGAATCAACCGCTTGGCAGGCAGCTTCTTGCAGGAGGTCTACTCTTGGATCTGGATGCCTACTGAGGTGGAGTATTTCGTCAGCGACGATGGCAAGAACTTCCGCAGCGTGGGTAAGGTGAAGAACGATGTGCCGATTGACGCGGATGGTGCGATTATACAAGAAATGGCCGTGCGTCCGCGCACGAATGCCCGCTATGTGAAGATGGTGGCCAAGACCATCGGCACCTGCCCCGAGGGACATGTTGGTGCCGGACAGAAGGCTTGGATCTTCTGTGATGAGTTGGTGATAGAATAATCTTTAAATCTTTAAATTCGAAATATATGAAAGAATCCATCGTAATCCTTGCCGGCGGCGGTCCGGCACCCGGAATCAACACGGTGATTAGCACTGTGGCTAAAACCTTCCTCAAGGACGGTTATCGCGTCCTCGGCCTCAACGACGGCTACAAGAACCTTTTCCAACCCAATCCTGATGTGGTCGAAATGGACTTCCTCTATGCCGATGCCATTTTGAAACAAGGTGGCTCGGCCTTGAAGATGAGCCGTTACAAACCGAAGAACGAGGAATTCAATACTGAGTTCTTTGTGAAGAACAACATCAAGCTGTTGGTCACCATTGGCGGCGACGACACCGCTTCAACGGCTAACCGCATCTCGAAGTTCTTGGCCAGCAGTGGCTTCCCCATCCAAAACATCCATGTGCCCAAGACCATTGACAATGACCTGCCGTTGCCTGAGGGCAGCCCGACCTTTGGCTATTATTCCGCTAAGGATGCCGCTGTGCATCTGGTGCAAACCATTTACGAAGATGCCCGCACCAGTGGTAACTGGTTTGTGGTCTCCGCTATGGGTCGTGAGGCTGGTCACTTGGCTTTCGGTATGACCTCAGCCTGCCACTGCCCGATGGTGGTCATCCCCGAAATGTTCAACAAAGCAGAGGTCACCTTCGATGCCATCATCAAGTTGGTGGTCAGTTCCATCGTGAAGCGTAAACTGTTGGGTGTCAACTATGGTGTGGTTATCATCAGCGAGGGTGTGTTCCATTTCATGAGCGATGAGGAGATTGAGAAGTCGGGTGTGGCCTTCACCTACGACGAGCACGGCCATCCAGAGCTGGGCAACGTCAGTAAGGCCCATATCTTCAACCTATTGCTGCAGCAGCGTCTGAAGGCTTTGGGCATCAACGTGAAGAGTCGTCCCGTTGAAATCGGCTACGGCATCCGTTGTGTTGAGCCGAATGGCTACGACTTGACCTATTGCTCGCTGTTGGGTTATGGCGTGAAGAAACTCTTCGACAAGGGCGTGAGCGGTGCCATGGTCACCACCAACCCGAAGGGCGAAATCATGCCGTTGTATCTGAAGGACGTGGAAGACGAGAACGGCAAGATTAAGCCGCGTCTGGTCAATCTGAATGGTCCAAAGGCCGAGTTAATTTTCAACGATGGCCTGCAGTACATCAGCCCTGCTGACTACGAAGCCGCCAAGGCTTATCTACCCAATCCCGAGGAATACGATTTCAGGAAGATTTTGAAGTGGTAAGCAAATTCCGTAGGGAATAAAAAAGGGACGACTGTCACAGCCGTCCCGGAAAATAAATACAAATGAATCAATGGTGCCCCGTTTCAGGGGCACTATTATTATTGGAAAATCTAATCTTACGATTCCTTTTTCCGTTTGCCGATGAGGTAGGCACCAGCCAGACCGGCAAGGACGAATACGCCTTCGCCAATGGGTAAGTACCAGTCTTCACCCGAGTTGAAAATTCCTGGGTTGTCGATATACATCGAAGGATCGTCAGTATTAGCTCTATTGTTGAAATCTTCATCATCGATAAAGACCTGAGCCATGGCAGGGGCAGCGGCCATCATCAGTACGGTTGCGATTGCAATTATTCTTTTTTTCATAGTTTTATCTCGTGTTATGTTGATTATTCCGTTACCATTTTATCTTACGAACATCTTTTGGACTTTCACGTTGTCGCCATTGGTGAGGCGGAACAGGCACACGCCCTTGGCGTTGACGGGTAGGTTGACCGTGTTCTGCGTGTCGGTGAGCTCGGCGGAGTAGACTATGCGACCGAGGACATCGATGACATCCAGACGGCCCTCGCCGTTGACGATGAGGCTGCCATCATTGAAGAAGGCAAAGGTCTCAACAGTAGTTTCTTCTTCCTCTTCTTCGTTGTTGACGGTGCCGAACACAATCTTGAAGCGTGAGGTGTAGTCGTCGGTGCGGCCCTCGAAGGTGTAGTGGTCATGCGTGAGCATGTCGGTCTTCACACCAGTGATGTTGTCCAACAAGGTGAGGCTGCTGAAGGCGGCGTTGGCCGTGTTCCAGCTCAGGGTGAAGTTGCCGTCTTCCTCGGCGGCGAAACAGAGGCTCTGGTAGTCCTTGTCGCTGTTGCGGAAGTAGATGGCCAGGTGCTCGTCGTCGTAGTTGAAGTAGATACGGCCAGTAGGATCGCCCAGGCGCATCTTCTTGGCACCGTCGTTCTCGGGACGGTTGAGCTCGAGCACCGCGACATCGGTCTGACCCTCTTCGTCGGTGAGGGTGAAGTTGATCAGCGGGTAGGTCGGACGAGAACCACGGAAGTTGGGCGTGGCTTCATTGGTACGCATGGCGTTGGTGAAGTGTGCCGTGCCATCTTTACCCACCTGGATGAAGAAGCCCTGGTGCATATTAATGGTCGGTCCTGCAACCTTGGCACCTTGAGAAGGAGTTGTAGCTGGGATTTGGAGATAGGTATTTGTTTCAGGATCATAAATAGCGCAAGTCTTTTCGAACTTACTACCTGTCCACAAACCGGTGTTACCGCTCACGAACTTATCAAAGTCCAAGAAGCTCTGATAGGGGTTGCCCAGGAAGTTGTAGCCAGCCAAGCCAGTCCATTCGTTGGCAGCAGTGTAGGTAACGGGGATGTTAACATCACCGTTGTTCAGCGTGCCGCGGTTCTGCATGAACTGGGCTTTTTTACCATAGGCTGTCCAATAGGTGGACATGTCAACAGCAGCTAGATAACCCTTGCCAGGAATGAATTGGGTCTCGTTGTCCTCAACTTGTGTGAATGCTGTAAAATCACCATTCGGTTGATTGTAATAATACTCGATGTCATTTGTGTAATCATCCATGTGCCAGTGGCTTACACCATTACGTTTGAAGTTAATCCAGTGATACTCGGGCTCAAAGAAGCAATAGAAATCAGCACGATGACGAGAGTTAAGGTCAATGGGGAAGAATGCTTCATCTTCGTCGCTAATGTTAGTAGTCCAACCACACGGATTGTCAGACAAATTGTGCTCTACTTCAGTTGTAGTATTATAATACCAACCGAACATGCTGTTCGACAATGAAGAGCTGATATTGTGCCAACGATTGCCAGCTTGAATACCAGTGTTGTTGAAGGCTTGCAGGCTTTGGCCCGTATAGGCCTCGATTTCCGAATCTTCACCTTGCAGCAAGCTGATGTTCTCGTCAATGTAGACAACCACGCCCTCAGCAGTGCAGTCGTCGGCTACTTCCTCTTCACCGTCTTTGCTACCTGTACCTGTAGTTTCAATGGTGACATCGTCGTTGGCATACAGGTTGATGGTGCCTTTGTAGATGGCGGAAGATTGTGTAACATCATAATTAAAGGATGCATTTCCAGCATACCACGGGATTTCTCCTTCAGCGAAACTAGTAACAGGCATGACGGTGTTCTCGTTCATGTTGCCGTTGTTGCGGCGGTGCAATATGTCGTTCAGCGAGGTGGCATAGTCGATGCGGATGCCATCAGCAGAACCAAGGCAGGTGTATTCAGGGAACATCAGCACAGGATAGTCGTCGTTGATGTCGCCAGCGCCAGTGGAGTAGGCACCAGCAGAGGTACGTTTCCAGGAAGCACCATTGCCTTTTCCACTATTTAACACGTTCAATAGAGGTGTACCACCAGCGTATACATTGTAAGTACCTGAGCTATTAGTCTCCGTTCCCCATGTACCACCAGTACTATTGTCGTTAGTAAACATGTTATAGAATGTGGGAGAAACGGTAAGGGTGTAGGAAGTCGTGGGAATATTCTGGATATTTTCTATTATATTCGGAACAGTACTGTTCGTGTTGATTGTTTCTGTTCCGCTTAAGTAATCAGGGCGTGAATAGGTGAAGATTTGTGGCGTGTAGCAGTTTGTGGCTGTACCCGTGTTGCTGCCATAAATCATGCCGAAGGTCGCTGCCGTGTAAGTAAGGTTGGTGTTGGGGCGTTCGAAGCGCACATAACAGTTGTCGATGCTGCCCGAGTTGATGGCAGCGATACCGCCAGTATATTTGCCCGTAACGCCGTTGTTCAAGTAATTGTAAACGCCGTTGGTGAAGCCGTTCGAGAACGAGCCTCTGTTCTCGCCAATCATACCGCCCATGGTGTAAGCCGTAAGCTCGGCCATAGCCATGCAGGAATGGATGGTGCCACCATTGTTAAGACCGACCAAACCGCCGTAAATCAGTTGTGAATCGTTATTCTTATCATCATTGTTGCAAGTGATGCGGCCAGCAGCCTCGCAGTTGAAGATAGTACCTCCAACCTCAAGCGTATCAGCAATGATGCCGTGGTGCACGAAGTTTGCATTATGGAGCTTACCGTGGAAATCGGCATCGAGCACGAAGAGGTTCTTCACCGTGCCACTCACGTCGGAGAACATGCCGGGGAAAACAACCACGCCACCTACGTTTTGCGTAATCTGCTTATAATACTTAGAGGCGTTGTTCTTCAAACCAGTAATGACGTGGCCATTGCCGTCGAAGGTGCCTTCATAAGTCATGTGGACTTTCTCTCCATTCACCTCCTTGTATCTGGTCAATCCTGTGGTGGGATCCACTTCCACTTGCCAACCGCAGCCGATAGGTACCCAGTTGTGGGCACTCATGTCGATGTCGGCAGTAAGGCGGCCATTCAAGTTAGGATGAGAGGCAACATTGTTTGAATTATACCCATTTTTATCATTGTATCCGATACGACCGTTCACCTCGCTGATGAACCAAGCCAAATCTTCAGGAGAATCAATATCAACGGTTTGGCCTTCACCAGTCCCGGTAATTACAGGGAACCCGGGAGGTCTGGCAACAACCACTTCCGTCCACACTGAGCCAAGCACGTTGACAGTTGGGCGGTTGAAATAGATGGGGTTACCGATGTCATTGTTAGGATAGATGACCGACATGGGGCCGTTGGTGCTGACGCCGTCACCCCAAGAACCGTCGCCAATTTCCAAGGGAATGAATATCTGCAACTTACGTCCGAAGAAGATGGGGTTGTTGTCGTCGTCGAGCACGGGGTAGCCTTCTTCGTCCACCTCTTGAGCCACATACATCGCATTGAAGTTGAAGCCGCTAAAAGTAAGTGTCTTGGTGCCTGCATTGTATACGACGATGCCGTCTTCAAGGCGGTTTTCATCATCGCCGACCACGACGCCGTTGGCGTCGAGCTCCATGCGGGTGTCACCATCTGTGGGATCTTCAAAAGTGAATGCGTCTCCGTCTTTGCCGTTGCACTTGGGGGCGTAGGCTCTGATGACTGCGTCTGCTGAAACACCTTCGGGGAGGATGAGCTGGAAGCTGGGCGAGATGACGTCTTGCACCACCGTTGTCGAACCCATATTAAAGGAGGAACCGCCAGAGGTTTCGGCGATGGACTGGAAGATTTCAGACAAATCCATTTCATCGTTGGAAGCGTCTATGTAGAAAATACCATTAGGATTGCCACCATCCCCAGGGTGCATATTTCCAGCCTGAGAACCAGGGTCGTCAAGATATGCGTTGGGATAATTGGACGAGACATAATTCATGAAGTTCCAGGTATCGTCTCCCTGCCTAGGCGAATTGGTAAACATGCCAATCGAGTAAACCGTTGCACTATACGTCTGCTTTGATGTACGTGCGCTGCGGACAGCTCCATATTTAGGAGAGTCATAAGGTTCACCATCAGTAAACATCACAACGGTCCTCGTGTAATCTTCGCCGATAGTTTCACCCGCATGGGGATTATCGGCAAACTGGGTGTTAGCCAGATTAATACCAAAGCTAGGTCTTGTTCCCGAAGACAGGGTGAATCCCCAAACCTTGCCCTGTAATTCTTCAACATTGATGTCAACAATTTCATCAAGTTCCTGATGCATCTCCGTATTAGTACTGTAGGTGATGATGGAGAGCTTGTTGCCAATGCGGGTGCCGTCTTCCTTGAGGTCCATTTGGTTAATCGTTTCAACGAAGTCAGATACAGCCTTTTTCAATTCGAAGATTCTGGAGGAACCTTGTCGAAGTTGGCTATTATTAGCGAATGTGTATATAACCTCATCGGGTGAGGTAGCATAAGCGGCGTTAGAGCTATTAATATTGGTTGTGGTATTACCATCTCTCCTGAAATAGTTCCTAGTATCACTGCCACTTGAGTTATAATACAGATAGTATTTACCATTGTTTTCTTCTGCGAACAGCTGGTTACCGTTATATGTGTAATTAGCCTCGGCAGTCCTGGCGCCAGCCACCATATTGTAAGTTAACGCTCGATTAGAAGGCGTAGTCTGTGTTCCTCTCGTTGCCTTCATTGAGGTTGAGACATCGAGGACAAGGACGATATCGGAAGGGATGTCTTTTTGGATGATCATTTTTTCACCCGTCACGAAGGTTTCAAGCATGATTTCGCCTGTGCCGCCCGTGGGGTCAGACTCGTCGGGAATCCATGTCTTGTGGAGGTAGAGACCGCCAGTGGGCACTTGCGCAAATGCGCCCATGCTCACCAGCACCATCCCTATTAATAATAAGGTGCGGCCAAGGGCGCTTTTCCATTTGCCGTGGCCGAGTTGGGCCACGTTCTTGTTTTTCTTGTTGTAGTTCTGTTGCATTTTACTTCGAAGATTTTTATTTGTTTGTTCTTACTTTTCTTTTCTTCTTTTCTACACCTTAAATTAATAGACGCGAGACTGCGGGACTGCGAGACGCGAGACTGCGGGACATAGTCCGTTTGTGGGCACTTGACACGCTACTCGCATGACATGACGCGGGGTAGAAAACCTGCGGCTCGTCAATGAGAGAGTTCGTAAAGTGTCCAGCAAGTTGTTTAGTAAGGTGCTGGTTTTGTTCATTTTAGGATCCTAATTTCTCTTTTTGTTTTACTATAGTATTATGTAGTCAACGGATTGGGGGTACCTTCCCAATGGGCTCCGTTGAGGCATACGAATTCGGCTGCAAAAATAAGAAAAATTATCCTTTCAGGACACTATTAGTGGAAATAAAATAAAACATTTGTGTAAAATGCGTAAAATCAGTGGATTATAAGGATAAAAATTATGGTTTGGTAGGATACTTATTGGGGAATGGAAGGAAAAAAATTGATAATTAACTACGTTGAAATCTCCGATTCGGCGGAGCCAATCTTCGATTTGAGAATTGAAAATTGATAATTGGGGATTTCACTGTGGGGAAATTATGTGAATTGGGGAGAATTGCACTGTGTGAGTGCAATTTTTGTTGAAAATTCCCCTTCGGGGAATCTCTAAATTACATCATTTGAAATAAACCCTAGTAATCCCAGTGCCACCCGTCTCAAGCGAGGCGTCGCAGAAGCGCTCCACGTCGTGGTTGTGGCTCAGCTTCTCGCGGATGAGCTTGCGCAGGATGCCGTTGCCCTTGCCGTGGAGGATGCTCACCTCTTTTATGCTCAATAGCTTGGCTTCGTCAAGGTATTTGTCGACGATGTCCAAGGCCTCCTCGGCACGATGGCCGCGCACGTCGAGGGTGAGCTCGAAGTGCTCGGCTTTCTCACTGAGGTCCTCGGTGATGCCGTTCTGCCAACGACGCTGCGTCTTGCGGGCCTCGGCACGGCTTACCTTGCGGAGCTTGTCGGGGCT
>JAEEGG010010786.1_pt1 | contig 20090 bp, 15 predicted proteins | sample 9134161 | NCBI WGS metagenome assembly JAEEGG01 (sample SAMN16246543, study PRJNA631951) | gut metagenome | biome: gut microbiome; feature: rumen; material: CR-attached | host: Bos | place: Iran: Karaj | collected 2018-10 | reverse complement strand
CCAAAATTGTTGCCTCAGTAAGTGATCGTCGGTGCGAAGTTGACTTCATTCGCCATCTCTATAACGCTGGCGTGAATGTCATTCGTATGAATACGGCCCATGCTTCTGAGGATGGTATAAAGAATATTATAAGGAACGTGCGCGAGGTGAGTCGCCATATCGGCATACTGATAGACACCAAGGGTCCTGAGGTGCGCACGACGGGCTGTGAGGCCCCCATTGAATATAAGACGGGCGACGTGGTGAAGCTGTTCGGACGTCCGGAGATGGACTCGACGCACGACATCGTGAACCTGTCGTATGAGAACTTCGCTGCCGACGTGCAGGAGGGTGACCACGTGCTCTTCGACGACGGTGCGCTGGACATGCTGGTGATTGGCATCAACGGACCTGCCGTCATTGCACAGGTGACCAACGACGGTGTGCTGGGCGCGCACAAGAGTGTCAACGTGCCGGGACGCCATATCGCGCTGCCTGCGCTGACCGCCAAGGACCGCAAGAACATCATGCTGGCTATCGACCAGGATATCGACTTCATCGCCCACTCGTTTGTGCGCTCGGCGGCCGACGTACGTGCCGTGCAGGCTATTCTGGACGCTTTCAACAGCGACATCAAGATTATCTCGAAGATTGAGAACCAGGAGGGTGTCGACAATATCGACGAGATCATCGACGCCTCGTATGGCATCATGATAGCCCGCGGCGACCTGGGTATCGAGGTGCCCATCGAGCAGATTCCAGGCATCCAGCGTCAGATTATCCGCAAGTGTGTGCAGAAGAAGAAACCCGTGATTGTGGCTACGCAGATGCTCCACACAATGATCAACAACCCGCGTCCTACACGTGCTGAGGTGACGGATATCGCCAACGCAATCTATTCGAGTGCCGACGCGCTGATGCTCTCGGGCGAGACCGCCAGCGGAAAATATCCTATCGAGGCGGTACGCACGATGGCTGCTATTGCCGAACAGGCTGAGCGCGACCGCGCCAGCAACCATATCGACATCCCGCTATCGGAGAATTGCGACATCCGTGAGTTTATGGCCCATAGTGCCATCGAGGCTACGGAGAAGCTGGGTGTGAAGGGCATCGTGACCGATTCGGCAACGGGAACTACAGCGCGCTCGCTGGCTGCCTTCCGAGGTCCGCACCCCGTGTTGGCCATCTGCTATAAGGACAAGTTGCAGCGCCTGCTGAACCTGTCGTATGGCGTGATTCCCGTCTATCAGAAAGGTCATATCTCCAGCGAACAGCTGTTTCTGGCTGCCGTCCGCATGCTACGCCAGAAGGGCTATGTGGAGCTGGACGACAAGATAGCCTATCTGAGCGGCAACATCAGTACCGGCGGAGCTACCAAGTTCCTGGAAATCAATACTGTCAAGGAAGTATTCGATCAGGGCTACGAGTTCCACATGCCAAAGGTGTAATAAATACATAAAAAAAGTCAAAGAGCAAGGATTATCGAAAATTTTTTGTTACCTTTGCAGAAAATTGTGCATATCGAGACACATGAATCATATTAGAAACTTTTGCATCATCGCACATATCGACCACGGGAAGTCAACGCTGGCCGACCGTCTGCTGGAGTTCACGAAAACTATCCAGGTGACGGAGGGACAGATGTTGGACGATATGGATCTGGAGCGCGAGCGTGGCATCACGATTAAGAGTCACGCCATCCAGATGGAATATGTGAAGGATGGTGAGAAATATATATTAAACCTCATCGACACCCCAGGACATGTCGATTTCTCTTACGAGGTGAGCCGTTCCATCGCTGCGTGCGAGGGCGCTTTGCTGGTGGTTGATGCCACGCAGGGTGTTCAGGCTCAGACTATTTCGAATCTCTACATGGCTATCGACAACGACTTGGAGATTATTCCTGTCATCAATAAGATTGATATGCCCTCAGCAATGCCTGACGAGGTGGAGGACGAGATAGTAGAGCTGATTGGCTGCGACCGTTCTGAGATTATCCGTGCATCAGGAAAGACGGGCGAGGGTGTCGAGGACATCCTCAACGCTGTCGTTGAGCGCATTCCTCATCCAGTGGGCAACGAGGATGCTCCCTTGCAGGCTTTGATTTTTGACTCTGTCTTCAATTCATTCAGAGGCATCATTGCTTACTTCAAGATTACCAATGGCGTGATTCGTCAGGGCGATAAGGTGAAGTTCTTCAATACCGGTATGGAGTATGTGGCCGACGAGGTGGGTGTGCTGAAGATGGACATGATACCTCGCAAGGAGCTTCGTACGGGCGAGGTGGGTTACATCATCTCTGGTATCAAGAATGCCAAAGAGGTGAAGGTGGGCGATACCATTACCCACATCCAGAACCCTTGTACAAAGGCTATTGAGGGATTTCAGGAAGTGAAGCCGATGGTGTTTGCGGGTGTTTATCCCATCGACCCCACGGATTATGAGAACCTGCGCGCTTCCTTGGAGAAGTTGCAGTTGAACGACGCTTCGCTGACCTTTACCCCAGAGACTTCTATTGCCTTGGGCTTTGGTTTCCGTTGCGGATTCCTGGGCTTGCTCCACATGGAGATTGTGCAGGAGCGCCTGGACCGTGAGTTCGATATGGACGTGATTACCACGGTGCCCAACGTAACCTATATGTGCTACACCAAGCAGGGCGAGGAGAAAGAGGTGCACAACCCCTCAGGACTGCCTGACCAGACGATGATAGACCATATTGAGGAACCATATATCAAGGCCTCGATTATCACAGCTGCCGACTTCATCGGACCTATCATGACACTTTGTCTTGACAAGCGTGGCGAATTGATAGACCAGCAATATGTGAGTGGCAATCGCGTGGAACTGCGATTCATGCTGCCTTTGGGCGAGATTGTGATTGACTTTTACGATAAGCTGAAGAGCATTTCGAAGGGCTATGCCTCGTTCGATTATCATATCGACTCGTTCCGTCCCTCGAAGTTGGCTAAGCTCGATATCCTGTTGAACGGTGAGCCTGTGGACGCGCTCTCAACGCTGACCCATCAGGACAATGCCGTCACCTTTGGACGTCGCATGTGCGAGAAGCTGAAAGAGCTGATTCCACGTCAGCAGTTCGACATTGCCATTCAAGCTGCTATCGGCGCCAAGATTATTGCCCGCGAGACGGTGAAGCAGGTGCGCAAGGATGTTACTGCCAAGTGTTATGGTGGTGACGTGAGTCGTAAGCGTAAGCTGTTGGAGAAGCAGAAGCGAGGCAAGAAGCGCATGAAGCAAATCGGCAATGTGGAGGTGCCCCAGAAGGCCTTCCTCGCGGTGCTGAAACTGGATTGAGGAAATAAGAATATCCTATTAATAACAAATTACATTAAAAGCTGAAACCTAAAAGAGATTTATGACAACAATTGGACTGACAACAAGAGACGTAGCAAGAGAACTGGCCAGACGCTACAGTACAATGACCCATGAGGAGCTCGACGTGCTGGAGAGCATCCTCGTACCTATGAAATTCCAGAAGGGTGAAGTCATCGTGAAAGAAGGCGATGTCTGCACCAATATCTATTGGGTAGTAAAAGGTCTGGTGCGCCAGTATTATTATAAGAATGGCAAGGAGCTAACGGAATATATGGCTACTGAGAATACCATCTGCATGTGTATTGAGAGCCTTTTCAAGGAAGAGCCCAGTCGCCAGCAGATGCAAGCCTTGGAGCCCTGCATCATCTACGCTATGCCCAAAGCCCGTCTGGAGCGTGAAGCTGTGCGCAACACGAACATCCAGATGCTTTATCGTAAGATTTTGGAAGAATCACTCATCATCTCGCAGATTCATGCCGACATGCTGCGCTTTGAGTCTGCTCCTGAGCGCTATGCCAAGTTGGTGAAGCGTTCGCCCCAGCTGGTGCTGCGCGCTCCGTTGGTTTATATTGCCAGCTATCTGCAGATGACTCCTGAAACACTCAGTCGTGTGCGCACTTCCGCCTTGTTGGGCGACCGTAGCGACGACTAAGTCAGATACATTTTACAGTTCGCCCACAAAGGTGAACATGCCAGAGAAGTGCCCACTAAGAAAGTCGGGCTTCTCCTTAAACAGTCCAAATAGGGCGCTACCTGAGCCAGACATGGCCGCATAGGTGGCGCCCATCTTATAGAGCTCGTCCTTGATGGCGCCAATCTCTGGATGCAGGGCAAACACACTCTCCTCAAAGTCGTTGACCAACGTGTCTTTCCACGTTTCTACAGGTTGCATCACCGCTTCCTTGCAATTCACCGCTGGGTAATGAGGGTGAATGCGCGAGAAAGCCTCCTTGGTAGGCACAGGGATGTCTGGTCTTACCACTCCGATATACCATCCTTTCAGGCTCAGCGCAATGGGTTGCATCCTCTCGCCAATGCCCTCAGCATAGCAGGGCTCGCTCTTGATGAAGAAGGCGCAGTCGGCTCCCAGTCGGGCAGCATAGCCTATCATCTGCTCATCGCTCAGTCCCAGCTGGAACATCTTGTTCAGCAACGTAATCATGTAGGCACAATCGCTCGAACCTCCACCCATACCAGCCTGCGTGGGAATTCCCTTCCAAAGGTGTGTGTGAATCCTGGGCAGAGTAGGGCAGTCCTCCTTCAGTAGTTTGTATGCCCTCACCACCAGATTCTTCTGTTCGTCGCCCTCAATCACGATGTTCGTCACTTTCAGGTCGCAATCTACGTCAGAGGGGAATCCCTCGTCCATTGCTTGCACCTCTAGCGCATCCTTGATGGCTACTGGGTAAAACACGGTCTGCAGATTGTGATATCCGTCTGGACGCTTCTCCACCACGTTCAGACCTAAGTTAATCTTGGCTATCGGAAATGTAATCATGTGTGCAAAATTACGAAATAGTAAGCAAATGGCCAAATTTATCTGCGCTTGAATGTCAGCGTTTTGGGAAGCTTCTGCCATTTTCCCTTGTTGGGCACCTTGATGGTGTTGCCAGCCCCTTGGCGAAGCACGTAAATAGAGTCGTTCTGCCGCGTGAGTGTGGCCGTCAGGTCTTCGCTGCCAAAGTCGTTGATGAGTTGCAGGGTGGCTTCATGGTCATTCTTGATTTCGCACGACGTAATCACCCAGCAGAACGAGTTGTACTGCTTGCCCAGATAGCCGGGCAACGGTCCGTAGAGCTCCTGCCCAGGAATGGTGACGTCCTGCTTATAGAAATTGATGCGCAGATAGACATTATATTCATTATTATATAGGTACGCGCGAAAGGCTTCGGGTAGGCGAGCTTCGCTCGGGAATGAGGTAGTGCTGTCTTGCTGGGCATAAAGACCCATGGAACAGCACAGCAACAGCATTGTGACGAGGATGTTTCTAACCATAACTAACTATTTTGCGCGCTAAAGGTACTAAATCTAAATCAATAAATAAACGTTTGCGTAGAAAAATAATAGAAAAACATAGTAGGATTTAAAATTATTTAAGTATCTTTGCAGGCGTATACTAGTATAATTAAGAATGGGAAAGGATTTATTAAAGCCTGATTACATCTTTGAGTCGAGCTGGGAGGTTTGTAATAAGGTGGGCGGTATCTATACCGTACTCTCCAGTCGCGCAAAGACGTTACAGGAGGAGATGAAAGACAGGATTATCTTTATTGGTCCTGACTTTTGGAAAAAGGAGGAAAGTCCCTATTTCAAGGAAGACAAGCTGCTCTTTGCCGAATGGCAATGTTTGGCTCAGCAGCAAGGCCTGAAGGTCAGAATTGGTCGTTGGACCGTTCCTGGCGAGCCGATTGCTATCCTTGTGGACTTTAACCCGTTCTTCGAACAGAAGAATGAGATATACGGATGGCTTTGGGAGCACTATAGCGTTGACTCGCTCCACGCCTATGGCGACTACGACGAAGCCTCTATGTTCTCTTATGCAGCTGGTTTGGTGACGGAGAGCTTTTATCATTACCTGCTTACCATCACTCCAAACCCCAAGGTGATTTATCACGCCAACGAGTGGATGTGCGGACTGGGCGCGCTTTACATCAATGCCAACGTGCCCCAGATTGGTACTATCTTCACCACCCACGCCACCAGCATCGGCCGTTCTATTGCTGGCAATCAGAAGCCTTTGTACGACTATCTCTTCGCCTATAACGGTGACCAGATGGCTGACGAGCTGAATATGCAGTCGAAGCACTCTATTGAGAAGCAGACCGCATGGTTTGTCGATTGTTTCACCACTGTGAGCGACATTACTGCCAACGAGTGTAAGGAACTGCTGGACAAGCCTGTCGACGTGGTATTGCCCAATGGCTTCGACAATAGTTTCGTGCCCAAGGGTGCTGTTTTCAATAGCAAGCGCAAGGCTGCCCGTAAGCGCCTGTTGCAAGTTGCCAACGCTTTGTTGGGCGAACAGCTGGATGACGATACGCTGATTGTTTCTACCTCAGGCCGCTACGAGTTCCGCAATAAGGGAATCGATGTGTTTGTCGAGGCTATGAACCGTCTGCTGCGCGACCGTGACCTGAAGAAGAAGGTGGTTGCCTTCCTCGAAGTGCCTGGTTGGGTAGGCGAGCCTCGCAAGGATTTGCAGGAGCGTCTTAGCAAAAACGAGACGTACAATACGCCATTGGAAGTGCCCATGATTACTCACTGGCTGAACAATATGGATCACGACAATGTGCTGGGCATGCTGAAATACTACGATATGCACAATCGCAAGTACGAGAACGTGAAGGTTATCTTCCTGCCCTGCTATCTTGATGGTAAGGACGGCATCCTGAATATGACCTACTACGATATCGTGCTGGGCAACGACCTCTGCGTCTATCCTTCCTACTACGAGCCTTGGGGCTATACCCCGTTGGAGGCTGTGGCTTTCAAGGTGCCTTGCATCACCACCGATTTGGCAGGTTTCGGCCTGTGGGCTAACAAGGAGTTTGGTCGCTATGGCGAGCTGGAAGATGGCGTGAAGGTGATTCATCGTACGGACTATAACTACTCTGAGGTGGCCGATGCCATCAAGGACACCGTTGCCCAGTTCTCTGCCATGTCGCAACAGGAGGTGGATGCTTGCCGTAAGAAGGCCGACGCTTTGTCGAAGAAAGCCCTTTGGAGCCAATTCATCCAGTATTATCACGAAGCCTACGACATTGCCTTGCGCAATGCGGCTAGAAGAATGGCCAATAAATAGTAAATAGTAAATTGTAAATAATCAAATAATACATTTAATTATGAAAATTAAAGCTGATTATGCCAATGAACCTCAGTGGAAGAATCTGACCGTTAAGTCAAGTCTTCCTGAGCAACTGAAGTGTTTGGACGAGATTGCCCACAACATGTGGTGGGTGTGGAACTTTGAGGCACGCGACTTGTTCCGCGACCTTGACCCTGAGATTTACCACGATGTAAAGCACAACCCCGTGATGCTTCTCGAGCGCCTTACCTTAAAGCGTAAGGAAGAGATTCTGAAGGACAAGGGTCTTATGAAGCGCGTCAAGGATGTTTATGCGCAGTTCCGTAAGTATATGGACGTAGAGCCCGACAAGAAGCGCCCCTCAGTGGCTTACTTCTGCATGGAGTATGGTATCCACTCAGCCCTGAAAATCTACTCAGGCGGTCTGGGAATGCTTGCTGGCGACTATGTGAAGGAGGCTTCCGACTCTAACGTAGACATGTGCGCCGTTGGTTTCCTCTATCGTTTCGGCTACTTCACACAGAGCCTTTCTATGGACGGACAGCAGATTGCCAACTACGAGAGCCAGAACTTCGGTTCGCTGCCCATCGAGCGTCAGCTTGACAAGGACGGCAATCCTATGGTTATCGACGTGCCTTACACCAACTATCAGGTTCACGCTTGTGTATGGCGTGTCAACGTAGGTCGTGTGAAGCTCTATCTGCTCGATACCGATAACGAGATGAACTCCGACTTCGATAAGCCCATCACCCACTCACTCTATGGTGGCGACTGGGAGAACCGCTTGAAGCAGGAAATCCTGCTGGGTATCGGTGGTATGCTGCTGTTGAAGAAGCTCGGCATCAAGAAAGATATCTACCATTGCAACGAGGGTCACGCAGCACTCTGTAACCTGCAGCGTCTGTGCGATTATATCGAGGAAGACGGCTTGAACTTCAACCAGGCTCTCGAGCTGGTTCGCGCTTCAGGTCTTTATACCGTTCACACCCCCGTTCCTGCTGGTCACGACTACTTCGAGGAGGGTCTCTTCGGCAAGTACATGGGTGGTTATCCTCAGAAGCTCGGCATCTCTTGGGACGAGTTCATCGGCATGGGTCGTACCAATCCAGACGATCACAACGAGAAGTTCTGTATGTCAACCTTTGCCTGCAATACTTGTCAGGAGGTTAATGGTGTGTCTAAGCTTCACGGCTGGGTTTCTCAGAAGATGTTTGCTCCTATCTGGGGAGGCTACTATCCTGAGGAGAACCACGTGGGCTATGTTACCAACGGTGTACACTTCCCCACATGGGCAGCTGCCGAGTGGCTCAAGGTATATAAGAAGTACTTCGATCCTAAGTTCCTGAGCGATCAGTCTAACGAAGACATCTGGCACGGCATCTACAATTGTCCTGACGAGGAAATCTGGGCAACACGTAAGGCCTTGAAACAAAAGCTTTTCGATTATCTGGCTGTTCAGTTCCAGGAAACATGGCTGAAGAATCAGGGCGACCCCGACCGCGTGGTTAAGTTGGTAGAGCGCTTCAACCCCAATGCACTGGTTATCGGCTTCTGCCGTCGTTTCGCTACCTACAAGCGTGCACACCTGCTGTTCACCGACTTGGAGCGTCTCGAGCGCATTGTCAATAATCCTGAGCGTCCCGTTATGTTCCTCTTCGCTGGTAAGGCTCACCCCGCTGATGGCGCTGGTCAGGGCTTGATCAAGAAGATTTTCGATATCTCACAGATGCCACAGTTCCAGGGCAAGATTATCTTCCTCGAGGACTACGACTTCCTGCTGGCTCGTCGCCTTGTTTCAGGTGTCGACATCTGGATGAACACACCTACACGTCCGCTCGAGGCTTCTGGTACATCAGGCGAGAAGGCCGAGATGAACGGTGTTGTCAACCTCTCCGTCAAGGACGGTTGGTGGCTTGAGGGCTATCGTGAGGGTGCCGGATGGGCTTTGACTGAGAAGCGCACCTATCAGAACCAGGGCTATCAGGACAAGCTCGACGCCGCTACCATCTACGGTCTGCTGGAGAACGAGATCATTCCTCTCTACTATGCTAGAGACAAGAAGACAGGCATCTCTAAAGGCTGGATCAAGGTTCTTAAGAACTCTATCGCCCAGATTGCTCCTCACTACACCATGAAGCGTCAGCTCGACGACTACTATAGCAAGTTCTACGAGAAGCAGGCTAAGCGCTTCAAGGAGCTGTCAAAGAACAACAACCAGTTGGCTAAGGACATTGCTCAGTGGAAGGAAGCCGTTGCCGAGCGCTGGGATGCTATCAACGTGGTTAGCTGTGAGTGGGACTTCCCCGCTACTGGTTGCGAGGCTGGTCAGAAGTATACTATCAAGTACGTCATCAACGAGCAAGGCTTGGACGATGCTGTAGGCTTGGAGAAGGTAAATGTTTGCTTCGACAAGGACGGCAACGAGAAGGTATACAACGTAGAACCTCTGAAGATGGTCAAGAAGGAAGGCAACAACTTCATCTTCGAAGCTACGCTCTCTCCCAGCCAGTTCGGACAGTACAAGTCGGCCATCCGCATGTATCCGAAGAACAAGAACCTGCCTCACCGTCAGGACTTCTGCTATGTGAAGTGGCTTGAGCTTCCTCCGATGTAAAATCGTCTTTAATTTTATTTTTTTGTACATTATTATACATTACTTCAAGGAGCCCCCAGTCGTGATGACCAGGGGCTCTTTTTCATTTACGCCATGCAACTTGTAACTCCCATCGTGGTTGCAATTGCTGTCAGTATGCTGATAAGCAACTGAATAAGCCATTTCCATGTCTCTTTCTTCATATTTCCTCCTTTCCTTTAATCCGTATTTCCGCTGAAGCGAAGCGCCCGAAGGCGCTATCGCTTAATCCCCAGTGCCTGCAGGCTTCTCCTCCTTGGGGGCCTCATAGTCGGTCGCCTCCTCGAAGGTGATATCGCCCAGCATGGCCACAGCAGCACGGGTAACGCCGTTCTGCGTCGAGGTGGTATACTCGGGCTGGAACAGGATGCGGGGGCTCAGCGTTGAGGCGGTCAGGTCCTTCGCGTCCTCGAAACCACCGCGCTTGTTGCGCACGCCACACTTGAAAATACCCACATTCTCAATCTTCACCTTCTCGCCCAGTCCGATGAAATGGCGCAGGGCGTAGCCCAGCTCATCCAGCACCGCGATGCAGTCCGAACGCTTCACACTGGCCTGGGTCTGGATGAAGTCCGCCAGCTGTCGCGTGGTGATATGCTTCTGGTTATAAACTGCCTTGGCATAGAACTTGCCGTAACCCAGCGACTTAGGGCTGGTCTGCTTTTTCTTAATAAATTTCTGACTCATGATACTAAATTTTTAAATGTTAATTACTAAAGATTCTTTGACCTAAAGGTGCAAAGCGACCAAAGGTCGAGCGGGTGTTTCTCACGTTTGTCTCTCTCGCCGAGCCGCTTCTCACTATCCGCCGAGCGCGTCCGCTGCTAGTCCCGAGCCTATGCGCATCTTGTCCCGTTCCTATCGGCAGGTGGTGCCGAGCCGCTCCGTCTGATTGACAATGCAAAGGTACGAAGAAATCGGGACGCTGGCAAATATTCGCGCCAAAAACCATCATTTTTGAGGGGTATTTTTCGCCCATTTTTTTCTAAAAATCATCCTGACGGGTTGGGCAGGATATTATTAGAAGGAGATTGATAGCTGAACCCTAAAATCGATTGAATTTGTTATTTTGTTACTTGTTACTTTGTTACTTTTTCCCGTTTTCGAAAAGTTCAAGAAGAAAACAATACTTATATATAATATATATATTATATATAAGTATTAAATATATTAACAATTAATTCTTTACACCATCTTCTTTCCCTTCCATTTCCATTCAATCCATAAAAATATGGCAAAAAATAACAAAGTAACAAATAACAAATAACATTTTTCCGTTTTCAACTCTTGCACTTTTCGTTTTTATTTGTACCTCTGACTTCGTCTTAGATACTCTCGCTCGAAAAAGTCCAAATAAAATTTGGCTCTTTCCTCGCTTATTCGTATCTTTGCACTAACTTTTAATACAAACCCACGCTTATGGCAATGAATGACATAAAGGCTTATAAGGCAGTGGGGGGTATCTTTTAAAGCTACCCTCCGCACTTTACCTCTTATATTATTAATGGTTCTCCTCTTCGTTTCGTGCGAGAAGGAGCTGTTCCACTATGCTGAGATTACTGAGTATCATGCAGAGTCTCAGCAACTCGACGTGGCTTTATTTCATTTTGGGGCAGCATAGCGATGCTGCGATATTATTTGTTTAAAAATAGGTTAAAAAAGAAACATTATCCCAACCTCGTCCGCTGTGAAGTTCGCGAGGTTTTAAAAACAAAGAAGATATGAAGAAACAACTACTTTTCCTCGCGATGATCTTGCTACCTTTGGTGGCAAGTGCCGATCCTGTTTATATCGATGGTTTATGGTACGATTATACGAATAATGGTACGGAGATGGAGGTTGTCTATCACTATAGCCATAAAACCCTCACCAACGTGGTAATACCAGATGAGGTAACTTATATGGATGTAAAATATAAAGTGACTAGCATAGGGAAAAACGCTTTTGTATATAATTGGAAAATCACTTCTGTCACAATTGGCAACAATGTAATAAATATTGGTGAGGATGCATTCCAAGAGTGTAAACTCTTAACTTCCATCTCCATCCCTAATAGCGTAAAAAATATAGGTAAGGGTGCATTCTCATGGTGTACAAACCTTACCTCCGTTACTATCGGCAACAGCGTGACAAGTATTGGGGAGTATGCTTTCTATCGTTGTTCTGGCCTTACCTCCGTCACCATCCCCAATAGCGTGACGAGCATTGGTAATCGTGCGTTCGATGGAGTCGATATTCCAACTGTCATTTCTTTGATAGAGAATCCGTTTACGATATATGGAAAGACATCTGATTATAGAACTTTTACACAAAACACTTTCAATAATGCGACGCTGTATGTTCCGAAGGGTACCATAGATAAGTATAAGGCAACTGATGGATGGAAGGACTTTAATAATATTGTCGAGGGTAATCCTACTAAAATAGAGAGTATTCATTCAGATAGTGACAAAGAAACTTCTATATATAATCTAAAAGGAAATAAATTAGAGAAGCCCGCCAAGGGTATAAATATCATAAATGGCAAAAAGGTTTTTGTGAAATAAAGATATATGGCAACGAAAGAACCTGGATATGTTTACATACTGACCAATCCCAGTTTCCGTGAAGACTGGGTGAAGATTGGCAAAAGCTCGCGTCCTGTGGATGTGAGGAGTAAGGAGCTTGACAATACCGCAGTACCTCTGCCTTTTGAAATCTTTGCCACGATGAAGACGGTAAAGTACAATGAGGCAGAGAAATTGGTTCACCGCTATATAGAGCGTTTTACCAACCTACGCATTCGCAATAATCGTGAGTTCTTTAATGTCAAGCCAGAAGAGGCTTTGGAGATTTTCAAGGAAGTAGCTATGCTTCTCGATGATGCCGAGATATACGAAGTTCATAAAGAAGGTTTTAAATCTGAAATCATTGAACCAAGCAAGAAGAAAGCTCCTACACGTTCCAAAAATGAAAGTAAGAGGGTGTGGCTTATTCCTTATAACAAGAAGAATTTCAACTTAAAGGGTTGTTACGATAAGTATAAAGAGGTATATTGGACCCAGCATTGTCATTTCAAGGCTGGCGATATTGGTTACATCTATGGTGCTTCGCCTGAGAGTGCTATCCGCTTTAAGTTTGAGGTGGAAGAAGCTGACATGCGTTATGAACCCTTTATGAATCAAGACGACGAGTTTGTTAGGGGAGATATGTCGAAGGCTAATGCCACCCACAAAGATAACATCTACGCTCATCTAATACTTACAGGAGAAACAACTACCCGACGCTTGTCGTTGGCGAATCTTCTGGAAAGAGGATTGAAGAGCGCCCCTATGGGTGCCATGAATCTTTCAAAACCTGAGATGAAAGAATTACTGGAGTATATTGAAGATAATTTTTAGATAGATAAGTACACAAAGGACCCTCTCTTCCGTGTAAATTAAATGAAAAATAATTTTTTAAGAAATAAATAATAATCGCAAAGATGATACGAGCTGATATTATTCAAACGATAGGTCGTGAATTTCTCAAATCTAATATGGAGACAGATGAATTCCGCTACCCAAAAGCCTTTGAGTTAATTGGACTTGATTTTTCTAAAGTTCAGATTAAAGGAAAAGACAACCGAACATTTGAGATTTTAGATATACGTTTTGTAGATTCCGAGCGTCAAGTTGCCGTCTTAGTCGAAACGAAGAAGAATTTTGACAACGATAAAGAAGCAGTGAAACAACTTGATGCTTATATGTCATACGAAAAGGAATTAACTGGATTTTCTGTCATTGGTATACTGGCGAATACACAAGATGATAGAATTCGAGTTTGGAAAGATAGGGTCAATAAAAAAAATCTACTCAAAGACCATTTAAAGATTAAGTCTTTCAGAGAATACGCAAATATACTAAGACCCTTAACTTCCAACGACAAAGAAAGGGTCATAAAAAGTACTTACGAGCTGAATGAAAAACTCCATACTTATAATATCCCTGCAGACCTAAGAAGCCAGTTTGTTGGAACGTGTCTTTTGGCATTAAAACATGGTTTAACCTATAAAGACTTATCCACAAAACAAATCATTGCTGGTATAAAAGACGTTCTCGAATCAAAACTAAGCAAGGACCTAAACAAAGCTTTCAAACTTGTTGTTTTAGATCAAAAAGTATTGGGAGATCAACACGTACGAGATTTATCAGGTGTAGTTTTTATCAGCATCTTAAACGATATTAATACTAAGATACTTCCATATATAAACGACGAAACGACTGCCGGTCAAGATCTTTTGAATTTGTTCTTTACAACTTTCAATAAATATGTTGGGAAAGGTGATAAAAATCAAGCCTTCACCCCAGACCATATTGTACACTTTATGTGTCAGGTGGTTGGGATAACCCGACATTCTCGAATATTAGATCCTTGTTGTGGCAGTGGCGCTTTTCTTGTTAGGGCCATGACAGAAGCTCTCAAGGATTGTCAGACCAATGTGGAAAGAGATACTGTATATAAAGAACACATTTACGGTATAGAGTATGAAGAGAAAGCTTTTGGATTGGCAACAACAAATATGTTGATTCACAACGACGGAAATACCAACATTAAACAAGGGAGTTGTTTTACCGAGGATGACTGGATAAAGGATGCCAACATAGATATAGTTCTTATGAATCCTCCTTATAATGCTCAGAGAGCTAACTGTAACCAAGAATATGTGGAGACTTGGAAAAAGGTAAAGAAGGGCAAACAAGATAAAGAAAAGGGAGAAGACCCAAGCAAGGGATTTCATTTCGTATATCACATAGCAAAAACGGTAAAAAAGGGAAAACTTGCCGTTCTATTACCAATGCAATGTGCTATAGGAACGGACGCTGAGATTGCCAAGTTTAAAGAATTAATGCTTCAAGAGCACCACCTTGATGCCGTTTTTTCTCTTCCATCAGACATTTTTCATCCAGGAGCTAGTGCTAATGCATGTTGTATGATATTTGAATTAGGCACAAGACATGCGAGCGTTGACCAAGGCACATTTTTTGGATATTATAAAGATGATGGATTTCGTAAGAAAAAAAATTTAGGGCGAGTGGAAAAGACTGACCCTGAAACAGGTGAAGGATTATGGCAAAATATCGAAAAAAAATGGTTAGAAACATATAGAAAAAGAGAAGTAATCACCGGTTTGTCTGCAGTCAAAAAAGTAACATACGAAGACGAGTGGTTATGTGAAGCTTATATGGAGACCGACTATTCCTCATTAACACCCAGTGATTTCGAAAAAACTGTTAGAAATTTTGTTGCTTATAGTATAAGTTCTAAATCCGAGAATTATGATGATGAAGATTAATCATGATACGAGCAATTGGCAAGCATTTCCCCTTTCAAAACTTTTCTTAGTCACCTATGGGAATAAATTTGATTATAACAAAATGGTTGAAAGTGAGGAAATGAACATTGCTTTTGTGTCAAGAACTGCCTCAAATAATGGAGTAAGTGGATGGGTGGAACCCGTTGAGGGGGTGGAGCCCTATCCTGCTAATTGCATAACAATTGCTCTTGGAGGTAGTATCGGCTCTACATTCGTGCAACCAAAACAATTCTACACCGGACAAAACGTTGCAGTCTTAATGGACTTAAAAGAAGGGAAGAAACTATCTGTCGAAGAAAAATTGTTTGTCTCTATGCTTATTACTAAAGAATGTAGCTTTCGATTTGTCGCATTTGGAAGGGAACTTAACAAACATATTAAGAAGGATTTTACTATCCGACTACCATCTATAAATGATGATGTTAATTGGGAAGAACTTAAGAAATTATCAAGGGGTATTTTGAAAGAGGTCCGAGTCGAGACATCCAATGTCTTATCTGACTTTTCGGACATGAAAGAATGGAAAAAATTTAAGGTGGGAGAGCTTTTTACCACAAATAATAAAGGAAAACTTCCACGTGGAAAAGTTCATTCTAAAGATGACTTGTTGGAAGGTGATGAATTCTTTTATGTTGGAGCAAAGAAACGGAATAACGGGATAATGTACCGTTGTGGATATTGCGAAGAACAAATCAGCAAAGGGAATTGTATTGTCTTTATCTGTAATGGACAAGGCTCTGTAGGTTATACTAACTATATGGATACTGATTTTATGGCTTCAGGTGATGTTGCATTAGGATATAACAAACATCTAAATAAATATAATGCACTCTTCCTTGTAACTTTATATGACAGAGAACGTTTTAAATATTCATTTGGAAGGAAATGGGGAAAGTACTTAGCAGAAACAGAAATTCCTTTGCCTATAACGTCAGGAGGAAATCCTGATTGGGATTACATGGAAAAATACATTAAAAGTCTGCCCTATGGTGACAAAATATGACACAAGAAATCATGAGAGACTGTCCCTGTTTAGCTCCAAGTTGTTATATCAAAACAAGATTTAAAACTAAAACAAAATAGAACTATGAAACAACTGAGAATTTTGAGCTTTCTGATGCTCAATGACACATAGGTCAGTGGAAACGACCCCAATTTATGCAGAAAGAACTAAAGTTTAACATTATACAATAGAAATTATGGAAACAAATTCTGGTATTTATATTATTTTTTTAGTAATCGTAGTTGTTATCTGGTTACTGCCTATCATCTTGTTCTTCAAGGTTTGGGGTATGTGTAATGACGTAAAAAGAATTAAGGAGATATTGGAGAGATTTGAATACAACAACTCCAGTTCTTCTGTGTAAAATGCACAGTAGAAGCTATTGCACATTAATCACAGAAAGATGATAAACAAACAATGAAATGATTCGAAATATTATCCAAAACCATGGGACTTTGGTCTCTATCTTGTTAGTATTAATTATAGTCGGAATTGCTGTTTGGGGGTATTGGTATATTCTTAAGCAAAAGAAGAATGACAAACTAATAGACCACAGAGGATTTATTGAGATGATTCCCTCGCTGGTCTCAACTGCAGGTGTACTTGGAACATTCCTAGGTATTACCTTAGGATTGATATTCTTTGATACTAAGGACCTTACACAAAGTATTCCATTATTGCTTAATGGTTTAAAGACTGCTTTCTTTACATCATTGGCAGGTATGATTGGCTCTTTGTTCTTATCGAGCCGAGTCAATAAACTGTTCGATGAAAAGACAGGTGGCGTGAGTGATTCTGCTGAAGCTGCTGGCATTGTTGTTAAGGCTTTGAAAACTTTTCAAGAGCAATCCCAGAACCAGTCTAATGTCCAGGTTAACTTTTATAACTCTGTGCAGCTATTAGTCAAATCTTTGAGTGACAACATCGGGACATTGGTTGCTAATTCTAATAACATGAATGTAGCTATCAATAATTTGTCATTGGAAGTCACTGCCATAAAGGAAAGCCAGCAATCCTTGTTACAGTCAGTGGGCAATATTGAGGAATCGGGCAAAGAGGCAATAACAAAGGCAACGGAGCGTAATAACCAGCTTGGTGAATTGCTTGATCATAGTGAAGCACTCGTCAGCGGGCAGGGAGAGATAGGTGACCACGTTGCGAAGTTCGGCGATCGTCTGCATTCGGAGATTGTTGAGATTGAGGATAAGATGACCGATACCAACAAACTACTGACGGAGAAGTTTGACGAATTCTCTGAATTATTGAAGAAGAGTAATACAGAGGCTTTGGTTGAGGTAATGAAAACTGTTACTGAAGAGTTCCAAAAACAAATGAATGCTCTTATCAATAAACTGATTCAGGAAAACTTTGAGCAGCTGAATCAAAGTGTTGAAAGATTGAACCAGTGGCAACAGGAAAACAAGGATATGATTCAGTCTCTAACTCGCCAATACAGGCAGATGGCTGATAACTTTGAACAAACATCAACAACACTGGATAAGGTGGATAAGGACACCCAAATATTAGTTAGTGAAGGAGGTAAGCTTCATCAGATTGTAGATGCACTCAGCAAAGTGATAGTTGAAGATGAGAAGTTCATCAAGATTTCATCTGACCTTCAAACTACAACTGCATTAACCAAGTCGAACTTTGAGCAGTTTGATGCTTCTACAAAGATACTGAACGACTGGGTAATGAAGCAAAAGAACTTTGTTGATGGTGTAGTTGTATTGATTAACAAATTGGAAGAACTTGGAAAGATTAAAGACTACGGAGAAGAGTTCTGGAAGGAAACGAGACAGGGAATGAACGATGGCGTCAGCATTATTAAGAATGGCACGGAAGCACTTAATCGACAGGTTTCTGGACTGAATAACCAGTTCTATGCTCGACTGAGTACCACGTTGACAGAATTAGATAATTGCATACAGGCTCTCATCACGAAGGCTGAAAGATAAAGTGGAGGACTGATACATGGCAAAGCATAATGTTTGGATGTCAGTTTCTGACTTGATGACAGGTTTGATGGTTATCTTTCTGTTTGTGGCTGTTGCCTATATGATACAGGTACAGGACAATCAGTCCGTTCTTACAGAATATGTAGAAACCAAGCAACACCTACACGACAGATTGGTTAATGAATTTAAAGGCGATACAGCAAAATGGAAGATGGTAGTAGGTAGAGACCTCTCTATGAAATTTAGAGAGCCAGAAGTCTTGTTTGCTCAAGGCTCGGACGAATTACAACCTAAATTTATGGAAATACTAGATGAGTTTATACCTCGCTATCTGGAAATTCTACTAACTGATTCGCTACGTAGCAGAATTCGGGAAATAAGAATTGAGGGACATACTGACGACTTACGTATGGTTAAATTTGGTTCAGATCCATATCTTTCTAATGTGTTGCTTTCTCAAAAGAGGGCATATAATGTTCTTTCATATATTAGGAATTTGGAATCTTTTGAAAATTATACTGAAGATCAGAGAAAGTTATTGGATTTTTGGTTTACTGCAAATGGTCTATCCTATGGCAAAGCCCTTGACTCAAAGGATAGGTACGCTGCACTATCCAATGATAGCATTGATAGGGCAAAATCGCGTAGAGTGGAGTTCCGTATCGTTACAACAGGTGAGGAAGTACTTGAGAACTTTGTAAATAGAAAACAATGAACGATAACGAAGAGCCGATATATGATTTCTCAGCCTTGAAATCCTTTCTAACTAAAAAAGGATTTACCATTGGGACTAGGCAGGCATATGAGGCAATAAAGCCTGAGGACGTAAAGCCTGAAGATGTTACGAATGGTACAATGGAGTTCCGTGATGATGGAATATTTGTGCTGGGCTCTGATGGCAGGGAAAGACAGGTTTTCCTGTATAAGAAAGATTATAGAATGCAGCAATATGGAAAACCTAGATTCCATATATGCAAATGCGAAACAATAGATGAATTTATAAGGTCTGGTAGGTTCCGCCAGCATTACGTCAGAGCCAACACAGAACCTGTACCTGTAAAAAACTTGGATAACAGAGGAATTATCGAAGAAGTTTCAGGTTTACCACTTTGTAGGTATTGTATGGACATGATTTCAAATGTTACAGCATTGAATACAACACAATTTGTGGAACTTTTGAAAGCGGCCAATGGGGAAAATCATCAGGAGGAAAATCTAGAGACTAATTTGTTTGGTTATACAAGAGATTGGGAATACATCAGCAGGGAATTGCGCGAGAAGCATAATTATACTTGCGAAAATTGTGGACTTAAGTTAGAAGATGACTACGATAAACAATTCCTGCATGTACACCATATTAGTGGTGATAAAACAAACAATGATGAAAGCAACTTGAAATGTCTTTGTCTTTATTGTCATGCTCATGTAGATGATCATCATTATAGAAGGTTGACTAGAGGGGCTAACAAAATCAATTATTATACTTTTGTCTTAAGATATCATGATGAAGGTTGTTGGGATATTGATGAGAAGGAAATTCAAAAGGCTCGGAAATTCTTGGAGAACCTGTATAATGATAAAAAACAATAAATATTACGATAGAAAACCATTATCATGGAAATATAAATGCCACGGGGCAGGTAAGTGACAACAGATGACTGATGTAACAAGTAAATATAAACAAAACAATAATACATCTATGAAACAACTGAAGACTTGGAGCTTGATGATGCTCATGGTGATGGCACTGCCCTTGATGGTGGCATGTGGAAGTGATGATGATGATGTGAACACCATCAACAAGTCAGAACTGATTGGAACCTGGTACACACTGCAAGACGATTGGGTTATAGTAATCAACAACACCACCGTAACCCAATATGAACTATGGGTGCAAGGTGGAGTATATTCACTTAATCCATACACTTACACATGGAACTATACCATCAATGGTAATAAACTGATTAGTGATGATGGTCAAGAGGCTACAGTATCAATCAACGGCAACTCCATGACCGTAACAGCTAATGGGCAGGTGATGAACT